>Ga0182741_1000098_pt1 | contig 146611 bp, 144 predicted proteins | sample eDN5th37CBELigOP_FD_128874 | JGI IMG/M metagenome (GOLD analysis project Ga0182741, IMG submission 128874) | Enriched Organic Plus compost microbial communities from Emeryville, California, USA - eDNA 5th pass 37_C BE-Lig OP (version 2) (version 2) ...
GAAGAACCAAAAAAATGGACGATACAAATACCGTAAGGCTAGTCTCGCGATAGGGATCAAACCCCGTTACCAGGAGCGTATTAACTAAGGCATACGCTATCCATCCAAACCAGATAACAAGCGGCCGCGACACGAGTACGTTGCTTCCCGAACCAGCGAATGCCGCTGCGAACCCCAAGATAAGCACGGGAGCGAGAATCACAAATTGAAGAACCGGAGCGCTAAATCCTAGGTACGCCTTGAGTGCATCCCACAGGATCAAAAGAAATATCGCGGCGCGAATCATGCGATGCGCCCTCTTTCATCTCCGCCATTGCGCACCCTCCACCTCGACAGAGCATTCTCGATGATCCAGGCTGACGGCGAGACCTGGGCCGGGACCCACTCCATTGTGCTGAGCCAGTAGCCGGGGCAGCTGAGATAAGCCGACTCCGTAAACCCGTAGCTAATCTCAACTATTTCCCAACCTCGCTTCGTGATGACGAAGTCGAAAGCGATGCATTGCGCATCAAGAGTTTGCGCCGTACGAAAAGCAATTTCTATACAGGGAAGCGGAATCTCCTTTGGGTCGTAAATGATCCGTCCACTCCCAGACGCTCGAAAGTCCCCTTGCCTTACAAGCCTTTTGATGGCAATCGCCTTCTCGCCAATAACAACAACGCGGATGTCGAAATCATTGCCAGCAGCAAATTCTTGGAAATATACATATCCATACTCGCGCTGCAGGCCTCGGGCAATGAACGAAGGGAATGCCAAGTTCAGAATCCCAGCGATGAGCTTTTTGAGGCTCCTAGCGGATAGCTCTTGCCTCAATAACCTGAACGCTTCTGAAAGGTGATACCCCCTTGCCACAGGTAGGTGGCCGGCACCAAAGCTTCGTTTAATCAGCGAGAGTGCTCGAGTTCTATCAGGAACCAGTGCGACATTTGAGGCGCCTGCACCATTTCGCAACTTAGAAACTAGTGGGAACTTCGCGCTTTCCAGCCATTTGATGGCTTCGCACCTACTGAAAAAGCAGTAACTCGGCACTAGAGGGGCAGCAATAGCCTCCAGCAAATACTTTTGAGCAACTTTGTCGTCGAAATGCCAGCCGGTTGCATGGTCGGGAAATACTACAAGCCCTCTTGATTCAACAGCGGTCAAAATGCTACGGGCAAACATTTTGGACGCATTATCAAGATGCGTCCAATGCCACAAAAATACTCCGCACCCCGCGAGCTTCTCCCAAATGTCCGCAGCGAAGGCATCAACGATCCGGTAATGGATGCCGTTGTCTTCGCAATATCTAATCCATCCACTCGAAAAACTGCCAGCCCGGTGATTTATCGCAACCACAGGAAATAGCTCATCGCGATTAGCTTTAGTCGTCATGACGCCATGCCCCAGGGGTAGATTCAACCAACTTGGCGCTTGCCTGGCATTTTCTTGCAGCGAGATAGCTAACTAGCCCTAACGCGGTCCTGGCCAAAATCAACACCATCACCGCACCCAACAAGCCGAGCAAGGGAATAGCAATTAGCGATATAAGGAGAGAAATAACAGAAACAACGGTAACGACCCATTTAGCCAAGCGCTCTTCGCCGGCGATCATCAAGAAATTTTGGTTGTACGCAGCATATGTAAACGTTCCAATGAGCGAGAGAGCAAGCGCTTTAACTACCAGGCCTACCTGGCCATCTCCATCTCTGTATAGGAACTCCACTATAGGATCTGCCGCTCCTATACAGATGACTGCGAGAATCCCGCCCAAAAGGACCATGCCCATCCCAAACTTTGGTTGGCATCGCATATTCCGAGAGAGGAAAGGTAGACACGCATTTGATAAAATCGTCGATCCGGATCCCAACACATCTACGATTTTTTGGGCCGAAGCCAAAACCCCAACCACCGCCTCACCCGCGACTACCCCCAAAATTAGTGTGGTAGAGCTGTTGTAGAGCGTGGGCGCAAGCTGGGATTGAAATGCATGGCGTCCATCTTTGATCGTCCGGACGATCAAAGATCGTGGAACGTAGACAAATAGCCGCCCAAAATAGGACCGCGCGCGCGTCAATCCATAAATGAGTGATGCCAAGGCTGATAATGCATATAGCCAGAGCAAGGTATCAACGTCGGTGGCGCTGCGGACAAGTGCAAGAGCCGATGCAATAAGGGCAATCCGGACAAAAACACCGAATATAGCCACCGATCGCATCCCACCTATGACTTGAAACAGCCATGCTGGGAACAGCACGCGAAGCGCTGTATATGTCAGAGCGAGCGCATATAGCCATGCATGAAGCCGTAGCGCTGGAGAGCATGCGATAAAGATGGCGGATAACAGCGCCCCGACCCCGGTGAGTACAACCTGCGCACTCAGCGTAGCCACAAACACTTCCAACATGCCTGCCCGATCGCCCTGCAATCGCGCCAAGTCGCGTGGTGCCGTTACGTTAAAGCCATATTGAATTAGGGCGCCCGCGTACAGAGAAAACGCCAGAGTGAGACTAAAGAGCCCGTAGCCTTTAAGCCCTATTGTTTGAAGCAAATGAGGGAGCAGAATCACAGGGGTAAGGAGATCGGCGCTCCTTAAAACCACCAACCCCAGAATATTAGAAAAAATGCGCCTACCTGGCTGTGTCGCCTCCATCAGTCACCCGTTCGCAGCGTCATATGTTTCGCCACTTAGAGTCGCCCGTCGCACATATGCTTAGGCAGGACGCCTTTCACGTCGTAAATAACCGCTCGATCTTTGGTGAATTTCAACAAATCATCAGCACCATCTCGAATGAATTCCGCGTGCGGCACGGCCAGCACTACCGCATCACAGGACTTCGGCGCCGGTCGAGATATTTCAATCCCGTATTCACGCGCCGCTTCATCCGGATCAACACAAGGGTCCCATACGGCCACGTTCATGCCGTAGTCCTTACAGGACTGGACGATATCTACAACTTTTGAATTCCTGATGTCGGGGCAATTTTCTTTAAAGGACAGACCCAGCAACAACACACTAGCTCCAACTGGATTGACACCTTTCAAAACCATCAGTCGGATCAATTCATTTACAACAAACCTAGCCATTGCGTCATTAGTGCGCCGCCCAGCCAAGATTACATCTGGGTGATGCCCAACCTGCTGTGCTTTATGGGTCAGGTAATACGGGTCTACCCCAATGCAATGCCCTCCGACTAACCCGGGACGAAATGGCAAAAAATTCCACTTGGTCCCCGCCGCCTCCAAAACATCTAGGGTGTCGATGCCCATCCTGTTAAAAAGGATGGCCAGCTCATTCACCAAAGCAATATTGAGATCGCGCTGAGTGTTCTCAATAACCTTTGCCGCCTCTGCCACCCTAATGCTTGGCGCCTTGTGGGTGCCTGCGGTAATGATGCTTCCATACAACTGATCCACAAAATTAGCGACTGCATGAGTACTGCCGCTAGTCACCTTTTTTATATTTGGCAGACGATGTTCTTTGTCGCCAGGGTTAATCCGTTCTGGACTATAGCCACAGAAGAAGTCGCGGTTAAATTTGAGCCCGCTAGCCTTCTCAAGAATCGGCACGCAATCTTCTTCCGTGCACCCCGGATATACAGTGCTCTCATAGATCACGATATCGCCGCGCTTAAGCACACTTCCGACTGATTCACTAGCTTTGATGAGAGCCCCCAGATCCGGGCGTTTTGCGGAGTCAATCGGCGTCGGAACCGTCACGATATAAACGTTGCATGCAGCAATATCTAGGAGGGACGTTGAAAAGCTGAGCCGATGCGAGCCCAAGATATCCTCTGGCTGGCATTCGCGGGTGCTATCTCGGCCAGCACGAAGCTCGGCGACTCGCTCCACGCGAATATCGTAGCCAACTGTGTCATACCTCTTCCCGAAGTGAACTGCCAACGGCAACCCAACATAACCCAACCCGATGATAGCGATTCGCGCTTGATTGATATCAATAAACTCCGCAGGTGTCATTTTGAAATTGCCTTCCCTGTAAAATTGCTATTGGAACCATTTAGACAACGGACGACTTAAATCAATTTGCAGCCGCTATCCATTTGTCTAGCGCTTTGAGCAAAAATTAGCCCAACCAATAACGTAACACTCGCCATCAAAGCTGGAGCCCGCAATGCATAGTCAGATCCGGCGTGAACAAGCACCGCGAAGATGCCGAGCACTCCAGACCATACAACACGCGAGTCGCCAACACGCTTTACGACATGGACAGTGAGCGCACCACATAGCGTGGCCGCAAAACTTAACGCCACAAATACGGACAGCCACCCGCCTTCCATCCAACTTTGCGCATAATCGTTATGCGCAGCGTTGATATAGACGGACTTTATGAGCGATTGTGGAAGATCCTGCTGAAATACCGGGACAAAGCTACCCACTCCGCTTCCCCACGGCGCGTGAGAGGTCCCGAGCCTAAATGTCGCTTGGCGCATCACCCAGCGAACTTCGTCGACTTCGTCCACCTTCATCCAGCCGATCGCTGCAGAAAGCCCAACCCCCGCTAGTAGTGCCGCCAGAGCGAGAGCGGCCACGCCAGTTCGCCTCCGACCAGAAGCACGAAGCCACGACACAGCCATGCCCAGAGGCGCGGCGACCAGCATTAGCACCCCGATCACCACCGCCGCGCGTGAGTTGGTCAGCGGCAGGCCCAGCAGCAGCGTCGCACCGGCGATGATCGCCGGCCACGGATTGCGGCGCTTCCCGGTCGCAGGATCCGTGGCGCCGAGGTTGCCCACCGCGAACGCGAGGCACACCCCCAGCCCGACCAGCATCGCCGTGCCCTGGTGGTTGGGGTTGGCGAAGGTGCCGCCCATCGCGGGCGCCCACTGCGGATAGGGATTGAGCAGGCTGTCCTGCGGCGCGCCCAGCTGCAGGAAGCCGAGCACCAGGCTGGCGATCGGCAGCGCCACGCATAGGACCAGCAGTCGCCGCTGCGTGCGCACGTCGCTGCCCAGCACCCAGGCGAACAGGGCCAGTGCCGGCAGCAGCGACAGCGCGCTGCGCAGCGTGGCCGCGGGCGTGAGCGACCAGGTGTGCGCGAACGCCGGCACGCCGGCCGTGGCCAGGTCCTGCGCGAGCGCGGCGCGCGCCGGCGCCGCGAGCCACCACCCAGCCGGCAAGGGCAGCAGCTGCAGCCAGGGCAGCAGCGCCACCGCCGCCATCGCCGCCAGCCCCCAGCTGCGCACCCGGGAACCGGGCTGGTCGGCCAGGCGCCACAGCCCCCAGGCGAAGATGGGCAGGGCCAGCAGCTGCGCAGCGACGTCCGTCCAGCCGTGCGCCTGCGAGCTGCCGCCGGTGACGAACACGAGGATGAAGTAGGCGTAGATCACTCGCGCGCTCCGCCTGGTACCCGCGGATTGTGCGCGATCCGCGACCGCTTGTGCTCCCGCATCTGCTTCCCCTTCCGGCGATGGGCACCATACGCGGACCGCGGTGCGGTCCGGCCAAGAAAAAGGCCGCGACGGGACGCGGCCTTTTCCGTTCGGGCGATCCTGCCCGCGACGGGTCAGCGGCTGATCGGCTCTTCCGGCTCGACGTCGTCGCCGTTCTGCTCGACGGCGGCGGCGCCCAGGGCGGCCACGCCCACGATGATCGCGGCGGTCGCGCCGGCGCTGGCACCACCCGCGGAGCCCACCGCACCGGCGCCGCCGGCGCCCGCGGCCATCGAGGCCAGTTGGTTCAGGGTGTAGGAGCCCGGGCCGACGGTGATCGTGGTGCCGTTGACCAGCACGGTGGCCTGGGAGCCCTCCGCCACGGTGAGCATGGTGCCCTCGGTGATCGGGGTGCCCACGGTGGCGGTGACGAAGTCGCCACCGGCCTGGCTGACCATCACGTTGCCTTGGGTCTGGGTGACGGAGCCGCTCGCGTCCTGCGCGAGGGTGCCGAACGAGGCGAAGGCGACAACAGTCGCGAGGGCAAGGGGGGCGAGCTTTTTCATCGGGATCCGTCCTGTGAAGCCATTTTGGGTGGAAACGCGGTTCGGAGGTTACGCGCGGCGGCGGCCCCGCGCAAGGCTCCTGAATGGGGCTAACTGCTTGTCCGGACTGGCGTTCAGGCAACCATCACGCCCGTAACCGGTACCGGACCACGCGGCGACGATGCACCAGCGGCCGTGATGGCGGCGTCGTTGCATCGTCCCCGGGGGTAGGACGGAAAACCGGGGCCCTACCGGCCAACCGCGCCGCCCTCGGCGGCGATGGCGACCTCGTCCACCCAGAGGTCCCCGCTCACCTGCCGGGCGGAACCCGAAACCGCCGGATTGGTGAGTTCGAGCCACTGGCCGGGGCAGTTCTCCTTCGGAATCTCGAAAGTCGCCGTGAATTCGCGCCACTCGAAGCTGCCTTCCATCGCCTCGGTGCGCGCGACGAGGCCGGCACCGTCGCAGCGGACCGTCCACTGCAGGCCGCGGTCGCTGCGCAGGAACTCCGCGCGCGCCTGCAGGGACAACCGGTAGCGCCCCGGCGGCAGCAGCAGCGCCTGGCGCAGGTTGCCGCGGGCAGTCTCGCCGAAGAAGTGGAACCGGGCTGCGCGGCTGCCGCGCAGGCCCGCGCCTTCCTCGATCTCCGCGACCACGCCTTTGCCGCGATCGTTGCGCCACTGGAACCCCACGGGGCTCGGGTCCTCCTCGAAGCCCCCATTGCGCACCGGCGGCACATGCGTCGTGCCCGGTGGGAGCAGCGAGAGCCAGCGCGCGAAGGCATCGCCCCAGCGCTTGTCCGCGATCATCCGGTCGATCCAGCGCGCCAGTTCCGCCTCGGACAACCCGCTCTGCTGCTGCAGCCGGCCATGCACGTTGTCGATGGCGGCCTGCTTGCCGCTGCGATCCAACGCGGCCATGAAGGCATTGCGCCAGGGCGGATTGCGCGCCAGCGTGCGCGCCAGCGCGTCGGCGAAGGCCGCATCCTGCGCCTGCTCCGCCAGCGCCGGATACAGCGTCGGTCCGCGCGCGGGGCTGAGCCGCAGGAACGCGTCGATGTGCTGGAGGCCGCCCTCGAGGTCGCCCTCCTTGAGCCGCGTCGCCGCCTCCAGCGCGCGCAGCTCGCGGTCGCGCGGTGCGCGCTGCAGGGCGATGCGCGCGAGCGCGGGTGCATCGGCATCGCCGCGTCGTGCCGCGGCGAGCGCCAGCACCGCGAACGCCTCGCCCTGCCCCGGTTCCACCGCCAGCAGCCGGCGCGCGGTGGCGCTGGCCGCATCGTTCTCGCCCCGGGCGAGCTGGCGCCGCCCGAGCGCGAGCAGCGCCTTCGGATGCTCGGGGTCGAGCCGGAGCGCGGCCTCGGGATCCGTGGCCGCGAGCTCGTCCGCGCGCGTGGCCTGCACCGTCGTCCAGCCGATCCAGGCCAGGACCACGACGCCGACGGCCGCGAGCGCGAGGCGCAGGGGCGAGGCGCGCGTCACGACGGCGGCCCCAGGTCCACGTCGCGCACCAGCCACATGCCTTCGCGCCACACCAGGTCGATGCCCAGCGTGCCCTCGCAGGGCGCGCTCGCGGCGGAACGGCAGCGGTACGGCGCGCTGATGCGGGCGCGCTCCGCCGACAGCCGCCAGGACGGGCGGCCGAGGTCCAGCCGGCTGCCCTTGCGCGCGTTGAGCTGGGTGCGCAGCCGCGTGGCCTCGGCCAGCACCCGCGGATCGTTCCACAGCGGCACCGCGCCGGGCTTCGCGGCGAGGAAGCCGGCGACTTCGGCCACGCGCTGCTCGGCCTGGCGCATGCGCGCGAGCGCGACCGCGCCGTCCAGCGGCGGGGCCGCAGGGCTCGGGGCGGGAGGGGCTGCGGAGGTCGCCGGGGCCGTGGCTTCGGTCGCGGGCGCCGGCGCGGGATTCTCGGGGGTGGCGGCGGCGACGGCGGCCTCGGTCGCGGCTGCGGCCGTCTGCACCGCAGTCGGCCCAGCCGCGACGGAGGCCTGGCGGACAGCGGGGGCCGGCGCGGACCGCGGCGCAGCCGGGACCGTTTCCGCGTTCGACGCCACGTTGCGCCAGTCAGGCGTCGGCGGCGACGGCTTGCTGGCATGTCTCACGTCCGCGGCGGGGACCGGTGCCGGCGGTGCGGCTGCGGCGACGGGCGCGGCGGGCACCGTGGCCGGGACCACCGCAGCAGCGGGAAGCTCGGCCTCGGCCCCCTGCACCGGCGCCGGCGCGGGGTCCGGACCCACCGGCTCGGCGGCCCGCGGCCGCGACAGCGCGTCGCCCAGGATGCCCAGGTCGCGATCCTCGATCGCGGGCGCGTCGTGCCCCGCGCCCTCGCCTTCCAGCGACGCGGCGTCGAAGCCGTCGCCCGGCTGCCAGGGCGCGGCCCGCTCCGGATTGCGCACGATCAGCACCGCCAGCACCACGCAGGCCACCAGTGCCGCCGCCAGCAGCCAACGCGAGCGGCGGCCGTGACGGGGCATCTCCGCTTCGGCATGCTCCCAGTGGCGCACGGTGTCCGCCGGCAGCGGCGCGCTGGCGCCGGCAAGCCGCGCTTCGGCCAGGCGCACGTCGTAGGCGTGGCGCACCTCGGGCGTGCGCAGCTGCGCGAACGCCTGGTTGACCCGCGTCGCGAACACGCTCGCGTCGCCCGCCTGCGCGCGGTCCGGATGCAGCCAGCGCTGCAGCCAGCGGTGGTGGAGTCGCACCGTGTCATGCGTCGCATCCGGGGTGAGCCCGAGCACGCGGTAGGCGTCGGCGTCGGGATCGGCGAACAGCACCTGCTCCAGGTAGAAGCGCGCCGCTTCCACGAGCACCGGCTCCGGTTCACCGAGTTCGGTGGCGGCGGCCTCCAGGGCCTGCGGCGAAGCGGCGGCGATCTCGAGCAGGTGCACCAGGCCGGGCGGCAGCGGGCGCTCCCGCAGCCGGAAACGCTCGCCCGGCGCGCGTTTCAGCGCGAGCGCGGTTTCCAGGAGTTGGGCGGCGGGTGAGCGCAAAGGATTCCCCCGGATCCTTGGCGCCGAACGCAGGTCGGCGCTATGTGGTGGGTGTGTCGCCGGCCATGGGTCGGCGCTACCGTTGGGTGAGTTGCTTCTGGCCGCCGTAGGCGTAGTAGCTGTAGCTGCCGTAGCCGTAGCCGTAGGCGTGCTGCGCGGAGTACTTGCTGAGCACGGCGCCGATGATGCGCGCGCGCGCCACCAGCAGGCGCTTCACCGCCACCTGCGCGGCCTGGATGCGGGTCTTGCCCGCCTCGACCATCAGCAGCGTGCCCGCGGACGCATTGGCCAGGATCGGCGCGTCGGCCAGCCCGAGCACCGGCGGGCCGTCGATGACCACCTGGTCGTAGCTTTCCGCGGCCACGGTGAGCAGCGAGATCAGCTTGCTGCCCGCGAGCAGTTCCGCCGGGTTGGGCGGCAGTGGCCCTGCCAGCACGATCTTCAGGCGCGGATCGTCGGTGTCCTGCACCGCCTCGTTGATGTTGGCCGCACCCGAGAGCAGGTTGCTCAGGCCGACCTCCCCGCGCACCTCGGCCAGCTTGTGCAGCGAGGGATTGCGCAGGTCGCCATCGATGAGCAGCGTGCGCTTGCCCAGCTGGGCGAAGTTGCGCGCCAGCGACCAGGCGGTGGTGGACTTGCCCTCGGACGGGCCCGCGCTGGTGATCAGCAGCACCCGCGGCACGCCGCTGTCGGTGGAGAACTGCAGCGCGGTGCGCACCGAGCGGTAGGCCTCCGAGAACGCCGAGCGCAGGTCGCGCAGCGCCTGGGCCGGCACTTCCTGCTTCCTGAGCCGCGGGATGATGCCCAGCACCGACAGGCGCAGGCGCTGCTCCACGTCCTGCGGGGTCTTCAGCGTCTGGTCCATGAACTCCAGCGCGAAGGCCGCAAGCACGCCGAGCAGGGCGCCAAGCAGCAGGCCGATCGCCAGGTTCAGCGGCAGGTTGGGCTTGAAGCGCGACGTGGGCGGCAGCGCGCGGTCCACGATGGACACGTTGTTGGTGCCCACGCCGCTGGCGATGCCGATCTCCTTGTAGCGTTGCAGCATCGCGTCGTAGAGCTGGCGGTTGGTATCCACCTCGCGCTTGAGGATGTTGTACTGGATGCTGCGGTTGTCCACATCCAGGGTCTGGTTGCGCAGCGCCGCGATCTTGCCCAGCAGCAGGTTCTCCTGCGCCAGCGCCGCGTCGTACTCGGACTTGACCGAGGCGCGGATGTTGCGCAGCTCGCCGGCGATCTGCTTGTCCAGCTCCTCGATCTGGCCCTGCAGCTGCTTCATCTCCGGGTATTCGGGCTTGAACACCTGCAGCTTCTGCTGGTACTGGCCCTGCAGTTCGGCGCGCTGCTGCTGCAGCGTGCGCACGATGGAGTTGGCCAGCATGTCGGCCGGCAGCGCCGCGCCGCTGGAGCGCGAGGCCTCGCGCCAGCGCGCCTCGGCGCGGATGCGCTGGGCCTGCGCGTCGGCGAGCTGGGTGTTGAGCTCGGCCAGGTTCTGCGAGACCAGCGAGCGCTCGCTTTGTCCAATGTTTACATTGACGATGCCTTCCTTTTGCGCGAAGGCCACCAGCTCGCGCTCGGACTGCTCGAGCCGGTCCTTGAGCTGGCGCAGGCGGTCCTCGAGGTACTTCTTGGCGTAGGACGAGGCGTCGAAGCGGCGCTCGAGCTGCTGGGCGATGAAGGCCTCGGCCAGCGTATTGGCCACGCGCGCGGAGAACACCGGGTTGCCGCTGTCGAAGCTCACCTTGACCAGGCGCGAATTGCGCACCGGATCCACGGTGAGGCCGTCCTGCACGACCTGCACGGCTTCGCGCAGCGCCTCGGTGCGCGCGTCCCTGCCACCGGCCGCCGCCGCAGCCTCCTCACGTGTTTGTGGCCGCAGCGCTTGCAGGAAGCGGCTCACCCAGGAATGCTTGGCCACGGCCTGCAGTGATTTCGAGTTCGCCAGGCCCAGGGTGTCCGCTGCACGTTCGGCCAGGGCGCGGCTCTTCAGCAGCTCGTACTGCGTCTGGTAGAAGTCGCCACTGTTTGCCGCCTCCGGCGCCTGCAGGCCTTCCACCTGCACGACCTGCATGGATTCGCGGTCGATCTGCAACGTCGTCGTGGCCCGGTACACCGGCGGCGTCAGCAAAGTGATCAAAAGGGTCAGCGCAAGCACGCTCGCGAGCACGCCCAGTACCAGCCACTTGCGCTTCTGCAGGATCTGCCAGTACGCGAGGAGGTCGATCTCGTCCTCGTCGTTCTTCGGCTCCTCGAACAGGTCGAGCGCGGTACCGGCCGGACGCAGGGCGAGCACCCCCTGCTCCGGGCCACGCCGCGCCGGAAGACGCGGGTCCTGGTCGTTGGCGCCGATGGGGAGATTGTCGTCGGACATCGTGTCGGTCGGATCCTTGGGGGGCTGGGGCGGCGGCGCGTCAGAACAACGCGAACACGCCGAAGGCGGGCAACGAGCGGATGAACTCGCGGAAGATCGAGCGGCTGCCCGACTTCTCGACCACGATCAGGTCGTCGCCATAGATTTGGGGATCGGGTGCGAGGCCGGCGCGCACCTGGGCAAGGTCGTAGGCCGCGCCCATGCGCTTGCCGTCGATGGTGCGGAACACCAGCACGCCGTGGATGTCGGCCAGGTCGTCCAGGCCCTGCGCCAGGGCGATGGCCTGCAGCAGCGAGGTCTTGCCGGTGAGCGGATAGATGCCGGGCTTCTTGAGCGCGCCCTCCAGCGTCACCCGCTGGCTGGTGAACTCGCTGACGAACACGGTGACCTGCGGATCCTGCACGTAGCCGGCCTTGAGCTTCTCGCCGATCTCGCGCTCCAGCTCGGTGATGGTCCGGCCGCCGGCCATCACCCCGCCGATCAGCGGCAGCGAGATCTGGCCGTTGGAATTCACGCGCACCGTGCGCGACAGGTCCTCGATGCCGTAGACGCTGATCTGCAACAGGTCCTGCGGGCCGATGCGGTAGTCGCTGCCGCCCTCGTAGGCGCCGGACTCGGTGGTGGTATCCGGCGGCGGCAGCGCCACGTTGTTGGTGAACTCCGGATTGTGCATGGGCGCGCTCGCGCAGCCCGCCAGCAGCATCAGCGCCAGGCACGTCAGTACCAAGGCTCGCAGGGAACGGAGGCGAGACAGGTTCAGGGCCATCGGATCAGTACCACCGGAAGACGTTGAAGGCAGGCGCCGACTGGATGAACTCGCGGTAGGCGCTCTTGCTGCCCGACTTCTCGACCACGATCAGGTCGTCGCCGTAGATCTGGGGATCCTCGACCACGCCGGTGCGCACCTTGGCGATGTCGAACACCGCGCCCATGCGCCGCCCCTTGACCGTGCGGAAGATCACCACCCCCTGCAGGTCGGCGAGGTCGTCCAGGCCTTCCGCCATCGCGATGGCCTGCAGCAGCGTGGTGCGCCCGGTGATCGGATACACACCGGGCTTCTTGAGCGCGCCCTCCAGCGTGACGCGCTGGCTGGTGAACTCCTTGACGAACACGCTCACCTGCGGGTCCTGCAGGAAGCCGTCCTTCAGCTTCTCCTCGATGGACCGCTCCAGCTCCGGGATGGTGACGCCGCCGGCCTTGACCACGCCGACCAGCGGCAGCGAGATCTGGCCGTTGGAATTGACCCGCACCTCGCGGTCGAAGTCCTTGAGGCCGAACACGGTGATCTGCAGCAGGTCCTGGGCGCCGATGCGGTAGTCGCTGCCGCCGGTGTAGGCGCCCGAGGCGGAGGTGGTGTCCGGCGCCCGCATGATCTCGTTCTGGACCAGGTTGGGGTTGCGGACGCGCGAGCCGCCGCCGCAGCCGGCCAGCAGCAGGGTCGCGGCCAGGGCCAGCAGCATCGCGGCGAGCGCCATGGCGGCTCGAGGGCGTCGGAACTTCAACGTCATGAAATCCTGGTCCGGGCAGCGCATTCAGGCAGCCGACGATTATGCGGCTCCCCGCAGCCGTTGCCAAAAACCCGCCTTCCGCGTCGGGGCGGCCCGCGCCGGGAGCGGCGGCAGGTCGCGGGGCGCATCGTTGCGGACGATACCGGCCGGGCGCGTTACGACCAGGTGATCGGCCTCCTCGGGGCCCACCAGCGGGACCGCCGCCTCGCGGGCCTCGGCCAGCAGCGGCGGGCGGCGCCGGGTGTCGTGGGCGTCGGTGGCCAGCAGGTGGGCCTTGCCCTCGCCCACGAAGCGCTCGGCCCAGTACTTCGGCCGGCGGCCGTGGCGCCCGGTCAGCGCCCCGGCGGTGATCTGCATCCAGGCCCCGCGCCCGGCCAGGCGCAGGAACAGGTCGTAGTGGTCCTCGACCCAGCTCAGGCGCTCGGGATGGGTGATCACGGGGGTGATGCCGGCGGCCATCAGCGCGAACACCTGCTGCTCGAAGCCCGGCGGCGCCACGTGGTGCGGCGGCTCCAGCAGCAGGTAGCGCGAGCCGGCGAGCGTGGGCACGCGGTCGGCGCGGATGGCGCCGGCGAGGTCGGTGTCCAGGTGCACGTCCGCGCCCTCCACCAGGCGCAGGCCGATGCCGGCCTCGTCGAGCGCGCGCTGCAGCGCGGCGATCGCGCTGCGGATGCCGGGCGCGTCGTTGTCGTACATGCCCGCGTAGATGTGGGGCGTGCACGCCACGGTGCGGATGCCGTCGGCGTGCGCGATGCGCGCCATCTCCAGCGAGGTGCCCAGGTCCGGCGATCCGTCGTCGATTCCGGGCAACAGGTGGCAATGCAGGTCGAACATGCGCGATCCTTACGCAAGAACAAGGAGATTCCGGCCATGAACCAGGCGGCGACCAAGCTATACCACAACAACCGTTGCTCGAAGTCGCGCGGTGCGCTCCAGTTGCTGAACGAGCGCGGCATCGAGCCCGAGCTGGTCCACTACCTGGAGACGCCGCCCTCGCCCGCCGAACTGCGCGAACTGCTGCGCATGCTCGGCATGGGCGCGCGCGGCCTGGTCCGCACCGGCGAGCCGGAGTATGCCGAGCTGGGCCTGGCCGATCCGTCGCTGGGCGAGGATGCACTGATCGCCGCGATGGTGGCGCATCCGAAGCTGATCGAGCGGCCCATCTTCGTGCACGACGGCCGCGCCGTCATCGGCCGGCCGCCCGAGCGCGTCCTCGAGATCCTGTAGAGCCGACCCGCGGTCGGCTCTACTTCTGCTGGCGGAGCGCGCGGACGGCGGGGGGCGGGTCGAAGGTGTCGGGGCGGGCCGCGGTCCAGAAGGTCTTGAACACGGCGTGCTCGGGGATGCGCCGCAGCAGCTCGCCCGGCTCGAGGAAGCGGTAGAGCGCCGCCAGCGAGCGCACCTCCACCGGGGACACGCGGCGCAGGATGTGCTCGGGGCCGAGCTGCTCCGGGCCGTCGAGGCCGGCCGCGCACAGCAGGTCGCGCAGCGCGTGCAGCGTGTTCTGGTGGAAGAGGTAGACGCGGTTGGACTTGTCGGCCACGTCCAGGTGCTTCCAGCGCTTCGGATCCTGCGTGGCCACCCCGGTCGGGCAGCGGTCGGTGTGGCAGCTCAGCGACTGGATGCAGCCCAGCGCGAACATGAAGGCCCGCCCCGCGTTGCACCAGTCCGCGCCCAGCGCCAGGGTGCGCGCGATGTCGAAGGCGCTGGTGATCTTGCCCGCCGCGCCGATGCGGATCTGCTCGCGCAGGCCCAGGCCGACCAGCGTGTTGTGCACCAGCATCAGCCCCTCGTGCATCGGCACGCCGACGTGGGCCACGAACTCCGCCGGCGCCGCGCCGGTGCCGCCTTCGGCCCCGTCCACGACGATGAAGTCCGGCAGCAGCCCGGTCTCGCGCATCGCCTTGGCCACGCCGAACCATTCCCACGGATGGCCGATCGCGAGCTTGAAGCCCACCGGCTTGCCGCCGGAGAGCCGACGCAGGCGCGCCACGAACTCGAGCAGGCCGATCGGCGAATCGAATTCGGTATGCCGCGCCGGCGAGATGCAGTCCACGCCCTCGAGCACGCCGCGGGTGAGCGCGATCTCGCGGCTCACCTTGGCCGCGGGCAGCATGCCGCCGTGGCCGGGCTTCGCGCCCTGCGAGAGCTTGACCTCGACCATCCGCACCTGTGGGTCGGTGGCGTTGGCCGCGAAGCGTTCCTCGTCGAAGCGGCCGTCCGCATCGCGGCAGCCGAAGTAGCCCGAGCCGATCTCCCACACCAGGTCGCCGCCGGCCTCGCGGTGGTAGGGCGAGATCGAGCCCTCGCCGGTGTCGTGGTAGAAGCCGCCCTTCCTGGCGCCGGCGTTGAGCGCGCGGATCGCGTTGGCGCTGAGCGCGCCGAAGCTCATCGCCGAAATGTTGAACACGCTGGCCGAATACGGTTGCGCGGTGCCCTCCCCGCCCACCCGCACCCGGAAGTCGTGCGAGGGGATCGCCGACGGCACCAGCGAATGGTTGATCCACTCGTAGTCCACGCCGTACACGTCGTGCTCGGTGCCGAACGGCACCACGTCCATCACGCCCTTGGCGCGCTGGTAGACGAGCGCGCGCTGCTCGCGCGAGAACGGCACTTCCTCCAGGTCCGACTGGATGAAGTACTGCCGGATCTCCGGGCCGATGGATTCCAGCCCGTAGCGGAAGTGCGCGAGCAGCGGATAGTTGCGGCGGAGCGTGCTGCGCCGCTGCAGCAGGTCCCAGGTGCCGAGCACGGCCAGGCCCGCGGACACGGCCAGCGCCCAGCGCCAGCCCATGGACGCCGGATGCGCGGCGGCCTGCCACGCCGACGCCGCGGCGAGCAGCAGGCTGGCGATGTAGGGACCGTATCTCATGGGCTACTCCGGAGAACGCTGCAAGCGCGCGGCCAGGTCGTCCAGGCCCAGCATCAGCGTGAGCCTGGCGACGGGGGACTGCACGAACCCATGGTGCAGGTAGAAGCTGCGCGCGTCATCGTCGATGGCATGGCAAAGCAGCGCCCGCACGGCGGGGCCTTCGCCCGCGACGCGGAGGCAGCGCAGGATGGCGTCCTTCAGCATCGCCGATCCGATGCCCCGCCCCATCCAGTCCGTGCGTACGGCCAGGCGGCCCAGCACGGCGACGGGGATGGGATCGGGCATGTTGCGCCGGATCCTGCCGGGCGCCTGTTGGTGGGCCACCGACCCCGCGGCCAGGACGTAGTAGCCGATGACGTCCCTGCCATCCCCCGATGGGTCGCAGACCACGAAGCAGTTCGACGCGCCCTTGGCCTGGTTCTTCAGCGCGCGGCGCTGCAGCCATTGCGCCAGGGACTCGTGCGTGCAGGTGAAGCGGTCCAGCCGATGGGCCGATGCCAGCCGCTCGGGCGGACGCAGCGCCAAGGCTCAGCCTTCCCAGGGGGACTTCTTCAGCAGCAGGCGGATCGCCTTCTCCGAAACCGGCTCGTCGAGCAGCCGGTTGAACGTGTTGAGCCGCCGCGCGTCGAGATGGAAGGCCGTCCGGTCGGCGAGCACCTCGGCCGCCCGGGCCGCAAGGGTTTCGAGCATGAACTCCGTGCGCTTCACGCCCAGGGCTTCGGCCGCCTCGTCGATGAGGCGCTTCTTGGCGGGAGGAATGCGGAAGTTGATGGTCTCCGCCGCAGGCTCCCGGACCTTGTGGATCGCGGCCATGGCAGGGCTCCGGAATGTTGTGGATACATTGTATCTACAACTTGGGACGGTGTCCATCTGGTGCCTGGGGTCGGGATCGAACCGACAAGGCCTCGCGGCCGGCGGATTTTAAGTCCGCTGCGTTTACCAGTTTCGCCACCCAGGCACGCGACCATTGTAGAGCCGAGCCACGCCCGACTCCCTTCCGCCCCGCCACCGCCGGCCCTCTCGCCGCAGCGTCCATCGGGTCGACCGGACGATGAAAAGATGTGTTGACACCCTGCCGCCGTCCCGTAAAATGGCGGGCTCCCGCGGGAATAGCTCAGTTGGTAGAGCACGACCTTGCCAAGGTCGGGGTCGCGAGTTCGAGTCTCGTTTCCCGCTCCAGATTCCAGAACCCCGGCTTGCCGGGGTTCTTCGTTTCCGGGGACAATCCAAGCCCACCGGCCGGGTGGCAGAGTGGTTATGCAGCGGACTGCAAATCCGCGTACGCCGGTTCAATTCCGACCCCGGCCTCCAGAACGCAAACAGAGCCGACCCTGGGTCGGCTCTACGTCCGGTCGGCGGCGGTCAGGGACGGCCAGGCCGCGCGCAGGTAGCCCAGGCCCGACCACAGGGTCAGCAGCGCGGCCGCGGCCAGCAGCCAGTCGCCCACGTGGAAGACGAAATCGCCCATCCACGGCGTCGGGTGCAGCACGCCCGGGCGCGTGGGCGACACCGAATACAGCAGGCAGGTGAGCGCGACCATCTGCGCGATGGTCTTGAACTTGCCCAGCGCGGCCACGGCCACCTTGCGCCGCTCGCCCAGCTCGGCCATCCACTCGCGCAGCGCCGACACCGCGATCTCGCGGCCCACGATCACCGCCGCCCACAGCGCCATCCACGCCGTCGGGTGACCCTGCACGATCAGGAACAGCGCGGTGGACACCATCAGCTTGTCCGCCACCGGGTCCAGGAACGCGCCGAAATCCGAGTACTGGCCGTAGCGCCGGGCGATCCAGCCGTCCAGCCAGTCGGTGACCGAGGCGGCGACGAACACCGCGGCGGTCGCGAAGTTGGTCCAGCCGTAGGGCAGGTAGAAGACCACCGCCAGCACCGGGATCAGGGCGATCCGCAGCAGCGTCAGCAGGGTCGGCACGGTCAGCTTCATGCTTCGTTCCCGGGGGGTTCCGTCGTGGAAGGGGGGGCCGCCGGCGCGCTGCCGGGCTGCGGCATGCCGTGGAGGCTGGCCCAGATCCGCTCCGCGAGGGCGAGGTTGATGCCCTCCACCCGCGCGATCTCCTCCGCGCCCGCCGCCTTCAGCCCGCCCAGGCCGCCGAAATGCCGCAACAGGTTAGCGCGACGGCGCGGTCCGATGCCCGGGATGTCCTCGAGCCGGCTGGTGTTGCGCGCCTTGGCGCGGCGGCCACGGTGGCCGGTGATGGCGAAGCGGTGCGATTCGTCGCGCACCTGCTGCACCAGCTGCAGGCCGGGCGAATCCGGCCCCGGCCGCACTTCGCGGCCGTCCGGCAGCAGCAGCGCCTCGTGCCCGGGCCGGCGCGCCTCGCCCTTGGCCACGCCCACCACCGGCACGCGCTCGGCGATGCCCAGGTCCTCGAGCACGGCCTTGGCCTGCGCGACCTGGCCCGCGCCGCCGTCGATCAGCAGCAGGTCCGGCAGCACCCCGCCCTCGTCCACCGCGCGGCGGAAGCGGCGCTCCAGCGCCTGGCGCATGGCCGCGTAGTCGTCGCCCGGCTCGATGCCGGCGATGTTGTAGCGCCGGTACTGGCCGCGCACCGGGCCCTTCTCGTCGAACACCACCTGCGAGGCGACGGTGGCCTCGCCCATGGTGTGGCTGATGTCGAAGCACTCGATGCGCTGCGGCGACGCCGGCAGGCCGACCAGCTGCTGCAGCGACTCCAGGCGCGCGCGCTGGCTGGCCTGGCTGCCGAGTTCGGCGGCGAGCGCGAGTTCGGCGTTGCGTTTGGCCAGGTCGAGGTAGCCGGCGCGGTCGCCGCGCACGTTGCACCGGAGCTGCACGCGGCGGCCGGCGCCTTCGGACAGCGCTTCCTGCAGCAGCTCGCGGTCGTCGATGTCGCGGTCGAGCACGATCTCGCGCGGCGGCGGCTGCTCGGCGTAGTACTGCGAGACGAAGGCCGACAGCACTTCCTCCGGCGATTCGGCGCCGTTGGTCCTGGGGAAGAACGCGCGCGTGCCGAGGTTGCGGCCGTCGCGGAACGCGAGCAGCAGCACGCAGGCGCAGGCCCCGGACATCGCGCAGGCCAGCACGTCGAGGTCGGCGGCGCGGCCGTCCACGTACTGCCGCGCCTGCAGCTTGCGGATCGCGGCGATGAGGTCGCGGATGCGCGCGGCCTCCTCGAACTCCAGGCGCTCGCTGGCGGCGGCCATCGCCCGCTCCAGCTCGCCGGAGAGCTCGTCGCTGCGGCCGTCCAGGAACATCGCCACGCGGCGCACCGCCTCGGCGTAGGCGTCCGCCTCGACCAGGCCCACGCACGGCGCGCTGCAGCGCCCGATCTGGTACTGCAGGCACGGCCGCGAGCGGTTGCGGAACACACTGTCCTCGCAGCTGCGCAGCCGGAACAGCTTGTGCAGCAGGTTGAGCGTGTCGCGCACCGCGCCGACGCTGGCATACGGGCCGAAGTAGCGCCCCGGGATGGCGCGCGGGCCGCGGTGCATGGCCAGGCGCGGCCAGTCCTCCTGGGTGAGCAGCACGTACGGGTAGCTCTTGTCGTCGCGCAGCAGCACGTTGTAGCGCGGCTTGAGCGACTTGATGAGCTGGTTCTCGAGCAGCAGCGCCTCGGTCTCGGTGCGGGTGACCGTGACCTCCATGCGCGCCACCTGCGACAGCATCGCCATGGTGCGCGCCGACTTGGGGGCGGCGTTGAAGTAGCTGGCGACGCGCTTCTTCAGCTCGCCGGCCTTGCCCACGTAGAGCACGGTGTCGTCGGCGGCGTACATGCGGTACACGCCCGGCTGCGTGCCCAGCGTCCGCACGAAGGCCTTGCCGTCGAACCGGGGCGCCCGCTCGTCCATCCCTGTATTGTAGGGCCGACCCACGGTCGGCTCCTTTACCGTGCCCTTTACGCAATAATCCTCTCCATGCCCGACTTCGTCGTCGCGATCCCCGCCCGCCACGCCGCCACGCGCCTGCCGGGCAAGCCGCTGCGCCTGCTCGGCGGCGAGCCGCTGGTGCTGCACGCCGCGCGCCGGGCGCTGGCCGCGGGCGCGCGCGAGGTGTGGGTGGCGGCCGACGACGAGCGCATCGCCCGCGCCCTGGAGGGCAGCGGCGCGCGCGTGGCCATGACCTCGCCCGGGCATGCCTCCGGCAGCGACCGCCTGGCCGAATGCGCGCGCATCGCCGGCTGGGACGACGACACCGTGGTGGTGAACCTGCAGGGCGACGAGCCGTTCGCGCCGCCCGAGGGCATCCGCGCGGTGGCCGAGGTGCTGCTGGCCTCCGGCGCGCCGATGGCGACGCTGGCCACGCCGATCGGCGCCGGCGACGCGGCGATGCTGTTCGACCCCAACACGGTGAAGCTGGTGCGGCGCGCCGACGGCGATGCGCTCTACTTCAGCCGCGCGCCGCTGCCGTGGGCGCGCGACGCCTTCGCCGCAGGCACGCGCGACGCGCCGCCCGCCCTGCCCGCCGCCGAGGCCACAGACGGCGCGTGGCTGCGCCACATCGGCATCTACGCCTACCGCAACGCCTTCCTGCAGGCGTTCACCGCGCTGCCGCCGGGACGCCTGGAGCGGCTGGAATCGCTGGAGCAGCTGCGCGCGCTCGAGGCCGGCCACCGCATCGCGGTGGGCCTGGCGCCGGTGCCCTTCCCGCCCGGCGTGGACACGCCCGAGGACCTGGCGCGCGCCGAACGGCACCTGGCCGGCTTGCGCGCCGACACGGGGGCCTCGGCTTGAAGGCGGACCGCCCGATGCGCCTGCTGGTGGTGTGCCTGGGCAACATCTGCCGCTCGCCGATGGCGGAGGGGGCGCTGCGCGCGCGCCTGGAGGCGGCGGGCCTGGGCCATCGCGTCGAGGTGGATTCGGCCGGCCTCGGCCACTGGCACGCGGGGCAGCCGCCGGACCGGCGCGCGATCCGCTGCGCGGCCGCGCACGGCGTGGACATCTCCGGGCTGCGCGCGCGCCAGATCGTGGACGCCGACTACACCCGCTTCGACGTGCTGCTGTGCGCGGACGCCGACGTGCTCTACACCGTGCGCGCGCACGCCCCGGGCGGCGCGACTGCCGGGACGGCGCTGCTGCTGGACTGGTGCGGGCTCGGCGAGCAGGCGCAGATCCCGGACCCGTACACGCTGAACTACGCCGCGTTCGAGGCGGCCTGGCGCATGGTGGACGACGCGGCCGCCGCGCTCGTCGAGCGCCTGAAAGCCACGATGTGACGGGTCATACCCGCGCGAGCAGGGCGATCCAGAAGGCTTCGGGCAGCTCGGCGCGCACCGGCACGAGGTAGTGGCGGTCGGTGGCGAACGCGGCGCACTTCACCGCGTCCTTCTCGGTCATCAGCACCGGCAGGTCGCTGCCGAACTCGAAATCGCCCGCGCCGAAGCGGTGGTGGTCCGGGAACGCATGCGGCACCACGGCGATGCCCTGCGCGCGCAACGTGGCGAAGAAGCGCTCCGGATCGCCGATGCCGGCGACCGCGTGCACGCGCCGTCCCGCGAAGGCCTGCAGCGGCACCGGGCGCCCGCCCAGCAGCGGCAGCGCATCGCCCGCGCGCAGCTGCATGCGCCACTGGCCGAAGCCGGGCTCGGCCTCGCCGGTGGCGTCGTTGAGCACGTGGAAGTCGCAGGCGGCGGCGCGCTCCGACGGCTCGCGCAGCGGGCCGGCCGGCAGCAGCAGGCCGTTGCCGTGGCCGCGGCGCGCGTCCACCACCTCGATCTCGACGTCGCGCGCCAGCCGGTAGTGCTGCAGGCCGTCGTCGCACACCACCACGTCGCAGCCCGCCTCGACCAGCGCGCGCGCCGCGGCGACGCGGTCGCGGTCCACCCGCACCTTCGCGCCGGTGCGGCGCGCGACCAGCACCGGCTCGTCGCCGCACAGCGCGGGGTCGCTGCGCGCGTCCACCCAGCGCGGCGTCTCCGCCTGGTCGCGGCCGTAGCCACGCGAGGCCACGCCGGGCTTGCGGCCGGTGGCGCGCAGGCGCTCGACGAGCTCGACCACCAGCGGCGTCTTGCCGCTGCCGCCGGCGACGATGTTGCCGACCACGATGACCGGCACGCCCATGCGATGGCGCGGCAGCAGGCCGCGCCGGTACGCCGCCAGGCGCAGGCGCACGCCCGCGCCGTACACCGCGGCCAGGGCGCGCGCCGCCCACGGCGGCGCCTGGCCCGCGTCGTACCACCAGGCCGGGGGTGCGCGGTGCGCGCTCATGCGCCTCCCTGCTCGCGGAACTGCATGCGGTGCAGGTGCGCGTACAGCCCGTCCTGCGCCAGCAGCTGCGCGTGCGTGCCCTGCTCCACCAGCCGCCCGTGGTCGAGCACCAGCACCTGGTCGGCGTGCTCGATGGTCGAGAGCCGGTGCGCGATCACCAGCGTGGTGCGGTCGGGCATCAGCTTCTGCAGCGCGTCCTGCACCAGGCGCTCGGACTCGGTGTCGAGCGCGGCCGTGGCCTCGTCGAGGATCAGGATCGGCGCGTCCTTGAGCATGGCGCGCGCGATCGCCAGGCGCTGGCGCTGGCCGCCGGACAGCAGCGCGCCGTTGTCGCCGATGCGCGTGGCCAGGCCCTCGGGCAGGCGCTCGATGAACTCCAGCGCGTTGGCCGCGCGCGCGACCTCGCGCAGGCGGGCCTCGTCGGCGGCGGCCGCGTAGGCGATGTTGGCGGCGATGGTGTCGTCGAACAGCATCACCCGCTGCCCCACCAGCGCGATCTGGCCGCGCAGCTCGGCGAGGCGGTATTCGTCGATGTCCACCCCGTCGAGGGTGATCCGGCCCTCGGTGGGCTCGTAGAAGCGCGGCACCAGCCGCACCAGGCTGGTCTTGCCGCTGCCGGAGCGGCCGACGATGGCGGTGACGGTGCCGGGGCGCGCGGTGAAGCTGATGTCGCGCAGCGCCCAGCCGGCGTCTGGGCCCGCGGCCTCGGCGCCGTCGGCGCGCGCATAGCGCAGGCCCACGCGCTCGAACACCAGCTCGCCGCGCGCGCGCCGGCCGCCGAAGCCGGCGTTGCCGCGGTCCACTTCCTCCGGTGCGTCGAGCACCGCGAACAGGCGCTGCGCCGCGGCCACGCCGCGCCCGAGCACCGCCTGCACGTTGGTGAGCCGGCGCAGCGACGGGATGATCGCCATCATCGCCATCATCAGGGTCACGAACTCGCCGGCGTTGATGTCGCCCACCAGCGCCTGGCGCGTGGCCACCGCGATGATCGCGGCCAGCGCCAGCGCGGCCAGCATCTGCACCAGCGCGGAACTGCCCGCGCGCGTGGCCTCGACCTTCACGTTGAGCCGCAGCACGCGGTTGGCCAGCGCCGAGTAGCGCGCCTGCTCCGAGGCCTGGGTGCCGTAGACCTTGACGTCCTGCTGCGCCGCCAGCGTCTGCTCCGCCGCCTGCGCGAGCCGGCCCATGTCCTCCTGGATGCCGCGGCTGATCCGGCGGTAGCGCTTGCCCACGTACCACACGACCACGCCGATCAGCGGCGTCACCAGCAGCACCGCCACCGTGACCTCGAGGCTGACCCAGACCATCATGCCGAGCATGAAGGCCACGGTGAGCGTGTCGGTGACCATCGCCTTGAGCGCGTCGGTGCCCGCCTGCGCCACCTGCTCGGTGTCGAAGTTGAGGCGGCTGACCATGGACGGCACCGACTCGACGTCGAAATGGCTGCTCGGCATGCGCAGGTACTTGCCGATGATCTCGTCGCGCAGGTCGCGCACCATGCTGCGGCCGGCGCGGGCCATGCCGTAGTCGGTGATGTAGCCGGCGATGCCGCGGACCAGGAACAGGCCGATGATCTGCAGCGGCAGCACCGTGGCCATGCGCGGCTCGGGGTTGACGAATCCCTTGTTGACCAGCGGGTCCATCAGCGCGACGAAGGCGCTGCCGGCGACGGCCTCGATGATCATGGTGATGCCGGCGGCGAGCAGCAGCACCCAGTACGGCGTGGCGTAGCCGAGCAGGCGGCGGTAGGCGGCCCAGGCGCCCAGGCCGGCGGGCCGGGCCGCGGGCGTCGCCGCGGGCGTCGTGGGCGTCGCGGCGCTCATCGCGGCGCCCCCGGGTCCGGCGCGGTGCCGATGGAGATGTTGCGGAAGCCGAGCTGGCCGAGCGCGTCCAGCGCGGTGACCACCGCCTGGTGCGGCGTGCGCGCATCGGCGCGCAGCAGCACCACGCGCTTGCGGTCGTCGCCGGCGACCTCGGCGATGGTGCGCTTGAGCGACTCCACGTCGGTGCGCAGCGCCTCGCGGTCGCCGACGAAGTAGCGGCCATCGGCGTTGACCAGGATCTCGAGCGCCCGCGCCTGCTGGGTGGCCGCCTCGCCCTGCGCGCGCGGCAGCTGCAGCTTCAGCACCGAGCGGCTGTCGAAGGTGGTGGTGACCACGAAGAACACGATCAGGCACAGCACCACGTCGATCAACGGGATGAGGTTGATCTCGGGGGTGTCGTCGTCGCGGAAGTCGCGGATGCGCATCGGGCGGGTCGCGGGCGGCGGCGGTCAGGCCGGGTCCAGCGTGTCCATGAGCTGCATCGCCTCGTGCTCCATCTCCACGATGTACTCGGCGATGCGGCCGCGGAAGTAGCGGTGGAAGGCCAGCGCCGGCACCGCGACGACCATGCCGGTGGCGGTGCACACCAGCGCCTTGCCGATGCCGCCGGCGAGCTGGTTCACGTCGCCCACGCCGTGGTCGAGGATGCCCAGGAACATCTGGATCATGCCGACCACGGTGCCGAACAGGCCCAGCAGCGGGCCCGCCGCGGCGATGGTGCCGAGCGTGTTGAGGTAGCGCTCCATCCGGTGCACGAGGTGGCGGCCCACGTCCTCCACGCGCTCGCGGATCGCCTCGCGCGGGCGGTGGCGCGACTCGAGCGCGGCCGCCAGCAGCGCGCCCAGCGGCGAGTTGCGGCGCAGCGCCTCGATGTGGCCCGGGTCCAGCGCGCCGCCGCGCGCGACCCAGGCGCGCACCTCGTCGCCCAGCCCCGGCGGCATCACGAAGCGGGGGCGCAGGCTCCAGAAGCGCTCGACCACGATCGCCAGGCCCGCGGCCGACAGCAGCAGCAACGGGATCATGGGCCAGCCGCCCGCCTTCACCAGCTCCAGCACGTGGGATCCTCCGCTTGTTCCGGCGGCTAGGATACGGGTTTTGCGCCCACAGGCGCGGCCGGCGGCGGCGCTCGGCCTCGAACGAGACGCCCGTCGCGGACAGCCGCAGCGTCTGCGCGCCGGTGGCGGCGGTGGCCGCGACGCGGGCGCCCGCCGTGCGCCAGCGCGCGACCACGCCCGGGTCCGGATGGCCGAAGCGGTTGTGGGCCCCGGCCGAGACCAGCGCAAGCCGCGCGCGGGTGGCGGCGACGAAGGCCGGATCCGAGGACCCGCGGCTGCCGTGGTGGGCCACGACCACCGCGTCCGCGCGCAATGCGCCCGCGCCGGCGCGCACCAGGCCGCGCTCGACCACCTCGCCGATGTCGCCGGGCAGCAACAGCGTCGCGCCGCCGGCCGCGCGCACGCGCAGCACGCAGCTCGATTCGTTGTCCAGGTACGGGAACCAGCGCGTCGGATGCAGGAACCGGAATTCGACGCCGTCCCAGCGCCAGTGCACGCCCGCGCGGCAGTGCACGCGCAGCGGCGCGGGCCGCGGCGCGGGCGCGCCGGCCGCGGGCGCGAGGCGCCGCGCCGGCATGCCTTCGGGCGACCAGGTGACGCGCGGTGGAAACGCTTGCGCGACCGATGCGTAGCCGCCGGCATGGTCGTTGTCGCCGTGGCTCACCACCGCCGCGTCGAGCACGCGCACCCCCAGCGCCTGCAGCGCGGGCACCACGACGTCGTCGCCGGCATCGTAGCCGTCCGGCCGCGCCGGTCCCATGTCGTACAGCAGCGCATGCGACGCCGTGCGCACCAGCACCGACAGGCCCTGCCCCACGTCCACCACCGTCGCCACCGCCTCGCCGGGCGGCGGCAGCCCGCGCTGCGGCCACAGCAGCGGCAGCCACAGCAGCGCCGCCAGCGGCTTGCCGGGCACGCCGCGCGGCAGCAGCAGCCACGCGGCGCCCGCCAGCGCCAGCGGCACCGCGAACCACGCCGGTTCCGGCAGCGTCCACAGCGCCAGCGGGCTGCGTGCGATCCATTCGAAGCCCGGCCACGGCAGGTCGAACGCGCGCGCCGCCAACTTCCAGGCCCACGCGCCCGCACCGGCACGCAGCGCCTCGAGCGCCGTGCCCGCAAGCGCGAGCGGCACCACCACCAGGCTCCACCATGGGATCGCGACCAGGTTCGCCACCGGCCCGGCGAGCGACGCCTGCCCGAACAGCACCACGGTGAACGGCAGCAGCCCCACGGTCGCCACCGCCTGCGCGCCGAGGAAGCCGCGTAACCACCCGCGCCAGCCGCGCGGAGTCTCGCCCTGCAGGCACCACAGCAGCCAGGCCACGCCGCCGAAGCTGAGCCAGAAGCCCGGCGCCAGCACCGACAGCGGATCCGCCAGCAGCATCGCCAGCAGTGCCAGGGCCAGCGCGTCTGCCGCGCCCTGGCTGCGGCGCAGCAACCGCGCCAGCACCGCGATGCCGATCATCAGCGCGGTGCGCAGCGTCGGCAGCGCGAGCCCGGCGAGCAGCGTGTAGCCACACGCGCCCAGCACCGAGGCAGCCGCGGCGGCGTGCATGCGCGGCAGCACCTGGCCGAGGCCGGGCCACAGCCACCACACCGCGGCCGCGAACAGCGCCACCGCGCCCGCGACCAGGCCGACGTGGAAGCCGGAGATCGCGATCAGGTGGGTGAGCCCGGCCGCGCGCAGCGTGGTCCAGTCCTGTTCGTCGAGCCCGCGCGTGTCGCCGAGCGCGAGCGCGCGCACGAAGCGCGACGAGGGCGACGGCACCGCCGCCGCGATCCGCGCCGACATCCGCCCGCGCCAGGCATCGATGCCGCGCGGCGGACCGAGCGGGCGCGCCCCGCCCTCGCCGCTGCCGTCGTCGCGCACGTAGCCGGTGGCGGCGATGCGCTCGGCGAAGGCGCGCATCTCGCTGTCGCGGTTGCCGGGATTGCGCAGGCCGCGCGGCGCGCGCACGCGCAGCGGCAGCCGCCAGCGCGCGCCGGGCGCGAGCACCGGCGGATGCGCGGCCGCGGCGCCGTGCAGGTACCAGCCGAGCTGCAGCAGCCGCCCGCGCAGCGGCGCCGGCACCTCCGGGCGATCGTCCGCGCGCAGGCGGAAGCGCAGCCGCCCGGGTTCGCTGCGTGGCAGCTCGACGACCGTGCCGGTGACCACCACGTCCGCGCCCTCGAGCGACGGCGGCAGCCGCGAGGCGAGCACCCAGGTCGCGTGCAGGCCCGCCAGCGCGAACCCGCAGGCGAACACGCCAGCCAGGCGCAGGCGCCGCCCGCAGGCCCACAGCCCCAGCCCGCCCGCGAGCCCGGGCAGCAGCAACCACAGCGATGGCAACGCCGGCTGGTACAGCCCCGCCCAGCAGCCCGCCAGCAGCGCCGCCGCCGCGGCAAGGCCGAACGGCGCGACGGCGTCGGAAGCGGGCGGACGGACGTCCATGGCGCAGGCTCGCCCGCGCGCGCATCGCCCGCCAGCGGGGAACGCCGCGCAAGCCTGTCGGTATAGTCCGCGGCATGGACCGCCGCCCACCCCGCGCCCGCGCCGTCGCGCTTGCCGCCGCCCTCGCCCTGCCGGCGTTGCTCGGCGCCTGCGCGCACGCCGCCGCATCGCTGCGATGCGAGGCCGGCGCCGCGCCGATGCGCATCGAGCGCCTGTACTTCGGCACGCAGCGGCCCGACGGCGGCACGGTGTCCGACGCCGAATGGCGCACGTTCCTGGACGAGGTGGTCGCGCCGGCGTTCCCCGACGGCTTCACCGCGTGGGACGCGGCCGGCGGCTGGCGCGGCGCCGACCAGCGGCCGGTACGCGAGGACAGCCATGTGCTCGAGGTCGCGCACGACGATCCGGCCGGCGCAGGCGCGGCGATCGCCGGCGTGGTCGCCGCCTACCGGGCGCGCTTCGGGCAGGAATCGGTGATGCGGGCGAGCATGCCCGCGTGCGTCGCGTTCTGAGCGGTCGGGCGATGCGCCGACCGGGGGTCGGCGCTACACGTCGGAAGGGGCGAGTTCGCGCAGGCGGCCTTCGTGCAGCTCGAGCACGCGGTCCAGGCGCCGCGCCAGCGAGCGGTCGTGCGTCACCAGCACCAGGCTGGTGTGCTGCGCGCGGTTGAGCTCGAGCATCTGCCCGAACACGTGCGCGGCGGTCTTCTCGTCGAGGTTGCCGGTGGGCTCGTCGCCGAGCACGCAGGCCGGGTGGTTGACCAGCGCGCGCGCCACCGCCGCGCGCTGGCGCTCGCCGCCGGAGAGCTCGCCCGGCTTGTGCTGCAGGCGGTGGCCGAGGCCCACGGATTCGAGCAGCGCCTTCGCGCGCGCCGCCGCGTCCGGCACCGCGACGCCGCCCAGCAGCACCGGCAACATCACGTTCTCGAGCGCGGTGAACTCCGGCAGCAGGTGGTGGAACTGGTACACGAAGCCCAGCGCGCGGTTGCGCAGCGCGCCGCGCGCGGCGTCCGACAGCGCGCTCATCTTCTGGCCGGCGACGTAGACCTCGCCCGCGGTGGGCGTGTCCAGCCCGCCGAGCAGGTGCAGCAGCGTGCTCTTGCCCGCGCCCGACGCGCCGAGGATGGCGACCGTCTCGCCGGCGTGCACCGCGAAGTCCAGCCCCTCGAACACGCGCGTGCGCAGCGTGCCCTCGGCATACGTCTTCGCCAGGGCCTCGGCGCGGATGACGGCGTCCCGCTCCTGCTTCATCTCACTCATACCGGAGCGCCTCCGCCGGCGGCGTGCGCGCCGCGCGCCACGCCGGGTAGATGGTGGCCAGGAACGCCATCGCCAGGGCCACCGCCGCGATCGCGCACACGTCCGCCGCGCGCAGCTCGGTGGGCAGGCCGGTGATGTAGTAGACGTCCTCGGGCAGCAGCTGCACGCCGAGGACCGCCTCGATGGCGTGCAGGATGTGCTGCAGGTTGAGCGTGAGCACGATGCCGCCGACCACGCCGGCCAGGGTGCCGATGATGCCGATCAGCGAGCCCTGCACCATGAACACCCGCATCACCCCCGAGGGCGCCAGGCCCAGGGTGCGCAGGATCGCGATGTCGGCCTGCTTGTCGGTGACCAGCATCACCTGCGAGCTGACCAGGTTGAACGCGCCCATGGCGATGATCAGCGACAGCAGGATCGCCATCACCGTCTTCTCCATGCGCAGCGCGCGGAACATGTTGGCGTTGTCGCGGGTCCAGTCGCTGACCCGGTACGGGCCGCGCAGGCGCAGCGCCAGGTCGCGGGCGACGTCGAAGGCCTGGTCCATGTCGTGCAGCTTCAGGCGCACGCCGGTGACGCCGTCGCCCATGCGGGTGACGCGCTGGATGTCCTGCAGGTTCACCACCGCCAGGCCCTTGTCGTATTCCTGGTAGCCGGCCTCGAACACGCCGCTGACGGTGAAGCGCTTGAGCTGGGGAATGCCACCCATCGGCGTGGACTGGAACGAGGTGGTGACGATCACCGTGTCGCCCACGCCCACGCCCAGCCACGCGGCGAGCTCCGCGCCGAGCACGATGTTGAAGCTGCCGGGGGCGAGCTGGTCGAGCCGGCCCTGGGTCATCTTGCCGCCGATCACCGAGACCTTGCCCTCCTCGCCGGGCAGCACGCCGCGCACGATCGCGGGCTGGCGGCGCGCGCCCTGGATCAGCGCCTCGGTCTCGACGTAGGGCGCGGCACCAGCGACGCGCGGGTCCTCGTAGGCGGAGGAGACGGCCTGCCGCCAGTTCTCCATCGGCACGCCATCGGCGGTGATGGTGGCGTGCGCGGCCATCTGCAGCATGCGGTCGCGGATCTCGCGTTGGAAGCCGGTCATCACCGCGAGCGTGGTGATCAGCGCGGCCACGCCGATCGCAATGCCCAGGATGGACGCCATCGAGATGAAGGAGATGAAGCCGTTGCGGCGCTTCGCGCGGAGGTAGCGCAGGCCGATGGCGACGGGGACGGGCTTGAACATCGGCCTATGGTGCCATGCCCGCCCGGTCCGGCGACCACAGCTTCAACACGCGGCGTTGGGCCGGCGGCAAGGTATCCGGCCACCACGCAAGGCGGCCGCGGCGGCCGGCGGCGTCGCGCCAGCGCAGGAACGCGAGCGGGCCGCGCCAGGCCAGCGTCGCCTCGGCCAACGGCACGCCGTCGAGCGTCGCCTGCCCGGGCGCGGGCGACAGCAGCAGGACCCGCGGCGGGCGGCGGCGTTCGCGCCGGGCCGCGAGCAGGCCCCACCCCGCCGCGAGGCCGGCCAGCGGCCAGGCCAGGGGCCGGGGCATGTCGCTGGCGAGCACGGACAGCGGCGCCAGCACCGCCAGCAGGGAGAGCGCGCCGGTCACCCAGCGCGAGGACCGCCACTCAAGGCGGCAGGCTGCGGATGTGCTGCACGAGGGCGTCGAGCGCGGCATCGGACGGGGCTTCGTGGCCGAGGAACCAGCGCCACAGCTTGTCGTCTTCGGTGTCGAGCAGCCGTAGGAAAACGGCGCGCCGGTCTTCGGAAGCCGCCGGCCACTCGCGCTCGAGCCAGCGCACCAGCAGGTCGTCGAGTTCGCGCATGCCGCGGCGGCACCGCCAGCGCAGGCGCTTGAGTTCGGTCGCTTCGTCCATGCCCGCGCGCGCCGCCTACAGCAGGCCGACGGCCAGCACCGCCCACAGGATCCACAGCACGATGCCGCCCGCGGCGTAGGCCTGGAAGCGGTGCATCACCTTGTTGTAGGTGCAGTGGATCGCGCTGTGCAGCACCCGCAGCGCCACGAACAGCCAGGCCAGGCCGAGCACCAGCGGCCCGCCCTGTCCGGCCAGCGCGGCCACCACCAGCGCCAGGTAGAACAGCACCGGCAGCTCGAACAGGTTGCGGAAGTTGTCCGAGGCGCGCGTGTCCTGGAAGCGCTGCCCGGCCTGGGCCGAGAGCGCGACGGACTGCGGGTGGATGCGCTCGCGCCGCATCTCGGCGACGCGCACGAAGTACATGCGGAACCAGACGACGATGGTCAGCGCAACCATCGCCACCGCCGGCAGGAACAGCTCAGCCACGGCGCTCCAGCATGAGCTGCTTGATGCTCGCGATCGCGCGCGCCGGGTTCAGGCCCTTCGGGCAGGTGCGCGTGCAGTTCATGATCGTGTGGCAGCGGTACAGCTTGAACGGATCCTCGAGCTCGTCCAGGCGCGCGCCGGTGTCCTCGTCGCGGCTGTCCACGATCCAGCGGTAGGCCTGGAGCAGGATCGCCGGGCCGAGGTAGCGGTCGCCGTTCCACCAGTAGCTCGGGCAGCTGGTCGAGCAGCACGCGCACAGGATGCACTCGTACAGGCCGTCGAGCTTGGCGCGGTCCTCCTTGGACTGCAGGCGCTCGCGGTCGGGCGGCGTGCTCTGGGTGCGCAGCCACGGGCGGATCGAGGCGTACTGCGCGTAGAACTGGGTCAGGTCCGGGACCAGGTCCTTGACCACCGGCATGTGCGGCAGCGGGTAGATCGGGATCTCGGCCTTGCTGCAGTCCTCGATGGCCTTGGTGCAGGCCAGCGTGTTGGTGCCGTCGATGTTCATCGCGCACGAGCCGCAGATGCCCTCGCGGCAGGAGCGGCGGAACGTGAGCGTGGGGTCGATCTCGTTCTTGATCTTGATCAGCGCGTCCAGGACCATCGGGCCGCACTTGTCCAGGTCCACCTCGTAGGTGTCCGTGGTCGGGTTGCGCCCGTCGTCCGGATTCCAGCGGTAGATCTTGAAGGTGCGCACGCGCCTGGCGCCCTGCGGCGCGGGGAAGCGGCGGCCCGGCTGGACCTTCGAGTTCTTCGGCAGCGTGAATTCAGCCATCGGTTCGGTTCCTCAGTACACGCGTGCCTTGGGCGGGACGACCTCGACCTCGTCGTCCAGCGTGTACAGGTGCACGGGACGGTAGTCGATGCGGGTGCTGCCGTCCTCGCCGACCCAGCACAGGCTGTGCTTCATCCAGTTCGCGTCGTCGCGCTCCGGGAAGTCCTCGCGGGCGTGGGCGCCGCGCGACTCGGTGCGGTTCTCGGCGGAGACGATGGTGGCCAGCGCCTGGCCCAGCAGGTTCTGCAGTTCCAGGGTCTCGATGAGGTCGGAGTTCCACACCAGCGAGCGGTCGGTGACGCGCACGTCGGCGAACGAGGCGTGGATGTCGCGGATCTTGCGCACGCCCTCGGCCAGCGACTCGCCGGTGCGGAACACCGCGGCGTCGGCCTGCATCGTGCGCTGCATGCGGTCGCGGATGACCGCGGTCGGGGTGCCGCCGTTGGCGTTGCGGATCCGGTCCAGGCGCGCCAGCGCCGGGTCGCAGGCATCGGACGCCAGGCGGCCGTGCGGCGTGTTCGGGCGGATGGTCTCGGCGGCGCGGTTGGCGACGGCGCGGCCGAACACCACCAGGTCGAGCAGCGAGTTCGAGCCCAGGCGGTTGGCGCCGTGCACCGACACGCAGGCGGCCTCGCCGATGGCGTACAGGCCCGGCACCACCGCGTCGGGGTCGCCGTTGCGCAGCTGCACCACCTCGCCGTGGTAGTTGGTCGGGATGCCGCCCATGTTGTAGTGCACGGTCGGGATCACCGGGATCGGCTGCTTGGTGACGTCCACGCCGGCGAAGATGCGCGCGCTCTCGGCGATGCCCGGCAGCTTCTCGTGGATGTCCTTGGGGTCGAGGTGGGTCAGGTCGAGGTGGATGTGGTCCTTGTGCTCGCCGACGCCGCGGCCCTCGCGGATCTCGATGGTCATCGAGCGGCTCACGACGTCGCGCGAGGCCAGGTCCTTGGCGTTGGGCGCATAGCGCTCCATGAAGCGCTCGCCGTTGCTGTTGCGCAGGATGCCGCCCTCGCCGCGCACGCCCTCGGTGATCAGGCAGCCGGCGCCGTAGATGCCGGTCGGGTGGAACTGCACGAACTCCATGTCCTGCAGGCCCAGGCCGGCGCGCAGCGCCATGCCGCCGCCGTCGCCGGTGCAGGTATGGGCGGAGGTGCAGCTGAAGTAGGCGCGGCCGTAGCCGCCGGTGGCCAGCACCGTGCCGTGCGCGCGGAACAGGTGCAGCGTGCCTTCGGCCATGTCCAGCGCGAGCACGCCGCGGCAGGCGCCGTGCTCGTCCATGACCAGGTCGAGCGCGAAGTACTCGATGAAGAACTCGGCCTGGTGCGCCAGCGACTGCTGGTACAGCGTGTGCAGGATCGCGTGGCCGGTGCGGTCGGCGGCGGCGCAGGTGCGCTGGGCGATGCCCTTGCCGTACTCGGTGGTCATGCCGCCGAACGGGCGCTGGTAGATGCGGCCGTCCTCGGTGCGCGAGAACGGCACGCCCTGGTGCTCGAGCTCGATGATCGCCGGGATCGCTTCCCGGCACATGTACTCGATCGCGTCCTGGTCGCCCAGCCAGTCGCTGCCCTTGATGGTGTCGTAGAAGTGGTAGCGCCAGTCGTCCGGGCCCATGTTGCCGAGCGCGGCCGAGATGCCGCCCTGCGCCGCGACGGTGTGCGAGCGCGTCGGGAACACCTTGGTGATGCAGGCGGTGCGCAGGCCCTTGTGGGCCAGGCCGAAGGTGGCGCGCAGGCCGGCGCCGCCGGCGCCGACCACGACCATGTCGTACTTGTGTTCGATGATGGGATAGGCAGGCATGGCGGCGTCAGGAATTGGCGAGGGTCACGGCCACCGCGATGCGGCCGAGCGCGTACAGGCAGGCGAGCGCGCCGGTGGCGCACGCGAACGTGTTGATGAGCTGCAGCGCGACTTCCGCCCAGCGGGTGTGCACGTAGTCCTCGATCACCACCTGGATGCCGAGCTTGGCGTGCCAGAACATGGCGATGGCCAGCAGCGCGAGGGCGATGGTGTTCCAGGGCTTGCCGATCGCGGCGCGCGCGGTGGCGAGGTCGGCGCCGACCAGGGACACGACCAGGCCGAGCAGCCACGCGACCAGCAGCACGAGGGCGACGGCGGTGACGCGCTGCCACCAGAAATGGCCGGTGCCGGCCTTGCCGCTGCCGAGGCCGCGCGCGCGCTTGAGCGGCGTGCGGAAGTCCTCGCCCGGGGGCTGGCGGCGCGGATCGCCGGCGGTGCCGATGTTGCTCATGCGCCCACTCCCTTCGCCGCGATCCACAGCGCGGCGGTCAGCACGACGGTCAGCGCCGCCACGGTCCAGCCGGAGGCGTAGAACTCCGGGATCTCGAAGCCCCAGCCGATGTCCCACAGCAGGTGGCGGATGCCGTTGAGCAGGTGGTACACGAGCGCGGCGGAGAAGCCGAACAGCAGCACCTGCCCCAGCGGCGAGGCCAGGCACGCGCTGGCCTGCGCGTAGCTCTCGCCGCCCGCCGCCACCGCGAGCAGCCACCCCGCGAGGCCGAACGCACCGCCCACCAGCAGCACGCCGGTGGCGCGATGCAGGATGGACATCGTCATCGTGATCTGCCAGCGGTACACCTGCAGGTGCGGTGACAGGGGGCGTTCGCGCGTGGCCATCGTGGGCTCGTCCTTCTCGCTAGCGTGGCGGCGGTCAGAAATCGATGCAGCGGCCGTTCTTTTCCCAGTCGCCGTAGCGCACCGGGTCCAGCCCGCCGCGCCCGCCGATCTCGCGCGGCTGCGGCGTGGCGTCCCCGGGCGTCGGCGTCGCGTGTTCCTGCGGTTCCGGGCGCGCGGCCGGCTCGGGGTTTTGGCCTATGATCGGGGTCTTCACAACCGCCCAAGTTTACGTCCTGCCGCCAATGCCGGACAACCCGAACGACACCGCCTTCGCCCTGCCCGGCCACCGCGTGCTGGCGCTGCAGGGGCCCGACGCCGTCCGTTTCGCCCACGCGCAGTTCATGAGCGACGTCGCCGGACTGGCCGACGGGCAATGGCAGTGGAGCGGCTGGCTGACGCCCAAGGGCCGCGTGCTTGCGCTGTTCGCGCTGCTGCGGCTGGACGCGCAGCGGGTGTGGCTGCTGCTGCCGGATGCGGACCCCGAGGCGCTGGCGGCGCAGCTCCGGCGCTACGTGTTCCGCAGCAAGGTGGCGATCGAAGCGCGTCCGGACCTGGCGGTATCGGGGCTGTGCGCGGGCGATGCGCGGGCGCGCGGCGCGGTGCTGGGCGTGCGCGGCGGCGACGCGCTGGCGCTGGACCTGGGCGGCGACGGCGGCATGCGAACGATTCTCATCGCGCCCGCCGCGGGCGGCGTCGCGGCGGCGCCCGACGCCGTGCGCGAGGCCGCGTGGCGCGCGACCGACCTCGCGCACGGGCTGCCGCGCCTCGACGAGGCGCAGGCCGACCGGTGGACGCCGCAGCAGCTCTCGCTCGAGCGCCTGCACGCGTACAGCGTGAAGAAGGGTTGCTATCCCGGGCAGGAGATCGTGGCGCGCACGCACTTCCTCGGCCAGGCCAAGCGTGGCCTGGCATTGCTGGAAGGCGATGCGCCGCTGGCCGCCGGCGCCACGGTGCAGGTCGGCGGCGCCGACGCCGGCACGCTGGTGAGCGCGGCCGGCACGCTGGGCCTCGCAGTGCTGCCGCTCGAGCGCGACGCGGCGGCGCCGCTCGCCGTGGGCGGGGCCGCGGTGCGCGAGCGGCCGTTGCTGGGCGGCCTGGAAAGGGGACGGAGGTAATTAATTTCGGGACGGGGCAGACCCGGGTTGCCCTGTCCCGAAATTAATTACCTCCGTCCCCATTTTCAGGCGAGCGAGTCGGCGGCGGCGACGATGTCGTCCTCGGACGGGATCACCAGGAACGCGGCGCCCGCGAGCGGCGTGAACGTGTCCGCGCCGACCACGCGCCGGAACGGCCGCGCGCCGTAGCCGCCCTCCACCACCGCGGTGATGATGCCCTCGCCCACGCCGCCGCTGCGGCGGCCTTCGTCCACGATGAGGATGCGCTTCGCGCTTTTCGCCTGCTCGCGGATGAAGGCCTCGTTGAGGGGCACCAGCCAGCGCAGGTCCACCACGCGCACCTTCCACTTGTGCTTCTTCTCGATGGTGCGCGCGGCGCGCAGGCTCATCGGCACGCCGTTGCCGAAGGTGAACACCACCAGGTCGTCGTTGCCCTCGCCGTACACGCGGCCCTCGCCCAGCGGCATGGCCTCGCCGGGCGGCGGGTAGTCGAACAGCCAAGCGCCGTCGCCGGGCGCGTACAGGTCCTTGGCCATGTACAGCGCGATCGGCTCCAGGAACGCGCACACCCGCCCGTCCACCTTCGCCAGCGCGCACAGCGTGCGCAGCATGGTCGCGGCGTCGTCGCCGCGCGACGGGCAGCCCACCACCAGGCCCGGGATGTCGCGCAGCGCGGTGATCGAGTTGTCGTTGTGGAAGTGGCCGCCGAAGCCGCGCTGGTAGCCCAGCGAGGCGATGCGCACCACCATGGGGTTGCGGTACTGGTCGTTGCTGAAGAACTGCAGGCTCGCCGCCTCGCCGCGGATCTGGTCGGCGGCGTTGTGCAGGTACGCGAGGTACTGGATCTCGGGCAGCGGCAGCATGCCCATGTTGGCGTAGCCCTGGGCGAGGCCGAGGATGATGGTCTCGTCGAGCAGCGTGTTGAACACGCGGCGCGGGCCGAACGCCTTGTGCAGGCCCTTGGTGACGGTGTACACCCCGCCCTTCTGCGCCACGTCCTCGCCGAACAGCAGCATCTCCGGGTACTTGGCGAACAGGTCGTGCAGCGCCTGGTTGATCTGGATCGCGAGGTGGCGCGGCGGCTGCTTCTCGGGCAGCTTCGCCTCGCCGCCGAACGCCCTGGCGCGCGCGTCGGCCGGCGGCGCGCGCTCGGCCTCGGCCTTCACCGCGTCGGGCGTGTACGGCGCCAGCGGCTTCATCACGTCCTCGAGCGTGGCCAGGCGCGGGCGGCGGTCGGCGTCCTCGGCGGCGGCGAAGCACTTGCGGCGGATGTCCTCGTACAGGCCGAGGATCTCGTCCCTGGACATCAGCCCCGACTCGAGCGCGATCGCCGCGCTGCGCAGCAGCGGGTCCGTCGCCTCCACCGCGCACAGTTCCTCGATCGAGCGCCACTCGATCTCGAAGTCGGTGCCGGCGTGGCCCATGATGCGGGTCGTGCGCAGGTGCAGGAAGGTCGGCCGGCGCGTGCGCCGGCAGTGCTCGATCGCGCGCTGCACGTCGGCGTAGCCGGCGGCCAGGTCGAGGCCGTCGGCCTGGAAGTAGTCGAGCTCGGCGCGGCCCTGGAAGTTGCGCGCGACCCACCCGTCCGGGGTCTTCACCGAGATGCCGATGCCGTTGTCCTCGCACACGAACAGCACCGGCGCGCCGAGGCGCTGGTACGCGGTCCAGCCGGCGGCGTTGAACGCGGTCTGCGCGGTGGCATGGTTGGCCGAGGCGTCGCCGAAGGAACACACCACGATGCTGTCGTCCGGCACCGGCAGCGCGTGGCCGATGCGCCGCGCCTGCTCGATCGCGACCGCGGTGCCGAAGGCCTTGGGCAGGTGCGAGGCGATGGTGGAGGTCTGCGGCAGCACCCACAGCGGCTTGCTGCCCCACACCTTGTGGCGGCCGCCCGAGGCCGGGTCCTCCTTCGAGGCCGCGAACGACAGCGCCGAATCCATGATCGGATCCATGCCCGGCAGCTTGCGGAAGCGCTCGGCCATGAAGCCGCCGGAGCGGTAGTGCAGGAACGCGGGGTCGGTGTGGCGCGTGAGCCGCGCGACCATCGCGTTGCCCTCGTGGCCGCTGGAGCCGATGGTGTAGAAGACCTTGTTCTGCACGCGCAGCACGCGCGCCATCAGGTCGAGGTGGCGGCTGATCAGCTGCGACTCGAACAGCTCGCGGAAGCTTCGCGCGTCCAGCGCGCTGCCCGGCAGCACCGGCGCGTCCGGCGCGGGCGCCTTCGGCTGGCGCGGGCCGTCCCAGTCGCGCACGAACTCCTGGAAGTTGACGTCGCAGATCTCGGCGCGGTTCACACCCTTCATGCGCGCGGGGATGGGCTTGGGAGGCAGGCTGGTCATGTCGTGGTCGCTCCGGCGCGGCGGGCGCGCCATTCCTCGCGGGTCTGGGTCCAGACTTCGTTCGGCGAATCCTGGTACGGCTCGGGCAGCGGCGCGGGCCCGCTGTTGCGCGAGCCCAGGCGCGCCGCGAGCCTCTGCGAGCTGCGGTTGTCGGGATGGATGCAGTGGATCACGCGGTCCCAGCCGAGCGTCTCGAACGCCCAGTCCATCGCCGCCGTGGTGGCCTCGGTCGCATAGCCCCGGCCCCAGGCGTCGGGATGGAACGACCAGCCGACCTCGTTGCCCGGCCAGCCCTCCGGGCGCCAGGGGCCGCACTGCCCCACCCAGCGGCCGCTCGCCTTCTCGACCACCGAGAACATGCCGAAGCCCTGCACGCTCCACGCGCCCGGCATCTGCAGGAAGCGGCGCCAGGCCGCGGCGCGCGAGAGCTGGCCGCCGATGTAGCGCGCGGCGTCGGCGTCGGCGAGCAGCTCGGCGTAGCGCTCGAAGTCGCCGAGTTCGGGCCGGCGCAGCAGCAGCCGCTCGGTGTCCAGCCGGACGTCCACGGCGGCCGCGCTCAGAACGCGTTGAAGCCGGTCAGCTCGCGGCCGATCACCAGCTGGTGCACGGTCTCCGTGCCCTCGTAGGTGATCACCGACTCCAGGTTCAGCGCGTGGCGGATGGCCGCGTGCTCGGTGGTGATGCCGGCGCCGCCGAGCAGGTCGCGGCACTGGCGCGCGATGTCGATGGCCATGCGGCAGTTGTTCCACTTCGCCAGCGACACCTGCTGCGGCTGCATCGTGCCGGCGTCCTTGAGCCGCCCGAGCTGCAGCACCAGCAGCTGCGCGGTGGTGATGCGGCGCGCCATGTCGGCGAGCTTGAGCTGGGCGCTCTGCGTCGCCGCCACCGGACGGCCGAACAGCATGCGCTCCTTCGAGTAGTTCAGCGCCTCGTCCAGGCACGCGATCGCCGCGCCGACCGGGCCCCAGGTGATGCCGTAGCGGGCCTGGGTCAGGCAGCCCAGCGGGCCCTTGAGGCCCTTCACGTTCGGCAGGCGGTTGGCCTCCGGCACGCGCACGTTGTCGAAGAACAGCGCGCTGGTGACCGAGGCGCGCAGGCTCATCTTGTGCTTGATCTCCTGGGCGCTGAAGCCGGGCATGCCCTTCTCCAGCACGAAGCCCTGGATGCCGTCGTCGGTCTGCGCCCAGACGATGGCGATGTCGGCCAGGTTGCCGTTGGTGATCCACATCTTGGAGCCGTTGACCACCCAGTCGCCGCCGTCCCTGCGCGCGGTGGTCTTCATGTTCGCCGGGTCGGAGCCGCCGTGCGGCTCGGTGAGGCCGAAGCAGCCGATCACCTTGCCCGCCGCCATGTCCGGCAGCCAGCGCATGCGCTGCTCCTCGCTGCCGTAGGCGTAGATGGGGTACATGCACAGCGAGGACTGCACGCTGACGAAGCTGCGGATGCCGCTGTCGCCGCGTTCCAGCTCCTGGCAGATCAGGCCGTAGCTGACCGCGTTGAGGCCGGCGCAGCCGTATTTCTCCGGCAGCGACGAGCCGAGCAGGCCGAGCTCGGCGATCTCGGGCACCAGCTCCTTCGGGAAGCGGCCCTGGTCGAAGGCCTCGCCGATGATCGGCAGCACGCGCTCGTCGGTGAAGCGGGCCACGGTGTCCTGCACCGCGCGCTCTTCCTCGGACAGCAGCGAGCGGACGTCGAACAGGTCGTAGGGATGCAGGGCCATGGCGGTGCGGCGTCCTCGGAGACGGGAAACCGCCATTGTATCGGGCCGCGCGGCCCTTGGGCCGGGCCCCGGCGCGGTCCGGGGCCGGAAAAGACACGGGCCCGGCGAACCGGGCCCGCGGGGTTACCGCTCCACGTCCCGCCTACTGGCGGTTGGTACCGGGAACAGCAGCCACCTGGGTGACGACCTGGCCATCGACCACCGGCAGGCGGTTGTCGAGCGGGCGCTCCGGCAGGCGCACGGTGCGCTGCTGGCCGTCGTAGCGGTAGGTCACGTCGTAGGCCACGGGCACGTCCTCCATGCCCAGGGCGATGCGCTCGCCCGGCTTGCCGTCCATGCGCATGGTGCCGGTGGTGCCGTCCGGGTTGCGGTAGGTCACCTCGTAGCCGACCACCCGCGAGGACTGCGACGTGGACGTGGTGGTGTGGCACTGGCGCTGGGTGCGGTTCACCACCTGGCCGCCGACGTGGTTGCGGTCCACGCGGTTGCCGATGTAGCCGCCCGCCACGGCGCCGCCCGCGGTCGCGAGCTTGCGGCCGTCGCCCTTGCCGATCTGGTTGCCGACCAGGCCGCCGATGATGGCGCCGGCCACGGTGCCGCCGACGTTGCCGTCGCGCTCGGGCAGGCGCTCCTGCACGACCACGTCGTTGCAGACCTCGCGCGGGGTCGAGCTGGTGGTGGTCTGGCGCACCGGGGTGGCGGCGATCACGTCGGCGTACTGCTGCCGGCGCTCGGTGACGGGCTCGACGTCGAGCACGGTGGCGTATTCGACGCCGCGCGCGCCGGGGCCGTCGGCACGGTTGTTCTGGAAGGCCGCGACGGCGACGCCGCCGACGAGCAGCGCGCCCAGGGCGATCGCGATCGTGTTGTTGTTCATGGCCATTGCGCCTCCTTGGTGCGGGGTGCCGCACGTTTCTCCGTCGGCCGCGATTGCAGCACCGTGCGGCTGAACAAGGCCTCCACGCGGCCGCCCGGGCATGACCGCGACGTGAACGCGCGCATCTGCTAGCGTTCCCGGCACGTCCTGGAGGTCGCCATGGCCAATCCGCTGCTGTCCCCGTTCATGCGCTGGCTGGGCAGGCTCGGCTACCCGAAGCTCTTCCTGGTGTTCGCCGCGCTGTTCGCGCTGGACCTGGTCACGCTCGATCCGATCCCGTTCGTGGACGAGCTGCTGCTCGGCGTCGGCACGCTGCTGTTCGCAGCCTGGAAGAACCGCCGCGCGGGATGAACGCGGCGCTCGCCGACACCCACTGCCACCTCGACGACGCCGGCTTCGACGCCGACCGCGACGCGGTCGTGGCGCGCGCGCGCGACGCCGGCGTCGCCTGGCAGGTCGTGCCCGCGGTGGACGCCGCCGGCTGGCCGAAGCTGCGCGAGGTCTGCGCCGCCGCGCCGGGGCTGCTGCCGGCCTACGGGCTGCACCCGATGCTGGTGGCGCGGCACCGCCCGGAACACCTCGTGCAGCTGCGCGACTGGATCGAACGCGAACGCCCCGTCGCCGTCGGCGAGTGCGGGCTCGACTACTACGTGGAAGGCCTCGACCGCGCCGCGCAGGCGGACGTGTTCGAGGCGCAGCTGCGGCTGGCGCGCGACTTCGACCTGCCGGTGGTCGTGCACGCGCGCCGCGCGGTGGACGCCGTGATCTCGATGCTGCGGCGCGTGGGCGGGCTGCGCGGCGTGGTGCACAGCTTCTCCGGCAGCGAGGAGCAGGCCGCGCAGCTGTTCAAGCTCGGTTTCCTGCTCGGCATCGGCGGGCCGGTGACCTACGAGCGCGCGAAGCGGTTGCGGCGGGTGGTCGCGACGATGCCGATCGAGCACCTGCTGCTCGAAACCGACGCGCCGGACCAGCCCGACGCGGGCATCCGCGGCCAGCGCAACGAGCCGGCGCGCATCGCCGTGGTCCGCGACTGCATCGCCGCCTTGCGCAACGACGCCCCGGACGCCATCGCCGCCGCCACCACCGCCAATGCCGCCCGCCTCTTCCGCTTCCCCCTGCCGCGGACCGCCTAGAAGCCCAGGGAACGCAGGGTGGTGTCGAGGCGGGTGCGGGCGGACTCGACGCGCATGGGGAAGGCGCGGAAGTAGTCCTCGCGCGAGAGCGCCGGGTTGCGTGCGCGGGCGTTCGCGGCCCAGCGCGCGGCGGCCGCGGCGTCGCCGCTGATCGCCGCCGTCGCGGCGGCGTTGAGCGCGATCAGCTCGTGCGCGCCCGGCGAGCGCGCCGCGCGCGCGGCCCACTCGGCGGCCTTGTCGTATTCGCCCAGGGTCATGTGCGCGAACGCGTGCGTGCCCTGCATGCCGTAGTACAGCGGATCCAGCGGACTGAGCCGCATCGCCAGGTCCGCGTGCGCCTTGCCCTCGTGCGCCTGGCCGCACAGCGTCTCGACGAACGCCCGCGAATACACGCCCTGCGCGTAGTTCGGGCTGAGCTCGGTGGTGCGCTCCAGCCAGGCCAGGCCGCTGTCGAGGTCGCCCTCGAGCCAGAAGCTGCGCCCGAGCGCGAAGTTGACGAACGGATCCAGCGGGTCCAGCTCGAACGCGCGCTCGGCGCAGCGCCGCGCGCGCAGCACTTCGCCTCGTGCAGCGGGATGTGCAGGTCGAGGGCGGTGAGCGCGCGCGCCAGCACCTCCTCGCGCAGCGCATGCAGCGACCCGAGCGCGCCGGCGAGGCGGTCGCTCCACAGCACCTGCCCGCCCGCGGTGTCCACCAGGTCCACCATGATCGCGGCGCGGCGCCCGTCCAGCTCCACGGTGCCGCGCATGCAGTAGCGCACGCCGAGCAGCCGGCCGACGGTGGCCGGATCGGCGGCATCGGCGTCGAAGCGGAACGAGGAGCCGCGGGCGATCACCATCAGCCAGCGCAGCCGCGCCAGCTCCGAGATCATCTCCGCGGCGAACGCGGCGCCCAGGCCTGCGTGCAGCGCATCCCCGGCGACGGTGCGGAACGGCAGCACCGCCAGCGCGGGGCGGCCGGTGAAGTCGTGCGGCTCGCCGCCGGCGCCGGGCATCTCGAAGCGGTAGCCGATGCCGTGCACGGTGCGCAGCAGGCGCGGCGCCTGCGCGTCCTCGCCGAGCGCCTGCCGCAGCAGGGAGACGATGCGGTTGAGCACGCCCGGGCTGACGTGGCGGTGGCCCCAGACCGCATCGAGGATCTGGTCGCGCGTGAACACCCGCCCGGCCCCGCCGGCGGCGCGCCGCCTGGCCACGCTCGAGGGCCTGTTCGTCGGCATTTCCGCCGGCGCCACGGTCGCGGCCGCGCTGCGCGCCGCGGTGTCGGCGCCGCCCGGCGCGACCATGCTCGCGATGCTGCCCGACACGGGCGAGCGCTACTTCTCCACGCCCATGCTCGCCGACCTCAACGAAGGGTCGGACGACGCCTGGCTCGATTCGCTGCCCTGACCCGCCCGCCGCCATGTCCACCCACGTCGTCCGTTTCCTCCTGCTCGTCGTCCTCGTTTCCGGAGCCTTCCTGATGCGCGCCCACTCCGCCAACACGCGCCGCTTCGTGGACCTCAGCCACGTGGTCGAGCACGGCATGCAGACCTACCCCGGCCTGCCCGCGCCCGAGATCGCCGACCACCTGGGCTACGCGCAGTCGCGCGCCATCACCGCCGCCGACTTCGCGGGCCTGGACGTGCGCGGCAAGGCCGTGCTGGTGCACACCGGCTGGGCCCGGCACTGGCGCACCGGACAGTACTTCCACGGCCATCCGTACCTGACCGGCGACGCCGCGCGCCACCTGCGCGACCAGGGCGCGGTGCTGGTCGGCATCGACTCGCTCAACATCGACGACATGGACGACAAGGCGCGCACCGTGCACACCGTGCTGCTGGGCGCCGGCATCCCCGTGGTGGAGCACCTGCGCAGGCTGGAGCAGCTGCCTGCCGCCGGCTTCCGCTTCACCGCGGTGCCGGTGAAGGTCCGCGGCATGGGCACCTTCCCCGTCCGCGCCTACGCCGTCCTGTGAGCTACCGACGTTTCAGCAGCAGCTCGAGGCAGCGGGCGGCGGCGGCGAAGGCGAAGGCGCCGGTGACGTGCGTGGCGGCGCCGAGGCCGGCGCCGCAGTCGAGCTTGAGCGCGGCGTCCCTGTCCAGCTGCGGGCGGACGCCGCAGACGCTGCCGTCGGGCTGCGGGTAGCGCACGTTCTCCAGCGAATACACCGCCGGCACGCCGAAGTAGCGGTCGTGGTTCTTCGGGAAGCCGAACTCGGCGCGCAGCTTCTTGCGGATCAGCGAGAGCATCGCGTCGTGCTCGGTGCGCGAGAGGTCGCGCACCCGCACCTGGGTCGGGTCGGTGCGGCCGCCGGCGGCGCCGACGGTGACGATCGGCTGCTTGCGGCGCCGGCACCAGGCGATGGCCTCGACCTTGGTGCGGAAGCTGTCGCAGGCGTCGAGCACGAGGTCGTAGCCATCGCCGAGCAGCTGCTCGAGGTTGGACGGGGTGAGGAAGGCCTCGACCGGCTCCGCCTCGAGCAGCGGGTTGATGGCGCGGCAGCGTTCGGCCATGGCCTGCGCCTTGTTGCGTCCGTACTGCCCGGCGAGCGCCGGCAGCTGGCGGCTGGTGTTGGACAGGCACAGGTCGTCGGCGTCGACCAGGGCCAGGTGGCCCACCGCGCTGCGCGCCAGCGCCTCGGCCGCCCACGAGCCGACGCCGCCGAGCCCGACCACGGCCACCCGCGCCCGGGCCAGGCGTTCGACCGCCCCGGTACCGTAGAGCCGGTCGATGCCGGCGAAGCGTTCGCGCAGTTCCTGTCGCATGGCGCGCAATGTTAACGTGCGCCGCAGGATCGCAGCCTCCGGGGAGAGACACCGATGAACATGCCCGCCGACCGCATGCCCGCCGACCGCATGCCCGCCGACCGGCCGCCCGTGAACCCGCCCTCCGGCAACGCCGCGATGCGCTACCTGTTCCTGTTCGTGCTCGGCCTGGTCATCGGCGCGGTGGCGACGGTGATGGCGATGCGCGCCCTGGACGCGCGCAAGGACCATTTCCCGGACAGCGTGATGCACGTGTTCGGCGCGCACATGGGCATGCTCGGCGGCAACGCCAAGGCCAACCGTTGCGCCGCCACCGACACGCTGCCGCACCTGCAGGCGCTGCGCACGCTGGCCAACGACATCGAGCCCGCGTTCGTGGACCTGCGCGACGACACCCGCTTCGCCGCCCACGCCAGCGAGCTGCGCGCGCGCCTCGATCGCGCGCTGGCCAACCCGCCGCTGAACTGCGAGGGCGTGCAGGCGGCGATGTCCGACATCGGCGACGGCTGCAAGGCCTGCCACCGCGATTTCCGCAACTGACGCCGGCGCGATCCGCCGCCTGACGTGAACCGCCGGCGAACGCCGCCGGCGCGATTGACCGCTCGTTCACGACGCGCTCCCGAGGATGGCCCCGTCATCCCACGGAGACCCGCCATGAACGCTTCCCCCTTCCGCGTGGTCGCCGCCACCGCCGTGGCGGCCTGCCTGGCCGCGGCCGGCTGCGCCACCACCTCGCCCGGTTACGGCAACGACTACGGCTACGGCGCGCCGCCGCCGGTGAGCGGCACCTGCTACGACTGCGGCACCGTGACCCGCATCGAGGTCAACGGCGGCGGCAGCAACGTGCCCAACGCCACCGGCGCGGTGCTCGGCGGCATCGTCGGCGCGGTCGCCGGCCGCGAGATCGCCAAGAACAGCACCGACAGCAAGGGCCGGCAGAACACCGCCACCGCCGCGGGCGCGATCGCCGGCGCGACCGTCGGCAACGCGATCCAGAACCGCGCCCAGGCCAACAACGGCGGCTACACGATCTACGTGCGCATGGCCAACGGCAGTACCCGCACCGTAGTGCAGGACGACCTCGGCGGCATCCGCGAGGGGTCCTACGTGCGCGTCTACAACAACCGGGCCTGGCTGCGCTGAGCCACGCCCGCCCGACGGCGCGCCCGTCGCGCTAGCATGGGCGGTCCGCAGGTGCGGGCCGCCCTTTTTCTTGGCGCGCCGCGCGGCGCGGGCGGGCAACGGGGAGACGCCGATGACCTTCATGACGGTGATGTACGTGCTGGGCGCGCTGCTGGTCCTGGTCGGACTGGCCGGGATCGTGCTGCCCGCCCTCCCCGGCCTGCCGCTGGTGTTCGCCGGCATGGTGCTGGCGGCCTGGGCCGAGCACTTCGAACGCATCGGCGTCGGCGTGCTGGTCGCGCTCGGGATCCTGACGCTGCTGTCGCTGGCGGTGGACTTCTGGGCGGCGGCGCTGGGCGCGAAACGCGTCGGGGCGAGCCGGCCCGCGGTCGCGGGCGCGGTGATCGGCACCCTCGCCGGCCTGTTCTTCGGCATCCCCGGCGTGTTCGTCGGTCCGTTCCTCGGCGCGGTGGCGGGCGAACTGCTGCACGGGCGCCGCATCGACCCCGCGGCGGTGAACCAGGCCACGCGCGTGGGCTTCGGCACCTGGCTCGGCATCGTGTTCGGCATCGCGCTCAAGCTCACCATGGCGCTGGTGATGCTGGCGCTGTTCGCCTGGGCCTGGTGGACCTGAACCTCCGGCACGGCCGCGCGGGCTTCACGCTTCGATGAATGCGGCGCCGGGATGATGCCCGGCGTCCCCTCGTCCGGACGCACCCCGTGCCGATCCGCTGGAGCCGCAAGCAGATGATCTGGAGCATCGTCGCCACCGCGGCGCTCACCGCCGTCGCCATCGTCATTGCCCTGAACTTCGTCACCCCGGGCAAGAAGCTGGAGCGGCGCATCGAGCACCGCTACGCGGTGGCCGACCCGCAGTTCCGCCGCGAGATGGGGGTGATGCTCGGCCCGTCCATCCTGCACGGCAACCACGTGGTCGCGCTCAACAACGGCGACGAGATCTTCCCGGCGATGCTGGAGGCGATCCGCGGCGCGCAGCACAACATCACCTTCGAGACCTACATCTACTGGGAGGGCGAGGTCGGCCAGTGGTTCGCCGACGCGCTGAGCGAGCGCGCCCGCGCCGGCGTTCAGGTCAACGTGACCATCGACTGGGTCGGCAGCGCGAGCATGGACCAGTCGCAGCTGCAGGAGATGGAGGACGCCGGCGTGCACGTGGAGCGCTACCGGCCGCTGCACTGGTACAACCTGGCGCGCATGAACAACCGCACCCACCGCAAGCTGCTGGTGGTGGACGGCAAGGTCGGCTTCACCGGCGGCGTCGGCATCGGCGACCCCTGGCGCGGCAAGGCGCAGGACCCGGACCACTGGCGCGACATGCACTTCCGCATCGAGGGGCCGGTGGTGGCGCAGATGCAGGCCGCGTTCAACGACAACTGGACCAAGACCACCGGCACGATCGTCAACGGCCCCGGCTACTTCCCGGAGCTCGCGCCGGCCGGCGACATGGACGCGCACCTGTTCCTGAGCTCCCCCGCCGGCGGCAGCGAGAGCATGCACCTGATGTACCTGATGGCGTTGGCCGCGGCCGAGCACAGCATCGACCTGGACGCCGCCTACTTCATCCCGGACGAGCTGGTGACCCAGGCGCTCATCGCGGCGCGCCACCGGGGCGTGCGGATCCGGATCGTGATGCCCGGGAAGAACACCGACTCCGACGCCGCGCGCATGGCCTCCAAGGCCGGCTGGGGGCCCCTGCTGCTGGCCGGCATCGAGATGTACGAGTACGAGCCCACCATGTTCCACAACAAGATGCTGGTCGTGGACCGGGAGCTGGTCTCGGTGGGCTCCACCAACTTCGACCTGCGCTCGTTCCAGCTCAACGACGAGGCCAGCCTCAACGTCTATGATCGGGGCTTCGCCGAGCAGATGACCCGGGTGTTCGAGCAGGACCTGGCGAAATGCCGGCGCTACACCTACGAGACCTGGAAGGCACGCCCTTGGACCGAGAAGTTCGCCGAGACCTTCATCCGGCCGCTGCGCTCGCAGCTCTGATCCTGGCGCTCGCGGCCGCGCTGGCCGCGGCCCTGCCCCTGCCCGCCCACGCCCAGGACGAGGCCGCCGCGATGGCGGCCGGCCTGCAGGCCGAGGTCCGCGCCGGCGAGGAGGCGGACGCGCGCATCGCGACCGCGGTGTCCGCCCGCCTGCTGCGGCAGCCGGCGCTGCAGCGCGTGACCGTGGCGGTGAACGCCGGGGTGGTCACGCTCGGCGGCGAGGTGGTGGCCGACGCCGACCGCAAGCTGGCGGGCGACCTCGCCGCGAAGGTGGACGGCGTCACCACCGTGGTGAACGACATCGCGATCGCCGCCGACCTGCGCACCCGCGTGGACGCCGCGCTCGACCAGATGCAGGGCAAGCTGGTGCGCCTGCTGGTGGCGCTGCCGCTGCTGCTGCTCGCGGTCGCCATCGTCTGGTTCGCGGCCTGGCTGGGGCGGCGCCTCGGGCGCTGGCCGCTGCGCTGGCTGCACGGCCATGCCGACAACCCGTACATGGAAGGCCTGGTGCGGCGCGTGGTGCAGGCGGCCGTGGTCCTCGTCGGCCTGGTGGTGGCGCTCAACCTGCTCGGCGCCACCGCGCTGGTGGGCGCGGTGCTGGGCTCCGCCGGCGTGGTCGGCCTGGTGGTGGGCTTCGCGTTCAAGGACATCGCCGAGAACTACGTGGCCGGCGTGCTGCTGAGCCTGCGCCGCCCGTTCGCGCCCGACGACCACATCGTCATCGACCGGTACGAGGGCAAGGTGATCGCCCTGACCTCGCGCGCGACGCTGCTGATGACCCTGGACGGCAACCAGGTGTCGCTGCCGAACGCGCTGGTGTTCAAGTCGGTGGTCACCAACTTCACCTCCAACCCGAAGCGGCGCTTCGACTTCGTGGTGCCGGTGGACCCGGCCGAGTCGGTCAGCCGCGCGCGCGACCTCGGCCTGGCCGCGGTGGCGAAGGTGGACGGCGTGCTGGACGACCCCGCGCCTTCGTTCGCGGTGGACGGCTATGCGGCCAAGGGCTTCGACCTGCGCTTCTACGGCTGGGTGGACCAGCGCCGCAACGACGTCGGCAAGGTCCGCACCGAGGCGCTGCGCCAGGTGCGCGGCGCGTTCGCCGAGGCCGGCATCCACGGCCCCGAGACCGTGCGCTACCGCAGTCCCGACGCGCCGCTGCACCGCGAGCCGGCCGGCGACACCTCGGTGAACCGCGACATCGACGCGCAGCTGGCCGCGGCGCAGCGCGCGAGCGAGGACGACATGCTCAAGCCGCAGGGGGCCGCCGATGCGCACGGCTGAGCTTGCCGCGCTGGCCGCCGTGGCCGCCTGTCTCGGTTGCGCGGCCGCGCCCGCCCACGCCCAGGAAGCGCCGGCCGCGCCGCCGGCGGGCGTCGCCGCCTGCGTGTCCATCGAGATCGACGCGGTGCGCCTGGCCTGCTACGACGCCGCCGCCGGCCGCGCGGTGCCGAGCACGGAGGAAGCCGATGCCGCGGCCGCGGCGGCGCAGGCCGAGCTCAAGGCGGCGCGGCTGGCACGCGAGGCCCGCGAAGCCGCGGCGCAGCCGCCGAAGCCGACGCCGCTGGAACGCAACCTGCTGCGCGAACGGCGCGGCGCCGCCAGCCTGTTCCGCCGCGATGCACCCGGCGCGGAGGCCGCCGGGGCCGCGGAGCCGCCGCTCGACCCCGAGGCGCTCGCCGCCATCGCCAACGCCGGCAAGGGCTCGCTGCTCGACTCGCGCTGGGAACTGGCGCGCAGCTCCAAGCTCGGCGTGTTCAACTTCCGCGCCTACAAGCCGGTGTACCTGTTCCCCGTGTTCTGGGCGAGCGCGCCCAACACCGAGCCGCACTCGCCCAGCCGCGGCCCCGCCACCGGCATGGAACCGATCGAGGCGATGGAGGCGAAGTTCCAGATCAGCTTCAAGACCAAGGCGGTGGAGAACCTGTTCGGCGACAACGGCGACCTGTGGATGGCCTACACCCAGAGCTCGCGCTGGCAGGTCTACAGCCGCGACGCCTCGCGGCCGTTCCGCGAGACCGACTACGAGCCGGAAGTGATGCTCGCGTTCCGCACCGGCTACTCGCTGCTCGGCTGGAAGGGCCGGCTCGCCGCGGTAGGCATCAACCACCAGTCCAACGGCCGCTCCGACCCGCTGTCGCGCAGCTGGAACCGGGTGATGTTCAACGTCGGCCTCGACCGCGAGGGCTGGGCGCTGAACCTGCGGCCGTGGATCCGCGTGCCGGAGCGCGGCAACAGCGACGACAACCCGGACATCTCCGACTACATGGGCCGCGCCGACGCGACCCTGGTGCGCACCTTCGGCAACGGCCAGCAGCTGTCGCTGATGTTGCGGCACTCGCTGCGCGGCGGCGACCGCGCCCACGGCGCGGTGCAGTTCGACTGGGCGTTCCCGCTGCTGTCGTCGTTCCGCGGCCACCTGCAGGTGTTCGACGGCTACGGCGAGAGCCTGATCGACTACAACCACCGTTCGACCTACGTCGGCCTCGGCATCTCGCTGATGGAGTGGTATTAGGGGACGGAGGTAATTAATTCCGGGACAGGGCGAACCCTGACGGCCCCGTCCCGGAATTAATTACCTCCGTCCCCCTCACAGGAGCGCGGCGAGGCGCTTGAGCTGCTTGCGCGTCTCCGCCCGCGCCAGGTAGTCGCGGGCCACGGCCTCGAGCGCGGCGATGTTGGTGTCGCTCACGTCGTCCAGGTCGTCCATGCCGATGGCCAGTTCGGTCTGCAGCCGGAAGTAGCTGTCGCCGACCAGGTGCCGCGCGATGTAGTCCACCGAGTCCGCGCTGCCGTCGAACAGCACGTCGATGATCGGCACCGCCCACTCGAGCGCGCCCCATTCCCGCGCCGACGCCAGGTCGATGCTGCGGGTGCGCGCGCCGGTGCCGATGGACAGCACGACCAGGTCCTGCGGCTGGTCGGCGCGGGCGTCCTTGCGCAGCGCCTCGGCGATGGCGCAGGCGGTGGGGTTGTTGGCGACCACGCCGCCGTCGATGAGCGCGCAGGCCCGGCCCTCCACCGTCATGCCATGCGCCGGGAAATAGGTGGGCGCGGCCGACGACGCGCGGCACACCTCCCACAGCGGCAGGTCCCGGTGCTCGGGCTTGAAGCTCTTGAAGATCACCGGCGTGCGCGACACGGTGTCGTAGCTGGTGACCATCAGCGGCACCTTGGCCTGGCCCAGCCTGGTGTTGCCGAACACCTTCTTCAGCACCTTCTCCAGGCCCTTGGCGTCGTACTTCGGCGCCGACGGCCCCTGGGTGAACAGGCGCCCGGCGCGCGACCACAGGCGGCCGGCGATGCCGGGAAAGATGGCATGCCGCTGCTCGCGATACATCTCCGCCATCGTCGCCGGCGACAGCCCGATGGCCAGGCCGGCGGCGATGATCGCGCCGGTCGAGCTGCCGGCGAGCAGATCGAAGCTCTTGAGCAGGCCGGGCTTGCCGGCCGCGAGCAGCGCGTCCTCGGCGCCGCCCAGCCAGCGGCAGCTGACCAGGCCGCGGATGCCGCCGCCGTCGAGTGCCAGGATCCGTCGTGCCTTCATGGCGTGGGCGCTCCCTCCCTTGCCGATTCCCCAGTCCCCAGTCCCGTTCCTACGCGACGACGACCGGAATCCTGCCGATGCGCGCCTGCCATTCGCGCGGGCCCATGGCGTGCACCGACTGCCCGGTGGAATCCACCGCGACCGTCACCGGCATGTCCTGCACGGTGAACTCGTAGATCGCCTCCATGCCCAGGTCCTCGAACGCGACCACGCGCGCGGCCTTGATCGCCTTGGACACGAGGTAGGCGGCGCCGCCGACCGCCATCAGGTAGGCGGACCTGTGCCTGCGGATCGCCTCGATCGCCACCGGGCCGCGCTCGGCCTTGCCGACCATGCCGAGCAGCCCGGTCTGGGCCAGCACCTGCTCGGTGAACTTGTCCATGCGCGTGGCGGTGGTCGGGCCGGCGGGGCCGACGACCTCGTCGCGCACCGGGTCCACCGGGCCGACGTAGTAGATGAAGCGGCCGCGCAGGTCCACCGGCAGCGGCTCGCCGCGGTCGAGCATGCCGACGATGCGCTTGTGCGCGGCGTCGCGGCCGGTCAGCAGCTTGCCGTTGAGCAGCAGGGTCTCGCCCGGCTTCCAGCTCGCCACTTCCTCGCGGGTGAGCGTGTCCAGGTCCACGCGCCGGCCCTTCGACGCGTCCCAGGCGAGCTTGGGCCAGTCCTCGAGCGAGGGCGGATCCAGCATCACCGGGCCGCTGCCGTCAAGGGTGAAATGCGCGTGGCGCGTGGCCGCGCAGTTCGGGATCATCGCCACCGGCAGGTTGGCCGCGTGGGTCGGGTAGTCCCGGACCTTGACGTCGAGCACCGTGGTCAGGCCGCCCAGGCCCTGCGCGCCGATGCCGAGCGCGTTGACCTTCTCGTAGAGCTCGATGCGCAGCTCCTCGAGCCGGTTCGACGGCCCGCGCGCGATCAGCTGCTGGATGTCGATCTCCTCCATCAGCGCTTCCTTGGCCAGCAGCATCGCCTTCTCCGCGGTGCCGCCGATGCCGATGCCGAGCATGCCCGGCGGGCACCAGCCGGCGCCCATGGTCGGCACGGTCTTCAGCACCCAGTCCACGATGGAGTCGGACGGGTTGAGCATCGCGAACTTCGACTTGGCCTCGGAGCCGCCGCCCTTGGCCGCGACGATCACGTGCACGGTGTTGCCCGGCACGATCTTCACGTTGACCACGCCCGGCGTGTTGTCCCTGGTGTTGAGGCGCTTGCCGGCGGGATCGGCGAGCACCGAGGCGCGCAGCCTGTTGTCCGGATGGTTGTAGGCGCGGCGCACGCCCTCGTGGACCATGTCCTCCACGCCCATGGTCGCGTCGTCCCAGCGCACGTCCATGCCGACCTCGAGGAACACGGTGACGATGCCGGTGTCCTGGCAGATCGGGCGGTGGCCCTCGGCGCACATGCGCGAGTTGACCAGGATCTGCGCCATCGCCTCCTTCGCCGCCGGCGACTGCTCGCGCTCGTAGGCCGCCGACAGCGCCCGGATGTAGTCCACCGGGTGGTAGTAGCTGATGTACTGGAGCGCGTCGGCGATGGACTGGACCAGGTCCTCCTGGCGGATGGACACGGGCTTGCGGACGGCGGGCGGATTGGCGGTCACGGCGGTTTCGGGCGGGGAAAACGCGGATTTTACCCCTTGCACGCGGCGCTCACCCGCCCGGCCGTACGTTCGGGGCCCCCATCTCCGGGAACAGCCATGGACGCGATCCCGATGCTGCAGGCCGCGGTCGGCCTGTTCGCGGTGGCCGCCGCGGGCGGCCTGGTGATGGCCGGCATCCGCCTGCTCGGCGGGCGCAACCCGCCGGTCGCGCTGTCGATGCTGCACGGCCTGCTCGCCGCCGCCGGCGTCACCCTCGTCGCCTATGCCGCCGCGATGCTCGGCGTGCCGCCGCCGGCGGGCTGGGCGCTGCTGCTGTTCCTCGTCGCGGCCGCGGGTGGCGCCGCCCTGAACCTGCTGTACCAGTGGCGCGACCGGCCCTTGCCGGTGGGCTTCGTGCTCGGCCACGCCGCGATCGCGGTGGTCGCCTTCGTGCTGCTGTGCGTGGCCGCGTTCCGGGGCTGACGGCGATGGCCATGCGCTGCCTGCTGCTGGCGGTCGCCCTGCCGCTTGCCGCAACCCTGCCGGCGGGTTGCGGCGACCGTGCCCGGCTGCCCCCCGAAACCACCACCGGGCCCTCGCCGACGCTGCCGCCGGCCAGGCGCGCGCTGATCCCCACGGTCAAGGTCGCCAAGGCCACCGGCTGGCCCGAAGGCGAGCGGCCGACGCCCGCGCGCGGCCTCGCGGTGGCGGCGTTCGCGACCGGGCTGGACCATCCACGCTGGCTGTACGTGCTGCCGGACGGCGGCGTGCTCGTGGCCGAGGCCAACGCGCCGGAACGGCCGAAGGAAGACCACTCGCTCAAGGAAAAGGTGATGGCGAAGGTGATGGCCTACGCGGGCGCCGCGACGCCCAGCGCGGACCGCATCACCCTGCTGCGCGACGCGGACGGCGACGGCGTCGCGGAAGTGCGCAGCGTGTTCCTCGACGGCCTGGTGTCGCCGTTCGGCATGGCGCTGGTGCGCGACGCTTCGGGCCCCGACGGCACGCTCTACATCGCCGACACCGACGCGCTGCTGCGCGTGCCGTGGCGCCCGGGCCTGCTGCGCGCGGACGCGGTACCCGCGCAGGTGGCGCCGCTGCCCGCCGGCCCGATCAACCACCACTGGACCAAGAACGTCATCGCCAGCCCCGACGGCAAGCGCCTGTACGTGACCGTGGGTTCCAACAGCAACGTCGGCGAGAACGGCCTCGACGCCGAAGCCGGGCGCGCGCTGGTCCTCGAAGTGGATCCGGCGACGGGGCGCGCCACCGAGTTCGCCACCGGGCTGCGCAACCCGAACGGCCTGGGCTGGCGCGGCAACACGCTGTGGACGGTGGTGAACGAGCGCGACGAGCTCGGCAGCGACCTGGTGCCCGACTACCTCACCTCGGTGCGGCGCGGCGGCTTCTACGGCTGGCCCTACAGTTACTACGGGCAGCACCTGGACCCGCGCGTGCAACCACAGCGCCCGGCGCTGGTGGCGCGCGCGCTCGTGCCCGACTACGCGCTGGGCGCGCACGTGGCGCCGCTCGGCCTGGCGTTCGCCAATGCGGCCAGCGCCGCGGCGCTGCCGCGCGCGTTCGCCGACGGCGCGTTCGTGGGCCTGCACGGCTCCTGGAACCGCAAGCCGCCGGCCGGCTACAAGGTCGCGTTCGTGCCATTCGCCGGCGACCGGCCGTCCGGGCGGATGGTCGACGTGCTGACCGGCTTCCTGGGCGAGGACGGCGAGGCCCGCGGCCGCCCCGTCGGCGTCGCGATCGCCCGCGACGGCGCGCTGCTGGTGGCCGACGACGTCGGCGACACGGTGTGGCGCGTATCCGCTGCCGCTCCGACGGCGCCGTGACCGCGGATCCGGGGCTCGACATCCTGCTCTGGCGCCTGCTCGCCTGCGGGATCCTGCCGCTGTGGCTGCTGGCCGGGCTCGCCGACTACATCGTCCATGCGCGGACCCACATCGAGCGCACCTCCGGCGTGCACGAGTCGGCGCTGCACCTGCTGCAGACCGGTGAAATCGCCGTGCCGATGCTGGCGCTGCTGTTCCTGGAGGCGACGGCGCCGGTGCTGCTGCTGGCGCTGGCGGGCGTCGCGGCGCACACCGCCACCGCCTGGCGCGACGTGCGCTACGCCGCGCCGCTGCGGCGGATCACGGTGTTCGAGCAGTTCGCGCATGCGTTCCTGATCGTGCTGCCGCTGGCCGCGCTGGCCGTGGTCGCGGTGCTGCACTGGCCGATGTGGCGGGCGCTGTGGCCGCCCTTCGACGCGCCGCCGGGCGCCTGGGCGCTGCGCTGGCGCGACCCGCCCTTCCCGCCGGGCGCGCTCGCGGCCGTGCTGGGTGCTTCGTTCCTGTTCGGGGGCGTGCCCGGCGCCGTCAAATTCGTTCGCACGCTGGCGGCGCGCCGAAAGGGCACAATCGCGGAATGAGTCCGGAACGGCCCCCTGCGCAGCGCCCCAGCCTGCGCGCGCGCGTCGGCGCGCTGCGCAACCTGCCGCCGTTCCTGCGCGGGATCTGGGCGACCAGCCCGGGCCTGACCATCGCCAGCCTCGGCCTGCGCCTGCTGCGCGCGCTGATGCCGATCGCCACGCTGTACATCGGCAAGCTGATCATCGACGAGGCGGTGCGCCTGGTCGGCGCGGGGCTCGGCTTCGACGACGTCGCCACCGCCTGGCGCAGCGGCGAACTGCGGCCGCTCGCGCTGCTGCTGGGCGTGGAGTTCGCGCTGGCGATCGCCTCGGACCTGTCGGGGCGCCTGGTCAACTACGTGGACGGGCTGCTGTCGGAGCGCTTCACCAACGCCACCAGCATCCGGCTGATGGAGCACGCGGCGACCCTCGACCTCGAGGACTTCGAGGACCCGGACCTGCAGGACCGCCTGGACCGCGCCCGCCGCCAGACCATGGGCCGTATGGGCCTGCTCAGCCAGCTGTTCGGGCAGGCGCAGGACATCGTCACCGTGGCCAGCTTCGCCGCCGGCCTGCTGGTGTACGCCCCGTGGCTGATCGTGCTGCTGGCGGTGGCGCTCATCCCCGCGTTCGTCGGCGAGGCGCACTTCAACGCGCTCAACTACACCCTCAACTTCGCCTGGACGCCGGAGCGGCGCCAGCTCGAATACCTGCGGCAGATGGGCGCCAGCGTGGAGACGGCGAAGGAGGTCAAGATCTTCGACCTCAACCGCTTCTTCATCGCGCGCTTCCGCGAGCTGTCGGAGCAGTTCTACCGCGCCAACCGGGCGCTCGCCGGCAAGCGCGCGTTCTGGGGCACGCTGCTCTCGGCGCTGGGCACGCTGGGCTACTACGTCGCCTACGCCTACATCGCCTGGCGCACGGTGCGCGGCGACTTCAGCATCGGCGACCTCACCTTCCTCGCCGGCAGCTTCCGCCGCCTGCGCCAGCTGCTGGAGGGGCTGCTGGTGGGCTTCTCGCAGGTCGCCGGCCAGGCGCTGTACCTGGACGACCTGTACTCGTTCTTCGAGATCGAGCCGGAGATCCGCTCCAGGCCCGGCGCGGTGCCGGTGCCGCAGCCGATCGCGCGCGGCTTCGCGTTCGAGAACGTGGGCTTCCGCTATCCGGACGCGGCGCGCTGGGCGCTGCGCGGCCTGGACTTCGAGCTGCGCGCCGGCGAGGTGCTGGCGCTGGTGGGCGAGAACGGCGCCGGCAAGACCACGCTGGTCAAGCTGCTGGCGCGGCTGTACGACCCCGACGAAGGCCGGATCCTGCTCGACGGCCGCGACCTGCGCGACTACGCGCTGGAAGACCTGCGCGCCAACATCGGCGTGATCTTCCAGGACTTCGTGCGCTACCACCTCACCGTGGGCGAGAACATCGGCGTCGGCCAGGTGGCCGACATGTACGACCGCGGACGCATCGCCGCCGCCGCGCAGCGTTCCGGCGCGGACGAGGTCGCGGCCGCGCTGCCGGAGGGCTACGACCAGCTCGTCGGTCGCCGCTTCAAGACCGGCGTGGACCTGTCCGGCGGGCAGTGGCAGAAGATCGCCATCGCCCGCGCCTACATGCGCGACGCGCAGGTGATGATCCTCGACGAGCCCACCGCCGCGCTCGACGCACGCGCCGAGTTCGAGGTGTTCCAGCGCTTCCGCGAGCTGTCGCGGCAGCGCACCGCGGTGCTGATCTCGCACCGCTTCTCCAGCGTGCGCATGGCCGACCGCATCCTGGTGCTGGCCGAGGGCCGGCTCGAGGCCTCCGGCACGCACGAGGAGCTGATGGCGCAGGGCGGACGCTACGCGGAGCTGTTCGAGCTGCAGGCCGCCGGCTACCGCTGAGCCCGCGCGGGTCCGCGCGCCCTTGCCGCGCCGACGACGCGCGCGACGCTAGCCTCGCAGGCCCGACCCGAGGAACCCGCGGTCTGGGACAATCCGGCGGACCGTTCCCACCGGCGTCGAGGTGTCCGATGCGCATCCAGCTCGCTCCCCTGCTGCTGTGCCTGGTGTTGCCCGCCTGCCGCGCGCAGGCGCCCGAGGCGCCACCGCAGGCGCCCGCCCGCGACGCGCCGGGCGAGCCGCGCGTGGAGACGATCGCCACCGGCCTGGAGCACCCGTGGGCGGTGGCGCCGCTGCCGGACGGGCGCTTCCTCGTCACCGAGCGCCCCGGCCGCCTGCGCATCGTCGCGGCCGACGGCCGGCTGTCGCCGCCGCTGCGCGGGCTGCCCGAGGTGTACGCAAGGGGCCAGGGCGGCTTGCTCGACGTGGCGCTCGCGCCGGATTTCGCGAGCTCGCGCCGGATCTGCTTCACCTACGCCGAGCCGGGGCCGGGCGACACCGCGGGTACCGCCGCCGCCTGCGGCACGCTCGGCGACGGCGAAGTGCGCGACGTGCGCGTGATCTACCGCCAGGCGCCGAAGCTGGCGGGCGGCGCCCACTTCGGTTCGCGCCTGGCGTTCGACGGCCAGGGGCACGTGTTCATCAGCCAGGGCGAGCGCTTCCAGCGCGAGCTGGCGCAGGACCTGTCGAAGCTGCAGGGCAAGCTGGTGCGGGTGGACCTCGATGGCGGCATCCCCGCCGACAATCCCTTCGCCGGCAGGGACGATGCGCGTCCGGAGATCTGGAGCTACGGCCACCGCAACAGCCAGGGCCTGGCGATCGACCCGCGCACCGGCCGGCTGTGGGAGAGCGAGCACGGACCGCAGGGCGGCGACGAGCTCAACCTGCCGCAACCCGGGAAGAACTACGGCTGGCCGATCGCCAGCCACGGCCTGGCCTACGGCGGCAACGATCCCTATCCCGAGACCGTCGGCACGAGCGCGCCGGGCACGGAGCCGCCGCACCATGTGTGGCCGGTGTCGCCGGCCCTGAGCGGCATGGCGTTCTACACCGGCCGTCCCGGCTCGCCCTGGAACGACAGCCTGTTCCTCGGTGCGCTGGCGGGACGCAGCCTGATCCGCCTGTCGCTCGACGGCGACCGCATCGCCGGCGAGGAACGCCTGCTGCAGGACCTCGGCGCGCGCATCCGCGACGTGCGCGTCGCGCCCGACGGCAACCTCTACGTCCTCACCGACGAATCCTCCGGCCGCCTGCTCCGGCTTCGCCCACCGGCGCGCTAGAACAGCGCAGCCTGGTCCGGCAAGGACGGATAGACGAGGTGGTCGGCGCGGAGGCGGGCGTCGGGGTGGAGTTCGTGGGGCTGCAGTTTGCCCGGCGCCATGATGTGGAGGACGGTCCAGCCGCGCGCGACGAAGTCGTCGGCGATCAGGCGCCGGTGGCAGCGCCACCACACGGCTTCCGCGCACATCACCGCGGTGCGTTGCGCGGCCGCCAGCGCCATCAGCCGCGCGCGCGCCTCCGCGAATTCCGGCGTGGCCATGTAGTCCGCGTAACCGCGGAACGCGGCCACGCGCCAGGCGTCGTTGCGCGAATCCTTCGCCGGCGCGCGGCGGCCGCCGAACGCCGGCATCGGCAGGTACTCGATGTCCGCCTCGGCGAGCGCGGGACCCATCTCCGCAGGCGCGTACTGCGGGTTGCGGCGCGAGCCCGCGTACCGGCGCACGTCCACGAGGCTGGCGATCCCGGATTCGCGCAGCAGCGCCACGAAGTCTTCCCACGGCCGCGTGGAATGGCCGATGGTCCAGAGCGTGCGGTCCGGCGGCTGCATGCGGGGATGATGCGACGGGCGCGATGAAGCCGCCTTGACGCGCCGGCCACTACGCTGTCTGCGGCCGCACCCCGCCGGCCACGGACCGCCGCCATGAACGAACCCAGCCACGGCCTCGCCCGCACCGCGCGGATCCTCGCGTTCCTGCTGAAGTACCGGCGCGCCGGCGTGTTCGCCGGCCTCGACCTGGACGGCACCGCGGGTGCGCCCGAGGACGACGACGCGGCGACCGGGGGCCACCCGGAAGCCTTCGTGGACGACCTCGAGGCGCTGGGCCCGACCTTCGTCAAGATCGGGCAGGCGCTGTCCACGCGCCCGGACATGGTGCCGCCCGCCTACATCGCCGCGCTCGAGCGCATGCAGGACGACGTGGCGCCGGTGCCGTTCGACCAGGTGCGCGCGACCATCGAGGAATCGCTGGGCGTGCGCCTCAACCACCTGTTCGCCGCATTCGACGAAGTGCCGCTGGGCTGCGCGTCGCTGGCGCAGGTGCACCGCGCGGTGCTGCGCGACGGCCGCGAGGTCGCGGTGAAGGTGCAGCGCCCGGGCATCGGCGAACTGGTGCGCGCCGACCTCGACGCGATCGCCTCGCTCGCCGGCAGGGCCGACGCGCTCACCGAGCTCGGGCGGCGGGTGCACTTCTCCGACTGGGTGCACGAATTCCGCAAGACCCTGCTCGCCGAGCTCGACTACCGCGCCGAGGCCGAGAACCTCGAGCGCTTCGGCGCCCACCTCGAGGAATACCCGGAGCTGGTCGTGCCGCGCCCGGTGCGGGACCTCACCGCCGCGCGCGTGCTCACCATGGAACTGGTGCACGGCACCAAGGTGACCGAGATCTCCGGCCTGCACCGCACCGAGCACGACATGGGCGCCCTCGCCTCCGCGCTGGTGCGCGGCTACCTCGACCAGGTGTTCGTGCACGGCGAGATCCACGCCGACCCGCACCCGGGCAACCTGCTCGCCACCGACGACGGGCGCCTGGCGCTGTTCGACCTGGGCATGATCGCGCACGTGCCGCCGAAGCAGCGCGAGCGCCTGCTGAAGCTGCTGTTCGCGGCGGTGGACGGCCGCGGCGAGGAAGTGGCCAACGAAGCGATCGCGATGGGCACGCGCCTGGAATCCTTCGACGAGGAGCGCTTCCTGCGCGAGGTCGGCCAGGCGGTGGCGCGCTACGCGGCGCACAGCCATTCGCTGGCGCGCTCGGAAGGGCGGCTGATGCTCGACCTGGTGGCGCTGTCCACCGCCTGCGGCCTGCGCTCGCCGCCGGAGCTGAGCCTGCTGGGCAAGACCCTGCTCAACCTCGAGCAGGTGGCCGGCACGCTCGACCCGCGCCTGGACGTGAAGCGCGTGGTCGAGCGCCACCTCGAGCACGTGATGCGCGAGCGGCTGAAGAAGTCGCTGTCGCCGTCCAACATCGCCAGCGAGCTGATCGAGGTGCAGGCGCTGCTGCGCGAAGCGCCGCGCAAGGTCTCGGACCTGCTGTCGCTGCTGGCCGAGAACCGCATGCAGGTGCGGGTGGAAGGCCTGGCCGACTCGGCGCTGATGGAAAGCCTGCAGAAGATCGCCAACCGCATCAGCGCGGGCCTGGTGACCGCTGCGCTGATCGTGGCCTCGGCGATGATGATGCGGGTGGACACGCGCCACCACCTGTTCGGCTATCCGGCGATCGCGATGCTGCTGTTCCTGGTGGCGGCCGGGCTGGGCCTGGCCATCGTGCTCAGCGCCCTGTTCCGCGACCGCAAGGCCCGCCCGCGCGAGGAGCGCGGCCCGCGGTAGGGATTCGGACGGGCGGGAGCGCCGTACAATACGGTTTCCCGCTGATCCCTCTCCTCCCCGATGTCCTCCGCCTACGGCACCGAAACCGTGCTGGACGTCCGCCACTGGACGGACGACTACTTCAGCTTCACCACCACCCGCGATCCGGGCTTCCGCTTCACCAGCGGCCAGTTCGTGATGCTGGGCCTGGACCTGCCGCAGCCGGACGGCGGCAGCAAGCCGCTGCTGCGCGCGTATTCCATCGCCAGCGCGAGCTGGGAGGAGCACCTGGAGTTCTTCAGCATCAAGGTGCCCGACGGCGCGCTGACCTCGCGCCTGCGCCATATCCGGCCCGGCGACAAGGTGCTGGTGGGGCGCAAGCCGACCGGCACGCTGCTGATCCACGACCTGCACCCCGGCCGCAACCTGTACCTGCTGGGCACCGGCACCGGCTTCGCGCCGTGGCTGTCCATCATCAAGGACCCCGAAACCTACGACCGCTTCGAGCACGTGGTGCTGTGCCACGGCGTGCGCCGCGCCCAGGACCTGTGCTACCGCGACGACATCCTGCAGGTGTTGCCGCAACATGAGTTCCTCGGCGAGCTGGTGCGCGGCCGCCTGCACTACTACCCGGCGGTGACCCGCGAGGACTTCTTCTTCGAGGGCCGCCGCCACCGCGGCCGCCTCACCGATCTGCTGGCCAGCGGGCAGATGGCCAGCGACCTCGGCCTGCCGCCGCTGGACCCGGATTTCGACCGGGCGATGCTGTGCGGCAGCCCGGCGATGCTGGAGGACTTCCGCCAGCTGCTCGACGGCCGCGGCTTCGTCGCGGCGCCCCGCATCGGCACGCCGGGCCACTACGTCTTCGAGCGCGCCTTCGTCGAGAAGTAGGGCCGACCCCGGGTCGGCTCTACAGAAATCGCATGAAGTGAGACGGGCAACTGGTTGAATCCGTTGCGGGTGCGTTGCCACGTCCGCAAAGGTAATAAAATCAGTACCATGGCCCACGAAGACGACCTCACCGACCGGCAGCGCGCGATCCTGGGCTTCGTGCGCGAGCGCATCGAGGCCGACGGCCTCCCGCCTACCTGGGCCGAGATCGCCCGCGCGTTCGGCTTCCGCCAGACCCGCGCCGCGCAGAAGCACCTGCAGGCGATCGCCGCCAAGGGCCACCTCGTGCTGCTGCCGGGCAAGGCGCGCGGCATCCGCCTGCCGGCGCACGCGCGCCGCGGGCCCGTGCGCGAACGCGGCGCGGCGGACGCGCTCGCGCTGCCGGTGCTCGGCCGCGTCGCCGCCGGCGCGCCCATCGGCGCCGACGCCCCGCTGCCCGGCGACGACGCCGAACGCCACGTCCTGGTGGACCGCGCGCTGTTCAGCACGCGCCCCGACTACCTGCTGCGGGTGCGCGGCGACTCCATGCGCGACGACGGCATCCTCGACGGCGACCTGGTCGCGGTCCGGCGCACGCGCGAGGCGCGCGACGGGCAGACGGTGGTCGCGCGGCTCGACGACGAGGTCACCATCAAGCGCCTGCAGCTGGGCGCCGACGGCCATGTCCGCCTGCTGCCGCGCAATCCCGCGCATCCGCCGATCGAGGTGCGGCCGGGCCAGGACTTCGCGATCGAGGGCGTGTTCTGCGGCCTGGTCCGCGACGCCTGAGGAGGCGCGCATGGCCGCCCAGGTCCTCTCGCTCGACGCGATGCTCGCCGAACGCCGGCTCTGGCGCGGCCAGCCGGTCGCGCGGCCGCGCAACGCCAATCCCACCGGCCATGCCGCGCTCGACGCGCTGCTGCCCGAAGGCGGCTGGCCGGAGGCCGCGCTCACCGAACTGCTGTGCGCCGCCGATGGCCTCGGCGAACTGCGCCTGGTGCTGCCCACGCTGGCGCGGCTGACGCAGGCGGCGCAGCCGGTGGCGCTGGTCGCGCCGCCCTACCTGCCCTTCCCCGACGGCTGGCGCCAGGCCGGCGTGGATCTCGCGCACCTGCACGTGGTGGAGGCCGCGCCGCGCGATGCGCTGTGGGCGGCGGAGCAGTGCTTGCGCGCCGGCTGCCTGGGCGCGGTGCTCGCCTGGCCACGCGCGGCCGACGACCGCGCACTGCGCCGGTTGCAGGTGGCCGCCGACGGCGGGCGCACGCCCGGCTTCGTGTTCCGCGCGCTGCGCGAGGCCGCCAATCCCTCGCCCGCGGCGCTGCGCATCGCGGTGGAAGGCGGCACGCCGCCGCGGCTGCGCGTGCTCAAGTGCCGCGGCGGCAACCCGCCGGCGCGCGCGCTGCCGGTGCCGGCGCTGGCGCCGGCGGCGGGCTGAGCCGCCATGCTCTGGGCCTGCCTCTGCCGTAGCGCCGGGCCATGCCCGGCCGACGCAGCAGGAGAAAGCCGACCCTGGGTCGGCTCTGCGGCGCGCGAGCTGCTCGCAGCCTGGGCGTACCGCTACAGCTCGCAGGTCGGCATCGGCTACGACGACGCGGTGGTGCTGGAGATCGAGGCCAGCCTGCGCCTGTTCGGGCCGTGGCCGGCGTTCGAGCGGCGCCTGCGCGCGGACCTCGAGGCGCTGGGCATCGCCTGCCGCATCGCGGTGGCGCCGAACCCGCGCGCCGCCTGGGTGCTCGCCGGCGTGCACGACGGCCTCGCGATCGTGCACGAGGCGCGGCTGGAGACCGCGCTGTCGCGCATCCCGGTGGCCCACGCGCGGCTGGAACCGAAGCAGGCGCAGGCGCTGCAGGCGATGGGCCTGCGCCGGCTCGGGCAACTGTTCGCCGCGCCGCGCGACGCGCTCGGCAAGCGTTTCGGCCCCGCCCTGCTGCAGCACCTCGACCGGCTGCGGGGCGCGCCCGAGGCGCTGCAGGCCTACGCGCCGCCAGACCGCTTCGACCTGCGCTTCGAGCTCGAGTGGGACGTGGACGGCACGCAACCGCTGCTGTTCCCGCTGCGGCGCCTGGTGAACGCGCTGGCCGCGTTCCTGGCCGGGCGCGACGGCGGCGTGCAGCGCTTCGTGCTGCGGCTGGAGCATGACGGCCATCCGGACACCGAGGTGGTGGTGGGCATGCTCGCGGCCGAGCGCGACCCGGCGCTGCTGTTCGAGCTGGCGCGCAGCCGGCTCGAACGCCTCGGCGACGGCGCGCGCCGCGCGGTGCCCGCGCCGGTGCGCGGCCTGCGCCTGGTGGCCGACGAACTGCCGCCGTTCGTGCCCGCCGCGCCCGCGCTGTTCGAGGCGCGGCCGGCGCAGTCGCTGCCGTGGCCAGCGCTGCGCGAGCGCCTGCGCGCGCGCCTCGGCGGCGAGGCGGTGTACCGGCTCGCCGCGCACGACGACCACCGCCCGGAGCGCGCGTGGCGGCGCGTGGATGCGGCGGCGGCGCCCACCCGGCGCGCGCCCCCCGCCACGCCCGCGGCGCCGCGCCCGGCGTGGCTGCTGCACCAGCCGGTGCCGCTGCGCAGCCGCGGCTTCGCCACGCTCGCCGGCCCCGAGCGCATCGAGAGCGGCTGGTGGGACGGCGGCGACCTGCGCCGCGACTACTACCTCGTCGAGACCGGCGAGGGCCAGCGCGCCTGGGTGTTCCGGCCCACGGGCGACGCGGACGCGCCGCCGATGCTGCACGGGTGGTTCGCATGAGCTACGCCGAGCTGCACTGCCTGTCGGACTTCAGCTTCGGCCGCGGCGCCTCGAGCGCGGCCGAGCTGTTCGAGCGCGCGCGCCGCCAGGGCTACGCCGCGCTGGCGATCACCGACGAGTGCTCGCTCGCGGGGATCGTGCGCGCGCTGGAAGCCTCGCGCGCCAGCGGCGTGCGCCTCATCGTCGGCAGCGAGGTCGCGCTGGAGGACGGCCCGAAGCTGGTGCTGCTGGTCGAGGACCGCGCCGGCTACACCTCGCTGTGCCGGCTCGTCACCCGCGGCCGCCGCCGCTCGGCCAAGGGCGAGTACCGGCTGCTGCGCGCCGATTTCGACGCGGATCCGCTGCCCGGCCTGCTGGCGCTGTGGATCCCGGGCGATGCGTCGGAACGCGCGGACGGCGAATGGCTGAAGCGGCGCTTCGACGGCCGGCTGTGGCTGGCGGTGGAGCTGCACCGCGGCCCCGACGACGCCGCGCGCCTGCACGCGCTGCAGGCGCTGGCCGACGGGCTCGGCATCCCCGCGGTCGCCGCCGGCGACGTGCACATGCACGTGCGCGCGCGCCGCGCGCTGCAGGACACGATGACCGCGATCCGCCACCGCGTGACCGTGGCCGAGGCCGGCCGCCGGCTGTTCCCCAACGGCGAGCGCCACCTGCGCACGCTGCGCGCGCTGGCCGCGATCTACCCGCGCGCGCTGCTGGAGGAAACGCTGCGCGTGGCCGCGCGCTGCCGCTTCGACCTCGGCCAGGACCTGGGCTACGAATACCCCCACGAGCTGGTGCCGGAAGGCACGACGCCGCAGGCCTGGCTGCGCGAGCTGGTCGAGGCCGGCGCGCGCGAACGCTGGCCGGAAGGCGTGGACGCGCCGACCCGCGCGCTCATCGAGAAGGAGCTCGCGCTGATCCGCAGGAAGGGCTACGAGGCCTACTTCCTCACCGTGCACGACATCGTCCGCCATGCGCGCTCGCAGGGCATCCTGTGCCAGGGCCGCGGCTCGGCCGCGAACTCGGTGGTGTGCTACGCGCTGGGCGTCACCGCGATCGACCCGGCGCGCATGGGCCTGCTGTTCGAGCGCTTCATCTCCGAGGAGCGCGACGAGCCGCCGGACATCGACATCGACTTCGAGCACGAGCGCCGCGAGGAAGTCATCCAGTACATCTACCGGCGCTACGGCCGCGAGCGTGCCGCGATCGCCGCCACCGTCATCCGCTACCGCGCGCGCAGCGCGGTGCGCGACGTGGCCCGCGCGCTGGGCTTCGACGAAGGCGAGGTGGGCCGGCTGGCGCGCTGCGTGAGTGCCTGGAGCAGCGGCGCGCCGGCCGCCGAACGCCTGCGCGAGCACGGCTTCGACCCCGGCGACGGCCGCCTGCGCCGGCTCGTCGCCCTGGTCGGCGAACTGCTCGGCAAGCCGCGGCACCTGTCCCAGCACGTCGGCGGCTTCGTCGTCTCCGAGCACCCGCTGCACACGCTGGTGCCGGTGGAGAACGCGGCGATGGAGGACCGCACCATCATCCAGTGGGACAAGGACGACCTGGACACGATGGGCCTGCTGAAGGTGGACGTGCTCGCGCTAGGCATGCTCACCTGCATCCGCAAGGCGCTCGACCTGCTGCGCGCGCACCGCGGCCGCGACCTGGCGCTGGCGACGATCCCGGCGGAGGACCCGGCCACCTACGCGATGATCCAGCGCGGCGACGTCGTCGGCGTGTTCCAGGTCGAGTCGCGCGCGCAGATGGCGATGCTGCCGCGGCTGAAGCCGAAGACCTTCTACGACCTGGTGGTGGAGGTGGCGATCGTGCGCCCCGGCCCGATCCAGGGCGGCATGGTCCACCCCTACCTGCGCCGGCGGCAGGGCCTGGAGCCGGTCGAATACCCGTCGGAGGCGCTGCGCCGCGTGCTGGAGCGCACGCTCGGCGTGCCGCTGTTCCAGGAACAGGTGATGCGCATCGCGATGGAGGCCGCCGGCTACACGCCCGGCCAGGCCGACCAGCTGCGCCGCGACATGGCCGCGTGGAAGCGCCACGGCGGCCTGGACAAGCACCGCGGCGCGCTGCTCGCGGGCATGGCGCGCAACGGCTACACGCGCGAATTCGCCGAGCGCATCTTCGAGCAGATCAAGGGCTTCGGCGACTACGGCTTCCCGGAGTCGCACGCGGCCAGCTTCGCCCTGCTCGCCTACGCCAGCGCGTGGATCAAGTGCCACGAGCCGGCGGCGTTCTCCTGCGCGCTGCTCAATTCGCTGCCGATGGGCTTCTACCTGCCGGCGCAGCTGGTCGCCGACGCGCGCCGGCACGGCATCGTGGTGCGGCCGGTGGACGTGCGCTTCAGCGACTGGGACTGCACGCTCGAGGACGCCGCCTCCGGCAACGGCGGCACCGCGGGCGCGCCGCCGCAGCCGGCGTTGCGGCTGGGCATGCGCCTGGTCTCGGGCCTGCGCGAGGACGCCGCGCGGCGCATCGTCGCGGCGCGCGCGCAGGCGCCGTTCCGCGACCTCGACGACCTCGCGCACCGCGCCGCGCTCGACCGCGGCGCGCTCGGGTGCCTGGCCGAGGCCGCCGCGCTGCGCGGCCTCGCCGGCCACCGCCACCGCGCGCGCTGGCAGGGCGCGGCGGTGGAACGGCAGCTGCCGCTGTTCGCCGGGGTGGCGGCGCCGGCCGAGGAACGCATCGCGATCCCGCCGCCGAGCGCGTTCGAGGACACGCGCGCCGACTACGCCAGCACCGGCCTCACCCTCGGCGCGCATCCGCTGGCGCTGCTGCGGCGCGCGCTGCGCCAGCGCCGCTACGCCCGCGCGAAGGACCTCGAAGCGCTGGGACACGGCCGCCCCGCGCGCCACGCCGGGTTGGTGATCCTGCGCCAGCGCCCGCAGACCGCCAGCGGCGTCACCTTCATGACCGTCGAGGACGAAACCGGGATGGTGAACGTGGTCGTCTGGCGCGACCTCGCCGAACGCCAGCGCCGCGTGTTCCTGGAGTCGCGGCTGCTGGGCATCGAGGGGCGCATGGAGATGGCCGAGGGCAGCCGGCACCTCATCGCCACGCGGCTGGAGGACCTCTCCCCGCTGCTGCGCGGCCTGGCGACGGAGTCGCGCGACTTCAGGTAGCGGCCTCGCGTGGGCTCAGCCCAGGGCCGCTTCGATGTCGGCCGCGAGCGACTCGGGCGTATCGGTCGGCGCGTAGCGGCCGAGCACCCGCCCGTCGCGGCCGACCAGGAACTTGGTGAAGTTCCACTTGATCGCAGCGGTGCCGAGCAGGCCGCTCTTCTGCTGCTTCAGCCACTTCCACAGCGGATGCGCGTTCGCGCCGTTGACCTCCACCTTCGCGAACATCGGGAAGGTCACGTCGTAGGTGAGCGAGCAGAAGTTGCGGATCTCGGCGGCGTCGCCGGGTTCCTGGTGGCCGAACTGGTCGCAGGGGAAGCCCAGCACCACCAGGCCGCGGTCACGGTAAGCGCGCCACAGCTGCTCCAGCCCGGCGTACTGCGGGGTGAAGCCGCATTTCGAGGCGACGTTCACCACCAGCAACGCCTTGCCGGCGTACTGCGACAGGGACTGGGGCGTGCCGTCCAGGGCGTCGGCCTCGAAATCGAAGGCGGTCGTGGCCATGCGCGTGCTCCGTGCGGGAGGGGGGATTCTGGCACGCCCGCGGCGCGCGCCGGGTTAAAGTGGACGGCCTTGGCCCCACCCCGAAGGACCGACCCCATGAAGACGCCGCTCGCCCTCGCCCTCGCCGCCTCGCTGGCCAGCCTCGCGCCCGGAGCCGCCGCCCAGGACGCGCAGGCCGCGGGCCAGGCGCCCGCCGACGCCGACCGCCCGGCCGGCGACGCCGCCTACGCCGGGCCGTTCGCGACCGAGAGCACGCTGCCCTACCACGCGCCGGACTTCTCGAAGATCCGCGACACCGACTACGTGCCGGCCTTCGACGAGGCGATCCGCCGCACCCGCGAGGAAGTGCGCGCGATCGCGGAGAACCCGGAGCCGCCGACCTTCGAGAACACCCTGGTGGCGCTGGAGAAGACCGGGCGCATGCTCGGCCGCGTCAACATGGCGTTCAACGCGGTGACCTCCGCCAACACCAACGACGTCCTGCTGAAGGCGCAGGAGGACGTGGCGCCCAAGCTGGCCGCGCTGCGCGACGCCATCTACCTGGACGACAAGCTGTTCGCCCGCATCGAGGCGATCCACGAGGAACGCGCCTCGCTCGGCCTCGACCCCGAGTCGCTGCGGCTGGTGGAGTGGTACCACGACGACTTCGTGCACCACGGCGCGCGCCTGTCCGCCGCCGACAAGGCGAAGCTGAAGGCGCTGAACACCGAGGAATCCACCCTCAGCACGGCGTTCAACACCAGGCTGCTGGCCGCCGCCAAGGCCGGCGCGCTGGTGGTGGACGACAAGGCGAAGCTCGCCGGGCTGTCCGAGGGCGAGATCGCCGCGGCCGCGGAAGCGGCGAAGGAGCGCGGCCTGGCGGGCAAGTACGTGCTGCCGCTGCAGAACACCACCCAGCAGCCGGCGCTGCAGTCGCTCGAGGACCGCGCGGTGCGCGAGCAGCTGTTCGAGGCGTCCTGGAACCGCGCGGAGCGTGGCGACGACAACGACACCCGCGCCACCATCGCCCGCCTCGCCCAGCTGCGCGCCGAGCAGGCGAAGCTGCTGGGCTACGGCAGCTACGCCGCCTGGAAGCTCGACGACCAGATGGCCAAGAACCCGCAGGCCGCGCTGTCGTTCATGAACCGCATCGCCCCGGCCGCCACGGCGCGCGCCCGCGCCGAGGCCGCCGACATCCAGGCCGCCATCGACGCCGCCGGCGGCGGCTTCCAGCTCCAGCCCTGGGACTGGCAGAAGTACGCCGAGCAGGTGCGCAAGGCGCGCTACGACCTCGACGAGGCGCAGGTCAAGCCGTACTTCGAGCTCGACCGCGTGCTGGTGGACGGCGTGTTCTACGCCGCCACGCGCCTGTACGGCATCACCTTCAAGGAGCGCAAGGACCTGCCGGTGTACCACCCGGACGTGCGCGTGTTCGAGGTGTTCGACGCCGACGGCAGCCCGCTGGCGCTGTTCTACTGCGACTTCTTCAAGCGCGACAACAAGCTCGGCGGCGCGTGGATGGACAACCTCGTCGGCCAGTCGAAGCTGTTCGACGAGAAGCCGGTGGTCTACAACGTCGCCAACTTCACCAAGCCCGCGCCGGGCGAGCCGGCGCTGCTGAGCTTCGACGACGTCATCACCATGTTCCACGAGTTCGGGCACGCGCTGCACGGCATGTTCGCCGACAGCATGTATCCCGGCCTCTCGGGCACCAACACCGCGCGCGACTTCGTCGAGTTCCCCTCGCAGTTCAACGAACACTGGGCCACGCACCCCGAGGTCTTCGCCCACTACGCGCGCCACCACGAGACCGGCGAACCGATGCCCGGGGCGCTGGTGGAGAAGATCGAACGCGCCGGCAAGTTCAACAAGGGCTACGAAATGACCGAGCTGCTCTCGGCGGCCCTGCTCGACATGTCCTGGCACGCCCTGCCCGCCGGCCTGCCGCTGCAGGACGTGGACGCGTTCGAGGCCAAGGCGCTCGAGGACAACGGCACCGACCTGGCGTACGTGCCGCCGCGCTACCGCTCCAGCTACTTCCTGCACATCTGGGCGAACGGCTACGCGGCCGGCTACTACGCCTACCTGTGGACCGAGATGCTGGCCGACGACGCGTTCGCCTGGTTCCGCGAGCACGGCGGCCTGACCCGCGCGAACGGCGACCGCTTCCGGGCGATGGTGCTCTCGCGCGGCAACACCGAGGACCTCGCGGCGATGTACCGCAAGTGGCGCGGCCGCGACCCGGAGATCGAGCCGATGCTGGAGAACCGCGGCCTGAAGTGACGTCGGCTCAGCAGGGTTTGGAGACCTCGCGCACGACCTCGGCCGTCTTCTCGCGGTCGCCGTTGAGCGCGATGTCGGCCTGGGCGACGACGCCGCACAGGCGGCCGTCGCCGTCCACCACCGGCATGCGCCGCACCTGCGCGGACTCCATCGCCGCGCAGGTGTCGGCGAGCGAGGCGTCCATGGGCACGGTGCGCACCGGCGAGGTCATGTAGTCGCCGGCGACGCAGCGCGAAGGATCCTTGCCGGCGGCCACGGCGCGCACGGCGATGTCGCGATCGGTGACCACGCCCAGCGGCGCGCCGCGCTCGTCCACGACCGGGATCATCCCGCAGTCGTTCTCCAGCATCATCGTCGCCACCTGGCGCAGCGGGGTATCGGCGCGGCAGGTCGCGGGGTTGGCGGTCATCACGGTGTCGAGTTCCATGGGGGGCTCCTGCGGCTGGCGGATGCGCCCCACCATGCCCCCGCGGCGGTGGGCCGTGCGTGAATCCCGCGTCCTGCGTGCCTTTCGTCACGGGTTCCGGGCCGCGGCGGCGGGTTACCCTGCCCTCACTTTCCGTGGGGGAAAATCCGCATGAACCACCGCCTGAACCGCCAGGGCCGCCGCCCGGCGCACCCGCTCGCCCTCGCGCTGGCCGCCGCGCTCGCGCTGCAGGCTGCCGGCGCCGCCGCCCAGCCCGTTTCGCCGCAGGACCCCGCCATGCCCGCCGACCAGGCCGACGCCACGCAGGCCAACCCGTTCTTCGCCGAGAGCCCGCTGCCGCTGCACTACCCGCAGTTCGACCGGATCCGCGACAGCGACTTCGCGCCGGCCTTCGACCGCGGCATGGCCGAGGAGCTCGCCGAGGTGCGGGCCATCGCCGACAACCCCGAGCCGCCGACGTTCGACAACACCATCCTGGCGCTGCAGCGCACCGGCCGCCTGCTGGCGCGCGCGCAGACCGTGTTCTTCAACCTGGTCGGCGCCGACACCAACCCCGCGCGCGAGAAGCTGCGCGCCGAGTACGCGCCGAAGTTCTCCGCGCACGCGGACGCGATCCTGCTCGACCCCAGGCTGTTCGCGCGCATCAAGGCCGTGCATGACGGCCTCGCCGCCTCGGACCTCGACCCCGAGAGCCGGCGCCTGGTCGAGAAGACCTACGAGGGCTTCGTCCGCGCCGGCGCCAACCTCGCGGACGCGGACAAGGCGAAGTTGCGCGAGATGAACGGCGAGCTGGCCAAGCTCAACACCCAGTTCAGCCAGAACGTGCTGGCCGAGGTCAACGACTCGGCCGTGGTGGTGGACAGCCGCGAGCAGCTGGCCGGCCTGCCGGAGGGCGACATCGCGGCGGCGGCCGCGGCGGCGAAGGCGCGCGGCCTCGAGGGCAAGTACGTGCTCGCGCTGCAGAACACCACCGGCCAGCCGCCCGAAACCTACCTGCACGACCGTGCGCCGCGCCAGCGCCTGCACGAGGCCTCCGTGGCCCGCGGCAGCCGCGGCAACCAGTGGGACAACACCGCGCTGGTCTCGCGCATCATGCAGCTGCGCCTGGCGCGCGCGAAGCTGCTTGGCTACCCGGACTACGCCTCGTTCGTGCTCGCCGACGAGACCGCCGGCACGCCGAAGGCGGTGAACGACATGCTCGGCCGGCTGGCGCCGGCGGCGGTGCGCAACGCCCGGCGCGAGGCCGCCGACCTGCAGGCGATGATCGACAAGGAGCAGGCCGCCGCCGGCAAGCCCTCCTTCAAGCTCGAGCCCTGGGACTGGGCCTACTACAGCGAGAAGGTGCGCCAGGCCAGGTACGCCTTCGACGAATCGCAGCTCAAGCCCTACCTCGAGCTCGACAACGTGCAGCAGAACGGCGTGTTTTATGCCGCCAACCAGCTGTACGGGCTGACCTTCAGGGAGCGCAAGGACCTGCCGGTGTACCACCCGGACGTGCGCGTCTTCGACGTGTTCGACCGCGACGGCAAGCAGCTGGCGATCTTCGTCTCCGACATGTACGCGCGGCCGTCCAAGCGCGGCGGCGCGTGGATGAACAGCTACGTCGAGCAGTCGCGCCTGACCGGCCACCTGCCGGTGGTCGCCAACCACCTCAACATCCCCAAGCCGGCGGACGGCCAGCCCACGCTGCTGACCTGGGACGAGGTCACCACGATGTTCCACGAGTTCGGGCACGCGCTGCACGGCATGTTCTCGGACGTGCAGTACCCGGTCTTCAGCGGCACCAGCGTGCCGCGCGACTTCGTCGAGTACCCCTCGCAGGTCAACGAGATGTGGGCCGACTGGCCGAGCGTGCTCGCCAACTACGCGAAGCACTACCAGACCGGCGAGCCGATGCCGCGCGAGTTGCTGGACAAGGTCGTGGCTGCGTCGAAGTTCAACCAGGGCTTCGCCACCACCGAGTACCTGGCGGCGGCGATGCTCGACCAGCGCTGGCACCAGGTCCAGGACCCGGCAGGGATCCCCGGGCCGGAAGGCGTGATGGCGTTCGAGGCGGCGGCGCTGGCGGCCGACGGCGTGGACTTCTCGGCGGTGCCGCCGCGCTACCGCACGCCCTACTTCAGCCACATCATGGGCGGCTACGCGGCCGGCTACTACGCCTACATCTGGTCGGAGGTGCTGGACGCCGACACGGTGGAGTGGTTCAAGGCCCACGGCGGCCTGACCCGCGAGAACGGCGACCACTTCCGCGCCACGCTGCTGTCGCGTGGCGGCAGCAAGGAGGCCATGGAGCTGTTCCGCGACTTCGCCGGCCGCGAGCCGCGCATCGAGCCCCTCCTCGAGCGCCGCGGCCTGGACTGAAAGAACCTAGAGGTCCGGGAGGCGCTGGGCGAGGGCCTGGCGCCAGCCGTCGGCTTGCCAGGGATCGCTGCGCTGGCCGGCGGCGCGGCGCAGCGCCCGCTCGAGCGGATAGTCCTTGCCGGATTTCGTGCGCCCGAGCTCGCTCCAGGCCAGCGGCACCGCCACGCCCGCGTCCGGGCGCGCGCGCAGCGACCAGTTGGTGACACTGGTCGCGCCGCGGCCGTTGCGCAGCCAGTCGATGAAGATCACGCCCTTGCGCCTGGCCTTGGTCGCGGTCGCCACGTAGCGCTGCGGCGCCTGCGCCTCCATCGCCCGGGCGAAGGCCTCGCAGAAGGCCTTGGCCGTGGTCCAGTCCGCCTCGGGCGCGATCGGCACCACCACGTGCAGGCCCTTGCCGCCGGACAGGCGCAGGAAGCCTTCCAGTCCGGCGTCGCGCAGGCGCGCCCGGATCTCGCGCGCCGCGGCGCGGATCGCGTTCCAGTCCACGCCCTCGCCCGGGTCGAGGTCGAACACGAGGCGGTCGGGATGCTCGACGTCCTCGATGCGCGCGCCCCAGGGATGGAACTCGAGCACGTTCATCTGCACCAGCTCGAGCAGGCCGGCCAGGTCGTCCACGTAGACGTAGTCCTCGCGGCTGCCGTCCTTCTCCCGGATCGGCACCGAGCGCACGTTCGGGCCGAGCGTGGCGGCGTGGTGCTTCTGGAAGAAGCACTGGCCGCGCACGCCGTCCGGGCAGCGCACCAGCGACAGCGGCCGGTTGCGCAGCTCGGGCAGCATCCGCGGCGCCACCGCGCGGTAGTAGTCGAACACCTGCTGCTTGGTGATGCGCAGCTGCGGGTACACGATGCGGTCCGGGCTGCTGACGCGCGGGATCCCGCCCTCGCCCTTCGCCGCGCCCTTCTTCGCGGTGCCCTTCTTCGCGGTGCCCTTCTTCGCGGTGCCGCGCGCCGCCGCCGTGCCGATCTCGTCCACGCCCTTGTCCTCGCGCACGCCCTTGAAGCTCGCCTGCCGCAGCAGGCCCTCCTTGCCCCAGCCGCGGTATTCCAGCTCCACCACGATCCGCGGCTCGACCCAGGTCACGTCGCGCGGCCGGAACGGAATGTGCGGGGGCAGCACCACCGTGGCCTCGCGCCGCGCCAGCGGCTTCAGCCGCGCGGCCAGCTGGCGAAGCATCGCGTCGTCGAAGCCGGTGCCGACCCGGCCGACGTAGCGCAGCCCGCCGTCCTCGCGCGTGGCCAGCAGCAGCGCGCCGAAGCCGGTGCGCGAGCGCTTCGGCGCGGTGTAGCCGACCACCACGAACTCGTCGCCCTGGGCATGCTTGGCCTTGAGCCAGGTCGTGCTGCGCCCCTCCACGTACGGCGCATCGCGGCGCTTGCTGACGATGCCCTCCATGCCCTGCTTGCGGCTCGCGGCGAACACCTGGTCGCCGTGGCCGACGATGTGGCGGCTGAGCGCCAGCACCGGCGCGGCGCCCTCCAGCAGCGCCTCCAGCAGCGACTTGCGGTCCTCGAGCCGGGTGCGGGACAAGTCCTGGCCGCCGAGCGCCGGCATGTCGAACAGCATCAGCCGCAGCGGCGCGTTCGCGTTGCCGGAGATCACCTTCTGCAGCAGGCCGAAGTCGTCGTTGCCCTGCGGCGTCAGCGCCACCAGCTCCCCGTCGAAGCAGCCGTCGTCCACGCCCAGCGCCTCGAAGGCCTTGACGATCTCCGGATAGTCCGGCGTCCAGTCCAGGCCGTTGCGCGAGCGCAACCTGGCGCGGCCGCCCTCGAGGTCCGCCAGCATGCGGTAGCCATCCCACTTGAGCTCGTGCAGCCAGTCGTCGCCGGCCGGCGGCGAGGCGCGCAGGGTGGCGAGCTGCGGCCTGGGCGGCTTCCAGCCGCGCGGCGTCGGGCGCGCGCCTTCGAGCGCGGCGGCGCGCGCGGCCCAGTCCACGCGGCGCCGGCCGCGGCGCGGGGCGGCTTTCGCCCGCTTCGACGCCGCCTTCTTCGCGCTGCGCTTCGCCGGCGCGGCCCCGGCGAGCAGGTCGTCGGCCTCGACGTCGCCGGCCCAGGCGTCGTCGCGCTTGAACAGCAGCCATTGCGGCTTGCCGCTGCGCACCCGGGCGGTGCGCACCAGCTTCCAGCCGCCGTGCAGCTTCTCGCCATGCAGCACGAAGTCGAGCTTGCCCGCGGCCAGCGCTTCCAGCGGATCGCCCTCCATGTTCCACACGCCGCGGTCGAAGATGTCCACGTGGCCGGCGCCGTAGTGGCCCTGGGGGATGTCGCCCTCGAAGTCGGCGTAGCGCAGCGGATGGTCCTCGACCTCCACCGCCAGCCGGCGCTCGCCGACGCGGAACGACGGGCCCTTGGGCACGGCCCAGCTCTTGAGGGTGCCGTCCATCTCCAGGCGGAAGTCGTAGTGGCGCGCCCGCGCGTGGTGCAGCTGGACCACGAAGATCGGACGCCGCCCGCGCTTGCCGGGGGTGGCGTCCTCGCCGGGCTCGGGGGTCTCGCCGAAGCGGCGCTTGCGGGCGTATTCGCGCAGGCTCACCGCGCGGGCCTCAGGCGCGCTTGCGCGCGGCCTTGGTCGCTTTCTTCGCGGCCTTCTTCGCCGGCGCCTTGCGCGCCGCCTTCTTCGCCGGCTTGGCCGCCTTCTTCGCCGCCGACTTCTTCGCCGGCGTGCGCTTGTTGCGGTCGATGCTCTTCTGCAGCAGCGCCATGAAGTCCACCACGTTGGTGGCGGTGCCCTCCTCGGCCTCCGGCTCCTCCGGCGCGCGCTTGACCACGCCGTGCGCCTTCATCCGCTCGTCGATGACCTTGTGCAGGCGCGCGCGGAACTCGTCCTTGTAGTCCTCCGGCGCGAAGTCGCTGGACATGGTCTCGATGAGCTGCTCGGAGAACTCGAGCTCCTTCGGCGTGATCCGGTAGTCGGCGCGGCTGCCTTCGGGGATCGCGTACTCGTCGAAGTCCACCAGCTCCTGCGGGTAGCGCATCATCAGCAGCAGCAGCGCCTTCCCGTAGGGCATCACCGCGCACAGGTGCTCGCGGGTGCGGATCACCACGCGGGCGATGCCGATCCGCCCGGTCTTCTGCAGCGCCTCGCGCAGCAGCACGTAGCCCTTCTCCGCCTTCTTGGCGGGGACGAGCACGTAGGGCTTCTCGAAGTAGCGCGGGTCGATCGAGCCGGCCTCGACGAAGGCCTCGACGTCGATGGCGTCGTGGCTCTCGGGCGCGGCGGAGGCGATGTCCTCCTGCTCCAGGACCACGTAGCTGCCCTTGTCGTACTCGTAGGCCTTGACGATGTCCTTCCACGGCACTTCCTCGCCGGTCTCGGCGTTGACGCGCTCGTAGCGGATCGGCGAGTTGTCGCGCGAATCCAGCATGCGGAAGGAAATGTCGGTCTTGCGCTCACCGGTCATCAGCGCAACCGGGATGTTGAGCAGGCCGAAGGACAGCGAGCCGGACCAGACCGGGCGGGCCATCGGCGCCTCGCTCAGTCGAACACGGGGGCGTTGTCGCGCAGGCAATCGCCCTGGCGCAGCGATGCGACCTGCCACGCGGCATGCGCGTCGCCGCGCACCTGGTCCCAGGACAGCGGCGACGGGCCGCGCATGCGGCGCCAGTCGCCGGCGACGCGCGGCTCGACCTGGGTCCAGGGCTGGCCCGGGTACAGCGCGTTGGCCTCCTCGCCGGCGGCGCGGGCGCGGGCCCGCCCCTCGTCGCTGTCGAGGCCCCGCGCGTGGCGCAGGTGCAGGATCATGGTCTCGCTCCGGGATGGCATGCGCGCATTAGGGCAACCGGCGCGTTGGAGCCGCGTGAAGCAGCCGCGGGGGCGCCGGGCGGCTCAGCGCGGCGCGACGTAGCCGCCGGGCACGCCGCGCGGCGAGAACACCACCTGCCAGAGCTGGATGCGGCGTGCCCTGAATGCGGCCATGGACGCGGCCAGGTAGAACCGCCACATGCGGCGGAAGCGCTCGTCGTAGCGCGGCGGCAGGCGCTCCCACGCGGCTTCGATGTTGGCGCGCCAGGCCTGCAGGGTCAGGTCGTAGTCCGGGCCGAAGTTGTGCCAGTCCTCCATCACGAACAGGCCCTCGCTGGCCTCGGCCACCTGCCGCGCCGACGGCAGCATCGAGTTCGGGAAGATGTAGCGCGCGATCCACGGGTCGGTGTGCCGCACCGAGACGTTGCTGCCGATGCTGTGCAGCAGGAACAGGCCGCCGCCGTCCGCGTCGGCGCCGCGCAGGCAGCGCTTCACCACCTCGAAGTAGGCGCGGTAGTTCTTCGCGCCCACGTGCTCGAACATGCCGATGGACAGGATGCGGTCGAACGGCTCGTCCAGCGCGTGGTAGTCCTGCAGCCGGATCTCCACCGGCAGGCCCGCGCACAGGCGGCGCGCGTACTCCGCCTGCTCGCGCGAGATGGTGACGCCCACGCCGGAGACGCCGTAGCGCTCGGCGGCGAACTTCAGCGCCTCGCCCCAGCCGCAGCCGATGTCCAGCAGGCGCATGCCCGGGCGCAGGCGGAGCTTGCGGCAGGCCAGGTCGAGCTTCGCCTCCTGCGCCGCGTCGAGGTCGGCGGCCTCGCGCCAGTAGCCGCAGCTGTAGACCAGGCGCTTGCCGAGCATCGCCTCGAACAGGTCGTTGCCGAGGTCGTAGTGGCGCTCGCCCACCGCCAGCGCGCGCCGCCCCGACTGCAGGTTGAGCAGGAACGCGCGCAGGTCGTCGAGCCAGCCGTGCAGGCCGTGCACGCGCTCGTCCACGCCGTGCGCCATCAGCCGGTACAGCATCCCGTCGAGCGAGCGCACGGTCCACCAGCCGTCCATGTACGACTCGCCCAGCCCCAGCGAGCCCTCGCGCAGCACGCGGCCGTAGAAGCGCTCGTCGAGGATGCGGGGATCGCAGTCGGCCGGGCCGTCGGGCCGGAGCCCGGCGGCCTCCATCAGCGCGACGACGCGTCTGCGCAACGCCTGCATCAGCCTCCCTCGAACAGCGACCGGTACGCCGGCGCGACCACCGGCAGCAGCACCGCCGCCGGCACCTCCACCGACTGTACCCCGTCCGAGTATGGCCCGACCTGGTACGGCGGGAAAACGAAGCGCAGCCCGCGCAGCCGGCCGCCGGCGCCGGCGAGGGGCTCGAACTGGTCGAAGCTGGCCGCCTCCGGCACGGTGCCGTCGTCGATCATGCCGAGGCCGTTGCGGAGCTGGGCCTCGCGCTCCTGCGGGGCCAGGGCGTCGGCGTCCACCCGCGCCGCCAGCGCCTCGGCCAGCCGCTCGCGCACGTAGGCGGCGATCGGCGCCCACCCGGCCGGGTCCGGCACCAGCCGCGCCGCGGTGAGCGGCTCGTTGCGCTTCGGCAGCCAGACGAAACGCGCCACCAGCGGGTTGCCGTGCGCGCCGCCGGTGTAGGTGCTGCCGTCCGCCGCCACCGCCACCACGTCCGGCGTGTCCATCAGCAGGGTGAAGGACAGCACCAGGTCGTAGGGCGCCGCCGGCGGCTCGTCGCCCAGGCCGGCCACCGCCTGCATGAGCTCGGCGCGCGCGGCCTCGGCGTAGGCCTTCAGCAACCGCGCCAGGCCCGGCCAGGCGGCGGCCCGCGGCGGATAGCTGATGCCGACGAGATAGCGCGGATCGCGCTCCATCACGTCCTCGAGCGCCACGGGCGCCTCCGCGGCGGCGCCACCCGCGGCGGCCGCGCCCTCGCCCGCCTGCCCGCCGCCCGAGGCGGGCGCCGGGCCGCCCTGGCGGCATCCCGCCGCCAGCGCCAGCAGGGCCATCAGCAGCAGGCCGGTGCTCCGGGACATCCGATGTCTCCTCGTTCCCCTGTCATTCGCTGGCACCGTAGCGGCGGGCGTGTGAATGCGAGGCGGAGACGGGCGCCGGACAAAGAAAAAGCCCGGCCGGAGCCGGGCTTTTCCGTGGTCCTGCGAGGCAGGCGCGATTACAGCGCCTGGACCTCGTCGGCCTGCAGGCCCTTCTGGCCCTGCACGACCTTGAAGGAGACCTTCTGGCCTTCCTGCAGGGACTTGAAGCCCGTGCCCACGATCGAGCGGAAGTGCACGAACAGGTCCGCGCCGCTCTCCGGGGTGATGAAGCCGAAGCCCTTGGCGTCGTTGAACCACTTGACGGTACCGGTCTGACGATCCGACATGTAACTACTCCTTGAAACGAGGTTTTGGTGTACACGGCCGTCGTTCCTCCATGGAAAGACGTACCGGACTGTCGAGCAAGGGGTAGAGACGCGTAGCGATGTAGCGGATCGTTTGGATCTACCGCATCGAAACCACGATGTACCGTGATCCCGCTTGGAACAGTGGGCGCACCTTAACCTACTTTGCCCCGAAAGTGTGAACGGGGGGCCACCCGGGGTCCGGCCAGCCCGCCCGCCGGGGGGTGGCCTCACCAGTCGGCATGGCCCGGCAACAGGCCCCGGAGCTCGCTTTCCGTGAGGTTCCGCCACTGCCCGGGCTTGAGGTGGCCGAGCTTGACGTTGCCGATGCGGACCCGGACCAGCTGCTTCACCCGGTAGCCGAAATGCGCGGCCATGAGCCGGATCTGGCGGTTGAGGCCCTGGACCAGCACGATCCGGAAGCCCAAGCGGCCGAGCTTGCCGGTCCGGCACGGCAGGGTCGGCACGCCGTGCACCGGCACCCCGCCCCGGGCCATGCCGCGCAGGAACTCGTCGGTGACCGGGTGGTTCACCGCCACCAGGTACTCCTTCTCCAGCTTGTTCTCGGCGCGCAGGATCGCGTTGACGATGTCGCCGTTGCTGGTCAGCAGGATCAGCCCCTCGGAGTCCTTGTCGAGGCGGCCGACGGGGAAGATGCGCTGCTCGTGGCCCACGAAGTCCACGATGTTGCCCTTCACCCCCGATTCGGTGGTGCTGGTGACGCCGACCGGCTTGTTGAGGGCGATGTAGACGTGGCGGCGCTTGCCGGGCGCGGCCTTGCGCGCGGCCAGCGGGCGGCCGTCGATGCGCACCTCGGCGCCCTCCGGCAGCTCGGCGCCGACGCGCGCGCGGACGCCGTCCACCGCGACGCGGCCCTCGGCGATGAGGCGATCGGCCTCGCGACGCGAGCAGAACCCGCTGTCGGCGATGAACTTGTTGAGCCGCATGTCAGGGAACGACGATGTCCGCCTGTTCCGGGTGGCGCTGCACCCAGGCCGCCGCGTACGCGCAGGCCGGGCGCACGCGGTAGCCCTGCGCGCGCGCCCAGTCGAAGGCCGCGGCCACCATCCGGCCGGCGATGCCGCGGCCGCCGAGCGCCTCCGGCACCTCGGTGTGGCGGATGACCAGCACGCCGTCGGCCAGGCGGTAGTCGAGCAGCGCGCGCTGCCCTTCGAGGTCCACGGTCCAGCGGTGCGCCGCCGGGTCGTGGACCGGCGTCACCTCGATGTCAGCGCTCATGGCGGCTCCGGATCAGCGCTGGTCGCGCCTGCCCTGATTATGCCGGTCCTGCGCGCCGCTTGCGCCGTGGATGGCGTCCATGTGGCTCTCCGCCGCATGCAGTGCGTTGGCCTGGTCGCGCGCCTGCGGCGCCTGCAAGCCGCCCGGCGCGGCGGTACCGTGCCCGCCCTCCAGCGCCTGCCAGGGCGGCGCCTCGCGGTCGTGGGCCTGCTTGGCCTCGAGCAGCTTGCGGGTGTTGGCCAGCGCCTGCGCCGGCGTGATGCGGCGCCTGGCGGCCTTGCGGGCGGTCTTGCGCGCCGGTGCCTTCTTCGCCGCCGCCTTCCTTGCGACCGTCTTCTTCGCCGTCTTCTTCGCCGCGGCCTTGCGCGGCGCCACCTTCCTGGCCGTCTTCCTGGTCGTCTTCCTGGCCGTCTTCTTCGCGGCCTTCTTCGCCCTGGTCGCCATGCCCGCCTCCGTCGTCGCGACTATCCGCAACGCCGGGATAGCACCGGGCCCATTCAGACGCCGTCAACGCGCGGCGGACGCGCGCGGCTTCAGAGGAACGACGGGCTGAGCAGCTTCGCCAGGAACGCCGGGCCGACGCGCGGCTCCATCATCAGGGTGAACAGCACGCCGTAGCCCGCGCCCCACAGGTGCGCACTGTGGTTGACGTTGTCGTTCCCCTGGCGGTCCATCCAGATCGAGTAGCCGACGTAGAGCACGGCGTACACGATCGCCGGCACCGGCACGAAGAACACCAGGATCAGCGACCACGGCTGCACCAGGATGAAGGTGAACAGCACCGCCGAGACCGCGCCGGACGCGCCCAGGCTGCGGTAGCGGCTGTCGTGGCGGTGCCGCAGGTACGTCGGCAGGATGGAGACCAGCAGCGCCGACAGGTAGAAGAGCACGAACCCGGTCTGCCCGATGTAGGGCACGAACCAGCCCTCGACCGCCCTGCCGAAGAAGTACAGGGTGATCATGTTGAACAGCAGGTGCTGGAAGTCGGCGTGGATGAAGCCGTAGGTCACCAGCCGGTCGTACTGGTGGTGGCGGTCGATCGCCGGCGGCCACAGGATCAGCCGCTCCGCCAGGCGCGGGTTGTTGAACGCCAGCCACGAGACCAGCACCGTCGCGGCGATGAGCAGCAGGGTGAGCGGGATTCCCATCAGGGCGCAGCCTCCAGGTAGTTGTCCTGCATCGGGTAGCGGCGCGCGTAGGCGGCGAAGGCCAGCGCGGCGGCGAAGGCGAAGGCCGCGAAGAAGAACATCAGGAACGCGTTCTCGCTCCAGCCGGTGCCGGCGATGCGCGCGGTCACGGCGTCGTTGCGCACGGCCACGTTGGTGAGCAGCACCCACAGGCTGCCGAAGGTGCTGGTGAGGTACCAGAACGCCATGATCACGCCCTTCATCGAGGCGCGCGCCTGGCTGTAGGCGAACTCCAGCGCGGTCGCCGACACCAGCACCTCGCCGAAGGTCAGCAGCAGGTAGGGCCAGGCCTGCCACGCCAGCGAAGCCTGCGCGCCGGCGTCGATGCGCAGCTGGATCAGGCCCGCGAGGATCCAGGCCACGCCGGCGAAGGCGATGCCCCAGCCCATGCGCCGCAGCGGCGTCGGGTCGTAGCCCACCCGCCGCAGCGCCGGGTACAGCACGATGTTGTTGAACGGGATGACCAGCATGATCAGCAGGGGGTTCAGCGCCTGCATCTGCGCCGCCTCCTTCACCAGCCAGCTCGGCCACCACCAGGCGTCGTGCGGCACCACCATGGACTGGCCCTGGATCACCCAGGTGCTGGCCTTCTGGTCGAACAGCGACCAGAACGGGGTGGTCAGCGCGAACACGATCAGGATGCGCAGCACCGCGCGCACGCTGTCCACGGCCTCGTCGGGATGGCGGCCGCGGGCGCGCTCGAGCTGCATCGAGACGCCGATGCCGCCGAATGCGATCAGCACGCCCAGCGCCAGGCAGGCGGTGATGACGAAATGGAAGCCCTCCGGCCAGTACGGCACGGCGACGCCGGCCCAGGCGTGCAACGCCCAGCACAGCAGCATCACGACGGCGACGGCCACGCCGGCCGCGGCCATCGCCAGGCCCGGCCGTGCCTGCCCCGGCGCGCGCGCCAGCAGCGCGGTGCGGGCGACGTTGTAGAACGAGTCCGGGTCCTGGCCGCGGGTCGGCGGCACCCGCACGTACTGCCGGCGGCCGAGCCAGAACACGAACGTGGCCGCGAACATCAGTGCGCCGGGGATGCCGAACGCCACCGCCGGGCCGAAGCTGCGCAGGAACAGCGGCATCAGCAGCGAGGCGAAGAAGCTGCCGAAGTTGATGGTCCAGTAGAACGCGTCGAACACCACCTTCGCCAGCGCCTTGTTGTCGCGGGTGAACTGGTCGCCGACGAAGGACACCACCAGCGGCTTGATGCCGCCCGAGCCGAGCGCGATCAGGAACAGGCCGGTGTAGAAGCCGCTGCGGTTGTCCTCGAACAGCGCCAGGCAGGCGTGGCCGGCGCAGTACACCAGCGAGAACCACAGCACCGTGTCGTACTTGCCGAAGAAGCGGTCGGCGAGCCAGCCGCCGAGCAGCGGGAAGAAGTAGACGCCGATGACGAAGCTGTGGAAGACGTCCTTGGCGGCGGCCTGGCGCTCGGCGTCCGGCAGGTAGGCCAGGATGACGCTCGAGACGAGGAACTGCACCAGGATGTTGCGCATCCCGTAGAAGCTGAAGCGTTCGCAGGCCTCGTTGCCGATGATGTAGGGCACCTGCCGCGGCAGGCGCCCGCGCGGCGCGGCGCTCAAGCCCACTCCTCGAGCCCCTCGGCCGCGTACAGCGCGGCGAAGCTGGGCCGCGCCTTCATCCGCGCCGCGTGCGCGGCCAGCCGTGGCCAGGCGGTGGCCGGCCGCGGCATGTGCCGCGACCAGCGCATCAGCATCGTCAGGTAGAAATCGGCGACGCTGGGCGCCGCGCCGCCGAGCAGGTACGGGCCGTTCGCGGCGAGGTGCGCGTCGATGCGTTCCCAGGCCGCCTCGATGCGCGGCGCGACGTGGGCGCGGGCGGCCTCGGACTGGGCCTCCCCGGCGACTTCGTGCGGGTACCACCAGATCCGGAACAGCGACTGCACCGACTGCGCGAGGTGGAACATCCACTGCAGGCAGTCGCGGCGCGCGGGATCGCCCGGCGGCGGCACGAAGCCGGCCGCGGGATGCGTGTCGGCGAGGTGCAGCGCGATCGCCGCGGCCTCGGTCATCGGCTTGCCGTCGATGACCAGCGTCGGCACCACGCCGGCCGGGTTGAGCGCGAGGTACTCGGGCGACTTCTGCTGTTTCGCCGCGAAGTCCACCAGGCGCAGTTCGTGGGGGATGTCGAGCTCGAGCAGCAGCCAGTGCACGAGCATGCTGGCGGCGCCGGGGGAGTAGTAGAGGATGGCCATGGCGGGAACGTTATCATCGAAGGCCGCTCCGCTCACGGGATCCACGCCATGCTCCGCGCCCTCCTGCGCGCCTGCCTGCCGGCCGCCTGCCTCGCGGCCGCGCTGCCCGCCGCCGCCCTGCCCGCCCCCGCCGACGATGCGCTCGCCACCGTCGCCGAGCGTTCGGGCTTCGTGCGCACCGGGCGCTACGACGAGGTGCCGGTGCTGTGCGAGGCCTTCGCGCGGGCCTGGCCGGATGCCGTGCGCTGCCTGGACTTCGGCACCACCCACGAGGGCCGGCCGCTGAAGGTGCTGGTGGCCACGCGCACCGGCGCGTTCGAGCCCGCGCAGGCCGCGGCGCGGCGCCTGCCGGTGCTGCTGGTCCAGGGCGGCATCCACGCCGGCGAGATCGACGGCAAGGACGCGGGCTTCCTGGCGCTGCGCGAGGTGCTCGAGGGCAAGGCCGCGCCGGGCGCGCTGGACAAGCAGGTCTGGCTGTTCGTGCCGGTGTTCAACCCAGACGGCCACGAGCGCTTCACCGCCTGGAACCGCCCCAACCAGCGCGGCCCGGAGGAAATGGGCTGGCGCGCCAACGCACGGAACTACAACCTCAACCGCGACTACATGAAGGCCGACACGCCGGAGATGCAGGCGATGCTGGCGCTGGTGCAGGCCTGGGATCCACTGGTGGCGGTGGACCTGCACGTCACCGACGGCGCGAAGTTCCGGCACGGCGTGTCGGTGGAGGTGCAGCCCGCGGTCGCGGGCGATGCCCAGCTGGCGGAGGACGGCCGCGCGCTGCAGGCCGGCGTGATCGCCGCGCTCGACGCCGCCGGCGCGATGGCGCTGCCGTTCTACCCGTCGTTCGTGGAGGACGACGACCCGGCCTCCGGCTTCGCCGGCTGGGTCAAGGCGCCGCGCTATTCCGACGGCTACTTCTGGCAGCGCAACCGCTTCGGCATGCTGGTGGAGACGCATTCGTGGAAGGACTACGCCACCCGCGTGCGCATCACCCACGACGCCGTGGTCGCCCTGCTCGAACAGTTGCGCGACCACGGCGCGCGTTGGCGCGACGACGCCGACGCGGCCGACGCGCGCGCGGCCCGGCTGGCCGGCAGCACGGTCGTGCTGGAATGGAAGCCCGGCGACGAGGTGCGCGGGGTCGACTTCGAGGGCTACGCCTACACGCGCACGCCGTCCGACGTGTCGGGCGCGCCGATGACCCGTTACGACGAAACGACGCCGCAGACCTGGCACGTACCGATGCGCGACCACATGGTCCCGGCGCAGTCCGCGGTCGCGCCGCGCGGCGGCTACCTGGTGCCCGCGGGCTGGGCCGCGGTGGTGGAACCGCGCCTGCGCGCGCACGGCATCGCGTACCGCCGGCTCGACGCGCCGCTGGCGCAGGCGCGGGTCGAGGCGTACCGCGCCGAGCGCTTCGAGTTCGCGCGGCAGTCCTTCGAGGGCCACCAGCGGCTCACGACCACCGGCGAATGGGCGCCCGAAACCCTGGACGTCCCCGCCGGCAGCCTGTTCGTGCCGGTCGCGCAGCCCAGGGCGCGGCTGCTGATGGGCCTGCTGGAGCCGGACGCGCCGGACTCGCTGCTGCAGTGGGGCTACTTCAACACCGCGTTCGAGCGCAAGGAGTACATGGAGGGCTACGTCGCGGAGGAAGTGGCGCGGGACATGCTCCGCGACCCGGCCGTGCGCGAGGAATTCGAGCGAAGGCTGCGCGAGGATCCCGCCTTCGCCGCCAGCCCGCGCCAGCGCCTCGAGTTCTTCGCCCGCCGCCATCCCTCCTGGGACGACCGCTACGCGCTCTACCCCGTGCTGCGCACCGACGCCGTGCCCTGAGCCGGGCTACCTGTACTTCCAGTTGCGCGGCTTGCCTTCGGCCAGCCACTCGATGGCCTGGGCGATGCGGCGCCCGCGCGTCTCCTCGCGCTTCGCCTCCGCGATCCATTCCACGTACTCGCGTCGCTGGCTCGGCGGGAAGGCCTTGAAGGTGGCGGCGGCGGCCCGGTTCCTGCGCAGGGCCGCCGCGAATTCCGGCGTGGGCTCCGGCGCGGGCTTCGGCTTCGCGGCCTTGCGCGCCGGGCCGCCCTTGACGCCTTCGGCGTTCAGCGCGGCGGCCTTCTTCACGTAGGCCACGAGCTGCTTCTTCGGCGGCAGGTCGCGCACCGAAGCGAGCTTGCCGACGCTGCCCATGCCTGCCCGCGGCGACGCGTCGCCCACCACCAGCGCGTGTTTCCAGAAGCCGAACGAAGCGTGCGCCTTGAACGCCGCCATGTTGCACAGCAGGCCGCCGGCGTAGGTGAAGCAAGGCATGCCCCACTTGATCGTCTCCTCGACGCCGGGACAGGCCTCGTGCACGACCGCGCGCAGGTGCCGGAGGATCGGCTGTGCGAACGGCGCCGCCTTCGCGATGTAGGCGTCCACGCGCGGATCAGTCCGGCCCATGTGCGTTCCTCCAGGCGTGCAGGACCTCGTAGGGCCGCCCCGGTCGGCTGAGCAACAGGGCGAACCCGTCCAGCGGCCAGCGTATCGGATCGATCGGCGTGCGCGCGAGCGGCGCCCGGGCGCCGCGCACGATGGTGAGGTGCGGGACGAAGCCCTGGCGCTCCAGGCGCAGGCGCTGCCGCGCCAGCACATCGCCGAGGGCCTGCCGCCAGGCCGGCAGCGCGTCGCAGGGCGCGGTCCCCAGCCAGCGCACGCCGTTGCCGCGGAAGCTGCCGGCGTGGTCCAGCACCAGCTCGAAGCGCGGCGGCGCGACCGCATCGCCCGCCGCGCGCGCGGACGCGAGCAGCGCGGGCGGCAGCGGGTCGAAGTCGCCGAGGAAATGCAGGGTCAGGTGGTAGCGGTCCGGCTTCAGCAGCCGGCCGCCGGAGGGGTGCGCCTGCTCCACCGCCGCCGCGGCGTCGGCGATGCGCGCACGCAACGGCGCCGGCGGCACCAGGGCGAAGAACAGGCGCTGCACGCCGTCGGGCGCAGGCGCGGTGCCGAGCAGGTCCGGTTGCATCACGATTCCAGTGCCTCCCAGCGCGCATAGGCGGCGTCGAGCTCCGCCTGCACGCGCGAGAGCGCCATGCCGTGCGCGGCGATCGCGGCGCCGTCCTGCTGGTAGAAGGCGGGTGCGTGCATCGCCGCCGTGAGCGCATGCACCTGCGCTTCCAGGGCTTCGATGCGCGCCGGCAGCTGCTCGAGCTCGCGCGCCTCCCTGTAGCCAAGCTTGCGCCGGCGCTCCGGCGCGGGTGCCGGCGCCTGCACGCCGGCCGCGGCCGGCGTGGCGGCCGGTGCGCGGCGCGACGCGTTCCCGCCGCGCTCGGGCGCCGCGGCGGGCGCCGGCCGCTGCCGCACCCAGTCGCTGTAGCCGCCGACGTACTCGCGCACCACGCCGTCGCCTTCCAGCGCCAGGGTCGAGGTGACCACGTGGTCGAGGAAATCGCGGTCGTGGCTCACCAGCAGCAGCGTGCCCGGATAGTCGGCGAGCAGTTCCTCGAGCAGCTCCAGCGTCTCCACGTCGAGGTCGTTGGTGGGCTCGTCCATCACCAGCAGGTTCGAGGGCTGGGCGAACAGCCGCGCCAGCAGCAGCCGGTTGCGCTCGCCGCCCGACAGGCGCGTGATCGGCGCGCGGGCGCGCTCGGCCGTGAACAGGAAGTCCTGCAGGTAGCCGACGACGTGCTTGCTGCGGCCGTTGATGGTGACCGTGTCCTTGCCGCCGGCGACGTTCTCGATCGCGTTCCAGTCCTCGCGCAACGTCGCCCGGTACTGGTCGAAGTACGCGACCTGCAGGCCGGTGCCGACGCGCACTTCGCCCGCGTCCGGCGCGAGCTCGCCCAGCAGCAGGCGCAACAGCGTGGTCTTGCCGCTGCCGTTGGGCCCGACCAGGCCGACGCGGTCGCCGCGCAGGAGGGTGGTCGAGAACGCCTCCACCAGCGGCCGGTCGGCGCCGGGATGGCGGAACGCGACGTTGCGCGCCTCGATCACCTTGCGGCCGGAGGCGCCGCCCTGCGCGACCTCCATGCGCACGTTGCCGACCTGCTCGCGGCGCCGGCGCCGTTCCTCGCGCATCGCCTCGAGCCGGCGCACGCGGCCTTCGTCGCGGGTGCGACGCGCCTTGATGCCCTGCCGGATCCAGGCCTCCTCCTGCGCGAGCAGCTTGTCGAAGCGCGCGTGTTCCTGCGCCTGCGCATTGAGGCGCTCGTCGCGGCGGCGCTCGTAGTTGGCCCAGTCGCCCGGCCAGCTGGCCAGCCGCCCGCGGTCGATCTCGACGATGCGCGTGGCCAGCGCGCGCAGGAAGCGGCGGTCGTGGGTGACGAACACCAGCGCACCGTTCCAGCCGCGCAGGAAGGCCTCCAGCCACTCGATGGCGTCCACGTCCAGGTGGTTGGTGGGCTCGTCGAGCAGCAGCACGTCCGGTTCCGCGGCCAGCACGCGCGCCAGCAGCACGCGGCGCTTGAGGCCGCCGGACAGGGCGGCGAAGGCCGCGTCGCCGTCCAGCCCCAGCCGGTCGAGCGTGGCGGCCAGCCGCCAGTGCGCCAGCCCGGCCTGCCCGGCCGCCACCACTTCGGCGACGCTGCCGCCGAGCGCGGCCGGCACTTCCTGCTCCAGGCGCGCGACGCGCACGCCGCCCTCGACGCGCACCTCGCCGTCGTCGGGCTTCAGTTCCCCGGCGAGCAGCTTCAGCAACGTGGACTTGCCGGCGCCGTTGCGGCCGATCAGCGCGACCCGCTCGCCGGCTTCGAGCGAGAAGCCGGCGCGTTCCAGCAACAGCGGGCCGCCGACGCCGTAGTCGACGTCCTGGAGGGTGATCAGGGGCATGCGCGCATTGTACGCGCGCGCCCCGTCGCCCTACTTCGCGCCGGCCGCCGGCGCGGTGGCGGCGCGCGGCGGCGCGTCCTTCACGTAGCGGTCGAACCACGCGAGCATTTCCGCCACCAGGTGCTCGTTGGACTCGCGCGCCGAGTACCAGTGCGGCTCGTACGGCAGCATCACCAGCCGCGCGGTGCCGCCGTTGCCGCGGATCGCCTGGAACAGTTTCGGCGACTGCACCGGCTCGGTGCCGGGGTTGGCATCGTCCTTGCCGTGCACCAGCAGCAGCGGTTCGTTGATCTTGTCGGCATGGAAGTAGGTGGACACGTCGGCGTACACCTCCGGCGCCTTCCAGAACGAACGGCGCTCGTTCTGGAAGCCGAACGGCGTCAGCGTCTTGTTGTAGGCGCCGCTGGTGGCCACGCCGGCGCGGAACAGGTCGCTGCGCGCCAGCAGGTTGGCCGCCATCAGCGCGCCGTGGCTGTGGCCGGTGATGCCGATGCGGTCGCGGTCCACCACGCCGGTCGCCACCGCGGCCTCCACCGCCGACTCGGCGTCGGCGACCAGCTGCTCGGTGTAGGTGTCGTAGGCGACCTTGGGATCGCCCACGATCGGGAACGCGGCGTTGTCGATGATCGCGTAGCCGGCGAGCGCCAGCAGCTCCCAGTACGCCGGGCGGGTGAACTCGCGTTCCTCGGCGCCGCTGATCTGGCCGGCCTGCGAGGGATCGCTGTAGTCCAGCGGATAGGCGTACAGCACCGCCGGCACGCGCGTGCCCGGCTTGTAGCCCGGCGGCGTGTACAGCGTGAACGACAGCGGCACGCCGTCCTTGCGGGTGTAGGTCACCAGGCGCTTGCCGATCTGCCGCACCAGCGGCGTCGGATCCGGGAAGCGGGTCACCGGCGACGCGGTCCAGGCGTAGCGCGCCTCGCCCGGCGCGGCGTCGGCGAGCGGCTCGCCGAGGGTGCGCACGTACAGGTTCGGCGGATCCCTCGGCGATTGGCTCCAGACCAGCAGCCGCGAGGTGTCGTCGCCGGCGAAGCCGGCGAAGGCGTCGATGCCCTCGGTGCCGCTGCGGAACAGGCGCGTGGTCTCGCCGGTGGCGAGGTCGTAGCGGTCCAGGAACGGGCGGTCCCCGTTCGGGGTGGCGCCCTGCCCGCTCAGGAACAGCACGCCGTCGTCCTCGCGCAGCACCCAGGCGCCGTTGGGCAGCATGCGGTACTGCGGCGAGCCCGGCGCGTTGTAGCGCTCGTCGTACGACAGGTCCCACAGCACCCGCCGCGGCGCGCCAGGGTCGTCGGCGTCGATCAGCGTGGTGGTGCGCCAGTGGCGGTTCTCGTCGTACTCGTCGAGCAGCGCGCGTGAGCCGTCCGCGAACCAGGACAGGCCGGCGTAGCGCTGCTTCACCGTCGCGACCTCGACCGGCTTGCCGGTGAACGGCGCCGCCAGCGCGAACACGCGGTCGCGCGCGGGCACCTCGGCCTTCCAGTCACCGCCGTCGAGGGCTTCGGCCCAGGTCAGGGTCGCCGGCTGGTTGGCGCGCCAGTCGAAGGCGCGCGGGCCGGTCGGCACGCCGTGCACGGGCACCGCGTCGGCGACCGGCAGGCTCGCGACCAGCGTCGTGCGGCCGTCGGCGAGGTCGATCACCGAGACGTCGTGCGCGAAGCGCGTGTAGGTGGTGACCCGCGAATACGGTCGCTTCAGCGTCTCGACGCGCACGTGGCGGCCGTCCGGCGCGCCGTCCACCGCGGTGTACACGGCGGGCTTGCCGACGAACGCGACCTGGCCGGTGGCCGCGTCCACGGTGGCCAGCTGCGAGGTGCCGTAGTACTCGAACAGCGCCTCGTCCTCCGGGCCCTGCAGCGTGTCGCGCGCCTCGTAGGTGCTGCTCTCGCCCTTGCCGCCCAAGGACTCCTGGATGTCGGGCCCGATCGGCACCGCCGCCCGCTCCGGCGCGGGGCCCAGGTCCGCGGGCACCGCCTTGACCAGCAGGCGCTCGCTGCCGAGCCATTGCAGCTCGCGCCCGAGCACGGGGTTCAGGCGCACGCCCTCGACGCGGTGCGCGCTGGCGCTGGCGACGTCGCCGATCCACAACTCGACGCGGTCGTCGGCGGTGTTGTTGAACGCGAAGCGGCGCCCGTCGGGCGACCAGACCGGCGCGGCCGGGCACGCGCCCGCCGGCAACGCGATCCTGCGCTCGGCGCCGGTGGCGATGTCGAGCAGGCCCAGGCCCTCGAGGCAGGTGCGGATGCCGTAGCCGTTGGACATGTCGTGGCGCGCGTGGGTGCGCGGCTCCACGCGTACGCCGGCGAGCTTCAGGTAGGGCTCGGCCACGCGCGCGACCGGCGGGTACTGGGTGCGGTACAGCTCGAGCACGGTGCGTCCGGTCGGGTCCAGGCGCAACGCCGGCGGCAGCGGCGCGCGCATCGTGGACAGCAGCGGCTCCGGTGGTTGCAGGTAGCCGCCATCGGCCGCGTGCGCGGGCGTGAAGGCGACGACGAGGGCGATGGCGGGCAACGCGAGCCCATGCCGCTTCCGCATGTCCAGGACCTCCCCAGGATGGAGCCCGCACCCTAGCATCATGCCGCGGGGCGTAAAATGCCCCATCCGTCGGGTGACTTCCGGCATCCCGCGAGCACCCATGAGCGACACGACCACCGCCCCGCCCGCCTCCTTCGCCGCGCTCGGCCTGCCGGCGCCCCTGCTGGGCGCCCTCGCCGCGGTGGGCTACGAATCGCCTTCGCCGATCCAAGCGGCCACCATCCCGCCGCTGCTCGCCGGGCGCGACGTGCTCGGCCAGGCCCAGACCGGCACCGGCAAGACCGCAGCGTTCGCGCTGCCGGCGCTGGCGCGCCTGGACGCCTCGCAGCAGGCGCCGCAGGTGCTGGTGCTGGCGCCGACGCGCGAGCTCGCGATCCAGGTGGCGGAGGCGTTCCAGAAGTACGCGTCGCAGCTGCCCGGCTTCCACGTGCTGCCGATCTACGGCGGCCAGAGCTACTACCCGCAGCTGCAGGCGCTCAAGCGCGGCGTGCAGGTGGTGGTGGGCACGCCGGGGCGCGTGATCGACCACCTCGAGCGCGGTTCGCTCGACCTGTCGCAGCTGCGCTGCCTGGTGCTCGACGAGGCCGACGAGATGCTGCGCATGGGCTTCATCGACGACGTCGAGGCGGTGCTCAAGCGCGTGCCCGAGGAACGCCAGGTCGCGCTGTTCTCGGCGACCATGCCGCCGCAGATCAAGCGCATCGCCCAGACCTACCTGCGCGACCCGGTCGAGGTCTCGATCCGGGCGCAGACCACCACGGCCGCCAACATCCGCCAGCGCTACTGGACCGTCAGCGGCGTCAACAAGCTCGACGCGCTCACCCGCATCCTCGAAGCCGAGCCCTTCGACGGCATGCTGATCTTCGCGCGCACCAAGCTCGGCGCGCAGGAGCTGGCCGAGAAGCTCGCCGCGCGCGGCCTGTCCGCCGCCGCGATCCACGGCGACGTGGAGCAGAAGCAGCGCGAGAAGCTGGTGCAGTCGCTGCGCGACGGGCGCATCGACATCCTGGTGGCCACCGACGTCGCCGCGCGCGGGCTGGACGTGGAGCGGGTCAGCCACGTGCTGAACTACGACATCCCCTACGACACCGAAAGCTACGTGCACCGCATCGGCCGCACCGGCCGCGCGGGCCGCAGCGGCGAGGCGATCCTGTTCGTCGCGCCGCGCGAGCGCGGCATGCTCGGCGCGATCGAGCGCGCGACCCGGCAGAAGATCGAGCCGATGCAGCTGCCGAGCGTGGAGGCGGTGAACGAGCGCCGCGTCGCCAAGTTCCTCGGCCGCATCGGCGAGGCGCTGCAGGACGGCGACCGCGCGGTGTACCGCGACCTGGTCGAGCGCTACGCGCGCGAGCACGAGGTGGAAATGGCGGACATCGCCGCCGCGCTGGCGCGGCTGGTGCAGGGCCGCACGCTGCTGCTGCTGGAGGCGCCCCCCGTGGAGCCGACCCGTGGCCGGCTCCAGGCCGGTCGCGAGGTCGGCATGGAAACCTTCCGCATCGAGGTCGGCCACGCGCACGGCGTGCAGCCGGGCAACATCGTGGGCGCGATCGCCAACGAGGCCGACCTGGAGAGCCGCTACATCGGCCGCATCGACATCCGCGACGACTTCACCCTGGTGGACCTGCCCGAGGGCATGCCGCGCGAGGTGCTGGAGCACCTGAAGAAGGTGCGCGTCGCCGGCCGGCCGCTGCGCATGCAGCGCGCCACCGCGGCCGACACCGACGCGCCCGCGGGCCGCCGGCCGTTCGCGGGCAAGCGCTTCCCCGGCAAGGGCTTCGCGGGCAAGCCGCGCCCGGGCGGGCCGCGCAAGCCGCGCGCCTGAGGAGGCCCGGGCGCCGGTGGCGGAGAAGTTCGACGCGATCGTCGTCGGCGGGGGCGCCGCCGGCCTGATGTGCGCGCTGACCGCGGGCCAGCGCGGCCTGCGCGTGCTGGTGGTGGAGCACGCCAACCGGGTCGGCAAGAAGATCCTCATGTCCGGCGGCGGGCGCTGCAACTTCACCAACACCGGGGCGGCGCCCGCCAACTACCTGTCGGCGAACCCGCACTTCTGCAAGTCGGCGCTGGCACGCTACACGCCGGCGCACTTCATCGAGCTCGTCGAGCGCCACGGCATCGCCTACCACGAGAAGGGGCTCGGCCAGCTGTTCTGCGACGAGTCCTCCAAGCTGGTCGTGCGCATGCTGCTGGACGAGTGCGCCGCGGGCGGCGTGCGCATCGAGACCTCCTGCGCGATCGACCGGGTCGTGCACGGCGATTCCGGCGCCTTCCACGTGCGCACCGCGCGCGGCGAGTTCACCGCGCCGGCGCTGGTGGTCGCCTCGGGCGGCCTCTCCATCCCGAGCATGGGTGCCAGCGGCTTCGGCTACGCGCTGGCGCGGCAGTTCGGCCACGACGTGCTGCCCACGCGCCCGGGCTTGGTGCCGCTCACGCTCAGCGGCAAGCACCAGGAACGCCTGTCCGAGCTGGCCGGCGTCGCCTTCCCGGTGACCGCGCGCTGCAACGGCGCGGCCTTCACCAATGCGATGCTGCTCACCCACCGCGGCGTGAGCGGCCCGGCGATCCTGCAGGTGTCGTCGTACTGGGAGCCGGGCGACGACCTGCGCCTGGACCTGCTGCCCGGCACCGACCCGCTCGAGGCCCTGCAGGCGCTGCAGCGCGAGCGGCCCGCCGCCGAACTGCGCACCCTGCTTGGCGAGCTGCTGCCCCGGCGCTTCGCGCAGCGCCTGTGCGAGCACTGGCTGCTGCCGTTCCGTCCCGCGCGGCCGATCCGCCAGTTCACGCCGGCGGAACTGCGCGACGTCGCCGCGCTGCTGCGCGACTGGCCGCTGGTGGCCAGCGGCACCGAGGGCTACCGCACCGCCGAGGTCACCCTCGGCGGCGTGGATACCGACGGCCTGTCCTCGACCACCATGCAGTCGAAGCACGTCCCCGGCCTCTACTTCATCGGCGAGGTGGTGGACGTCACCGGCTGGCTGGGCGGCTACAACTTCCAGTGGGCGTGGGCTTCCGCCCACGCCGCGGCCACCGCGCTCACTCCTTGACGGGCGCCAGGCGGAGGTCCTGGAAGTCGAAGCTGAAATCGGTGAGCTCCGACGCCGGCACCATGCGCGCCTCGCGGATGTTGCCGTCCTCGTCGAGCGCGAAGGTCAGGAACGCGTCCGCGTTGAGCCAGCGCTGGTCCCAGCGCACCAGGAAGGTGTCGTGCGCCCAGTGCTGCACGGTGCCGACCAGGTCGGCGGTATGCGAGAAGCGCAGCCGCATCTTCCCCTTCTCCTGCCACAGCACGATGTCGCCGTACCAGGGATCGCGGTAGGTGCCGGCGTACTTCGCCAGCGGCAGCGACGGCTTCGACTTCGCCGCGCGCGCCGCCACGTGCTTCTGCCAGCTCTCGTCGGCCTTGGCCTCCTGCTTCGCCCGCACCTGGGCGTACACCGCGTTCCAGTCGGTCGGCTCGAGGCCGAGCATGGCGTCCAGCGCGCGCATCGTCACCGCATTGAAGGCCACGCCCATCTCGGCGTTGGTGAGCACGATCACGCCGATGCCCTTGTCCGGCAGCATCGTCACCCGCGAGACCATGCCCGGCCAGCCGCCGGTGTGCCAGACCATGCGCGTGCCGCGGAAGTCGGCCAGGTTCCAGCCCTCGCCGTAGCCCATGAAGTTCGGGGTGACCGGCTTCAGCTCCGGCACCGAGGGCTTGCCCACCGGGATCGGGATGAGCATGGTCCACATCTCGCGCTGCGCCTTCTCGCTGAACAGGCGCTTCGCGTCCTCGCCCTCGCCCGCGTACACGCCGCCGGCGAGCTGCGCGCGCACCCATCTGGTGAGGTCGTGCACGCTCGAATACAGGCCGCCGGCGCCGCCGACGTTCGACCAGGTCATGCGCGGCGCCGGCACCAGGTCCTTGAAGTCGGCCTTGGCATAGCCGGTGGCGACGTTGTCCACGCCGTCGAGGTGGTCGCTGTTGTAGCGCGTCTCCGACATGCCCAGCGGGTCGAAGATGCGCTGCTGCAGGAAGCGGTCGAACGGCATGCCCGAGACCTGCTCCACCACCAGCTGGGCGATGCCGAACAGGATGTTGTCGTAGGCGTACTGGGCCCGGAACTGGCCGGTGATCGGCACGTCCTTCAGGCGCCGCGCCACTTCCTCGTTGCTGTAGTCGGTGGTCGGCCAGTACAGCAGGTCGCCGGCGCCGAGGCTGAGGCCGCTGCGGTGCGCGAGCAGGTCGCGGATCCGCATGTCGTGGGTGATGTACGGGTCCGACATGCGGAACCAGGGCAGGTGCTCGACCACCCGGTCGGTCATCTCCAGCTTGCCCTCGTCCGCCAGCATCTGCAGCGACGCGGCGGTGAAGGCCTTGGTGTTGGAGGCGATCGCGAACAGCGTATGCGCGTCCACCGGCGCGCCGGTCTCGCGGTCGCGCACGCCGTAGCCGCGCTCCAGCACCACCTCGCCGTCCCTGACGATGGCGACGGCGATGCCCGGCACGTCGAAGGTCCGGAGCGTCTGCTCCACGAACGCATCGAAGCCCTGCAGCGCGTCCGGCAGCGGCGCCTCGATGCGCTGCACCGGCTCCGGCTGCGGGACCGCCTGCGGCGGCGCCGCCGTCGCCAGCCCGGTGCCCAGCACCAGCGCCATCGCGGCCGCGAGGACCTGCCATCGCTCGAATCGCATGTCGTGCTCCCCGTATGGATCCAGGGGCGCACCATACCGAAACCGGGCGCGCCTGCACCAATGCCGGATGGCATCATGGCGGGATGCCAGCATCCCCCGCGCGCCAACCCTGCGTCGCCGTGGTCGGCGGCGGCCCGGCAGGGCTGATGGCCGCCGAGGCCGCGCGCGCCGCCGGCGCGCAGGTGGACCTGTACGAGGGCAAGGGCTCGGTCGGCCGCAAGTTCCTCATTGCCGGCCGGGGCGGCCTCAACCTCACCCATTCGGAACCGCGCCCCGCGTTCGACGCGCGCTACGGCCCGCGCCGCGCCGAGGTCGGCGCCTGGCTCGACGCGATGGACGCGGACGCGGTGCGCGCGTGGGCGCGCGACCTCGGCGTGGACACCTTCGCCGGCAGCTCGGGGCGCGTGTTCCCGCTCGACCGCAAGGCGGCGCCGCTGCTGCGCGCCTGGGTGCACCGCCTGCGCGAATCGGGCGTGCGCTTCCACGTGCACCACCGCTGGCTGGGTTGGGACGATGCCGACACAGCCGTGGGCGCGCTGCGCTTCGCCACCCCCGAGGGCGAGGCGCGCGCGTGCGCCGACGCGGTGGTGCTGGCGCTGGGCGGCGGCAGCTGGCCGCAGCTCGGCTCGGACGGCGCATGGCAGGCGCTGCTGCGCGCACGCGGCGTGGAGGTGGCGCCGCTGGAGGCCTCCAACTGCGGCTTCGACGTCGCCTGGAGCGACTTCTTCCGCACGCGCCACGCCGGCGCGCCGCTCAAGCACGTCGTCGCCTACTGGCGCGACGCACGGGGCGAGGCGCGCTCGCGCCAGGGCGAGTGCGTGGCCAGCGAGTCCGGAATCGAAGGCAGCCTGGTGTACGCGATCGGCGCGGACCTGCGCGCCGCCATCGCCCGCGACGGCGCAGCGCTGCTGCAGCTCGACCTCGCGCCGGAGCGCGACCATGCCGCGCTGCAGGCCGCCCTCGCCCGCCCCGCCAACGGCCGCAGCCTAAGCGAACGCCTGCGCCGGCTCGCGGGCCTGGACGCGGTGAAGGTGGCCCTGCTGCACGAGGTGCTCGACAAGCCGCGGCTCGCGGATCCCGCGCAGCTGGCGGCGGCGATCAAGCGCCTGCCGCTGCGCCTGCTGCGCCCGCGCCCCATCGCCGAAGCGATCAGCAGCGCCGGCGGCGTGCGCCTCGAGGCGCTCGACGCCGGACTGATGTGCCGCGCGCTGCCGGGCGTGTTCTGCGCGGGCGAGATGCTCGACTGGGATGCGCCGACCGGCGGCTACCTGCTGACCGCGTCGCTGGCCAGCGGGCTGGTCGCCGGCCGCGCCGCCGCGCGGCGCGCGCTCGCCACCGGCACCTGCCAGACGGCGTAGGCCGGCGGCGTTTCGATCGCCGCGATCATGCGGTCGAAGTCGGCGCGCACCGCTGCCGGGGTGCGGCCGCTCGCCTCCGCCAGCGGCGCGGTGTAGCCGTCGCGCCAGGCAGCGATGATCCCGGCGAAGGTGGCGCGCGGCACGCGCAGCGTGTCCACCACGACGTAGTCCATCGCGATGTCCTCGAAGCCCGCCTGCGCGAGCAGCGCCGGGGTGTGCCGGCCGATGCGGCCGTCGCAGCCGATGCCGCGCATGAACGCGACCGCGTGCGTGTTCCAGAACACGTCCGGATCGAACGCCGGCTCCGCGGCCGGGAAATGCAGCATCCCGTAGTCCTCGGACAGCAGGTGCAGCCAGCCGCCCGGGCGCAGCACCCGCGCGATCTCGGCGAGCACGCGCGGGAACTCCGGCACCGCCTGCGACATGTGCCGGCACACCACCAGGTCGAACGCGGCGTCGGCGCAGTCGAGCGCGAATGCGTCGCCGGTGGCGTAGCGGATGCGGCCGCCGGCGTCGCCCGCCGCGCGGGCGCGGGCCAGGTTCGCTTCCAGGATGTCCACGCCCAGCAGCTGCGCCTGCGGATACAGCGCGGCCAGGCGGCGGGTGATCTCGCCCGTCCCGCAGCCCAGGTCCAGCACCCGCAGCGCGCCCGACAGGCCGTAGCGCGCGAACAGCGCGCGTTCCTGCGGCCAGATCGCCTCGGCCTGGAACGCCAGGTTGCGGGCCATGGACTCGTCGCCCATCTGCTCCGCCTGCGGGTTGTGCTCGCGGACCATGGCTATTGCGCCTTCTGCTTCTCCTGCGCCTTCTTCGCCTGCTCCGCGGTCCAGGCCTGGTAGGCGTCGATGTGCGGCTCGGCGCGCAGCACCTTCGACTGCGGGTCGAGGGTGTACAGCGCATCCGGCGCCATGTCCACGTGGCCGCTGCCGTCGGCCATCGGCACCGTGACCACGCGCGCGTCCGCGCCCGGCGGGCCCACCCGCACTTCCACCGGCATCGGGAACGGCTTGCCGCCCGGCGCCTTCCAGCGCAGCGACAGGCCGGTGGCGTCGCGGGTGGCGACCAGCTCGGGCAGCTCCGCCGAATACGCGTAGACGTCGAAGAACCAGCCGTAGTCGCGGCCGGTGGCGGCGTTCACCGCGTCGATGAAGTCCTGGGTGGTGGCGTAGCGCGGCGCGAAGTTGCCGGGCCGCGGATCCGGACGCCCGTAGACCAGCACGCGCGTCGCCTGGAAGAAGGCCTCGTCGCCGATCAGGTTGCGCAGCGTGTGCAGCAGCAGCGAGCCCTTGTAGTAGATGTCGTTGCCGGGGCCGGACTCGTCGCGGGACACGGCGGCCTCGGTCATCGGCTTGCGCGAGACGATCGGCACCTTGTTCATCAGCGTCCTGCGCTGGAACAGCAGCCAGGCGTCGTACTCGCGCTGGCCGCGCAGCCACTGCAGGTACAGCGGCTGCATGTAGCTGCCGAAGCCCTCGTGCAGCCACATGTGGTCCCAGTCCGAGTTGGTGAGCTGGTTGCCGAACCACTCGTGCGCGAACTCGTGCTGCAGCAGCCAGTCGTAGCCGTACTCGGTGAGCTTGTAGCCGTTGCCGTAGGCGTTGATGGTCTGGTGTTCCATGCCCAGGTGCGGGGTCTCGACCACGCCCATCTTCTCGTCGCCGAACGGATACGGGCCGATCGTGCCCTCGAAGAACTCCAGCAGCTTCGGGAACTCGGCGAACAGCGCCTTCGCCTGCGCCTCGTTGCCCTTCAGGTGCCAGAAGCGCAGCGGAATGGTGTTGCCGTAGCGGCTGCGGTAGTCGGCCGACAGCAGCTCGAACGGGCCCACGTTGATCGTGATCGCGTACGTATCGGGGCTGCGCGCGCGCCAGCGGTAGGTGCGCCAGCCGTCGTGCTCCTCCATGCCCAGGAACACGCCGTTGCCGGGCGCCACCAGCGGCGCGGGCACGGTGATCGCCTCGTCCACGACCAGCGGCTCGGCTTCCTCGTGGTCGATGCACGGCCACAGCAGGTCGCAGCCCTCGCCCTCGATCGCGCTGGCCACCCACGGCTCGCCGGTCGGCGCGGTGGCCCAGACGAAGCCGCCGTCCCAGGGCGCACGCTTGGCCACGTGGGGCTTGCCGCCATAGACGATGCGCAGCCTGGCGGTGCCGCCTGCGGCCAGCGGCGCCGGCAGCGGCACCGTCATGCGGCCTTCCGGATTGGTCCAGGTGCCCGCCGGCACCGGCGTGCCGTCCACGCTGACTTCGGCGACCTCGTAGTTGCGGTCGAGGTCCACGACCAGGCGCTCGATCGGCTTCGTGGCGCGGAAGGTGAGCGTGGCATCGCCGTCGAGGCGGCGCTGCGCGGGATCCACGCGGAGGCGCAGGTCGGCGTGCTCGAACACCACCGCTTCCTGCTCCGGGGCCCGCGGCAGGCCGGTCTGCGCGGTGAACGCGGTCAGCGCCGGCTGCGGGTCCTCGGCCGGCGCCGCGAAGGCAGTCGCCGGCACGAAGGCGGCGGCCAGCGCAAGGGCGAGTGCTGCGCGGCGCACGGGACGACGATGGCTGGATTCCATGAACGGTGACCCCACGGGAAGTGAACCGATGTCTTACGACGCGGCGCATCCGCGGCGCAAGTGCGCTTGGTCCCCGCCGGGCTCAGACCTCGTTAAGTGCATTTCACGTGTCATGGACCCGACGCGAACGCCGCCGCTCGCGCACCGCCGGAGATCCCCATGAACCACGCCATCCGCAACCGCACCCTCGTTGCCGCCTGCCTCGCCGCGCTGCTGGCCGGCGGCACCGCGACGGCAGCCCAGCCCCAGCATCGGGACGATGCGCAGCACAAGGCACGCAAGGCGCAGCAGGACGCCCGCAAGGCGCGTCGCGACGACCATCGCAAGGCCAATGCGCAGCACCGCGACGCGCCGCGCAAGGCCGCGCCGCAGCGCCGCGCCATCCAGCAGCACCAGGCCGTCCGGCGCGATGCGCGCATCGAGCGCCGCGACGACCACCGCGACGCGCGCATCGAACGCCGCAACGACCATCGCGCCACCCGCCAGGCCCAGCGCGTCGCCTATGCGCGCTACCGCCAGGACTACGACCGCCGCGCGCGCAGCGTGGTCGTGCACGTCGTGCCGCGCCACTACGTGCGACCGGCCCAGTACCGCTACGCGTACGGCGGCCGCTGGTACACCACCAGCCATTACGGCGCCGAGGTGCTGCGCATGGCCGTCGAGAACGGCTATGCGGAGGGCCTGCGCGCCGGCCGCGCCGACCGTTTCGACGGCTGGCCCGGCGGCTTCCGCCAGTCGTTCGCATGGCTCGATGCCGGCTTCGGCTATCCGGGCCGCTACGTGAGCCGCGCGGACTACGCCTACTACTTCCGCCAGGGCTTCGAGCGCGGCTACGAGGACGGCTACTACGGCCGCATGCGCTACGGCCGCCGCCACGATGACGGCGCGATCATCCTCGAGGCCGTGCTCGCCACCATCCTCGGCCTGCAGCTGCTGCGCTAGCGCGGGCGCCCGCCCCCGCCCTTCCCCGGCGCGACCGGCAACCGCCAGCCGCGCCGGATGGCGAGGAAACGCAGCACGAACACCAGCACGGCGCCGGCCGCGAGCACCGGCGCCTGCGCCAGGCCGAGCCGCTCGCCGGCCACCACCACCGCCGCGCCCGCGAGCGCGGCGACCGCGTACAGGTCGGCCTGCAGCACCACCGGGATGCGCGCGGCGAGGATGTCGCGCGCGATGCCGCCGCCGATGCCGGTGAGCATGCCCAGCAGCATCGCCGGCACCGCCGGCAGCCCGGCCGCCAGCGCCTTGGCCGTGCCGGTGACCGCGAACAGGCCGAGCCCGATCGCATCGAACAGCTGCACCGGGTTGCGCAGGCGCTCGATGGCCGCCCCCCGGTAGAACGTCGCCAGGCCGGCGGCGCAGCTCACCGCCACGTAATGCCAGGTCGCGAGCGCGGCCGGCGGGGTCGCGCCGATCAGCACGTCGCGGGCGATGCCACCCGACACCGCGGCGGCGAAGGACAGCACCAGCACCCCGAACAAATCGAGGCGCTTGCGTACGCCGAGCGTGGCGCCGCTGAGCGCGAACACGAAGGTGCCCAGCAGGTCCAGCGCGACGACGAAGGGATGCATCGCGCGCCCTCCGCTACGGCCGGTGCAGCAGGAACGGCACCACCGCCAGCAGCGCCAGCGCGCCGAGGATGCCGAGGATCGCGAACGCGACGCGCAGCGGCTCGCGGCGCACGATGTCGGCGAAGGTCTCGGCGGTGCCGTCGCGCAGCGCCGCCTCGCGCTCGGCGCGGGCGCGCTCGCGGCGCGCCGCCTGGTACTCCGCCATCAGCGCCCTGGCGCGCGGCGCGTCCTCGTCGTCGCGGATCCAGATGCCGCCGTGCGAGACGCCCCAGCGGCTCGGTTCGGTCTCGTACCAGGGGATGCGTGCCGCGTCGAGCATCGCCCGCACGTCCGCGGCCTCGTCGTCGGGCACCAGGCGCATCCGTAGCAGCAGCTTCGCCATGCGCGGATCATAAGCCTTAGACTGGAACGCAGGAGCGCGGCGGCGACGGGGACGGCCGGATGCACGGCGAATACAAGGTGCCGGGAGGCAAGCTGGTGGTGGTGGACCTGGAGGTCGCCGGCGGAACCATCGCCGCCGTCCAGGTCAGCGGCGACTTCTTCCTCGAGCCGGACAGCGCGCTCGATGCGATCAATGCGGCGCTGCGCGGCCTGCCCGCCGACGCGGGCGAACAGGTCTACGCCGACGCCGTGCTCGCGGGCCTGCCCGCCGGCTCGCAGCTGTTCGGGATCACGCCCGAAGGCGTGGCCATCGCGGTGCGGCGCGCGCTCGGCCTGGCCGCGGGGGCGCCGGCGTGACCCGCAGCACCTTCCGCGACCACGCCTGGCAGCTGGTGCACGAGCCCCCGCAATCGCCCGCCCTGCACATGGCGCTGGACGACGCGCTGCTGGACGAAGTCTCCGCCGGCCGCCGCGGCCCGACGTTGCGGATCTGGGAGTGGGCCTCGCCGGCGGTGGTGATCGGCCGCTTCCAGTCGCTGCGCAACGAGGTGGACATGGAGGCCGCGCGCCGCCACGGCATCGAGGTGGTGCGCCGCATCAGCGGCGGCGGCGCGATGTTCATCGAGCCGGGCAACACCATCACCTGGTCGGTGTTCGCGCCGATCGACATGGTCGAGGGCCTCGGCTTCGAGCAGGCCTACGCGCTGATGGACGAATGGGTGCTGCAGGCGCTGGGCGAGCTCGGCGTGCAGGCCTGGTACCAGCCGCTCAACGACATCGCCTCGCCCGCCGGCAAGATCGCCGGCGCCGCGCAGGCGCGCCGCGGCCGCGCGGTGCTGCACCACGTGACCATGGCCTACGACATCGACGCGGCGAAGATGCTGGAGGTCCTGCGCATCGGCCGCGAGAAGCTTTGCGACAAGGGCACGCCGAGCGCGGCCAAGCGCGTGGACCCGCTGCGCAGCCAGACCGGCCTCGCGCGCGAGGCGATCATCGCCGCGTTCGTGGACACGTTCCGGCGCCGCCACGGCGGGCTGGCGGCGGACACGCTGCGCGCGCATGAACTGGCGCGCGCGCAGGCGCTGGCGCTGGAGAAGTTCTCGAACCCGCAGTGGACCGCGCTGGTGCCCTGATCCGGGGCGCTATTGCGGCAGCGGCGAGCCGTCCGGGCGCAGCAGCGACCAGTGGCCCCACTTGTCGCGCACGCCATGGCCCGCGGTGCCCGCGCCCGCATCGCCGCCGTAGCGGTACAGCGGATGCCCGTTGTAGGCGACCTGGGTGCCGCCCTCCGGGCGCTGCACCACGCCCACCATGGATGCACCGGTTATCGGAGCGCAGGCGTGAATGCGTGGTCAGCGCAGCTGGCTGTCCTTGCTGCCGCGGCGGTTGTAGCCGGCGTGTCCGGCGTCGGCGCGGTCCTCGGCTTCCTGGCAGGCCACGCACAGGCGCACGCCCGGCACGGCCTTGCGCCGCGCCTCGGGGATCGGCGCGTCGCACTCCTCGCAGTGCGTGCGCCCGGGGCCGCTCGGCAGCCGGCTGCGCGCGCGGCGGATCGCATCCTCCACCGTCGCGTCGATCTGGTCCTGTACGGCGCCGTCGCCTGCCCAACCCGTAGCCATGGCGCAAGCATAGCGCCAACGGCCTGAACGGGTCCGCGCGCCGGCCCGCTTCGGCGTATAACAGGGCTCCTTCCTTCCCCGGAGCCGTCGCCATGAAGCTGCCGAAGCCTGCCGCCGCCCTTGCCCTCGCCCTGCTCGCCGCCGCCGCGCCGGCGCTGGCCGCGCTCAAGCCCGGCGACGCGGCGCCCACGTTCAAGGCGCCCGCCTACCTCGCCGGCGAGCCGTTCACCTTCGACCTGGCCGAAGCGCTGTCGCGCGGCCCGGTGGTGGTCTACTTCTTCCCCGCCGCGCACACGCCCGGCTGCAACCTCGAGGCGGGCCTGTTCTCCAAGGCCATCGACCGGTTCGAGGCCGCGGGCGTGTCCGTGGTCGGCGTCACCGCCGGCAACGTGGACGAGCTCGCCGACTTCTCGAAGGAAACCGAGCACTGCGCGGGCAAGTTCCCGGTCGCCGCCGACCCGGGCGCGACGATCGCCGCGGAGTACGACGCGGTGATGGCGCGCAAGCCGGAATGGTCGGACCGCACCTCCTACCTCATCGCGCCCACCGGCAAGATCGTGGCGGTGCACTCGGACCCGAACCCGAACCTGCACGTCAAGAGCATGCTCGACGCCGCCGAGGCGCTGGCGCGCTGAGCCGCTTCTCGAACCAGAAGTCGGCGTATGGGTTGTCGTTGTAGCGCGCGATCGGGCGGTAACCGTTCGCCTCGTACAATGCGCGCGCCTCGACCAGGCTGCGCTGCGTATCGAGCCGGATCCTGGTGAACCCGAGCGCCGCGGCCTGCGCTTCCAGCGCGGCCAGCAGCCGCCGCGCGACGCCGAGCCCGCGCGCCTCCGGCGCCACCCACATGCGCTTGATCTCGCCGACCCTGCGTCCCAGCGACTTGAGCGCGCCGCAGCCGATGGCCTCGCCGTCGAGCCGCGCCAGCAGGAACGCGCCGCGCGGCGGCACCAGCTCGTCCGGCTCGGCGCTCGGCCCGCGGCCCGGGTCGAAGCCGCCCTCGAAGCGCTGGTCGATCTCGCGCAGGTAGGCGTCCACGCAGGCGCGGGCCTCGGGCGACGCCGGGTCGGCGAGCACGATCTCCACGGCCGCGGCGCGCAGGCAGCGCTCGACCACCGCCATCGCCTCGAGCAGCCGCTGCCGTTGCGTCGCCCCGAGCGGCTCGAGCAGCGAGGCGGCGAAGCGTTCCGAGCGCGCGTCGAGCTCGCGGAATTCCCGCAATCCCTGGCGGGTGAGCACCGCCCGGCGCTTGCGCGCGTCGTCGGGCGCGGGCCGGACCTCGAGCAGGCCTTCGCCCTCCAGCGCGCGCAGCAGCCGGCTCAGGTAGCCCGAATCCAGCGCGAGCCGCGCGCGCAACGCCGACACGTCGGCACCGTCGGGCCCGATCTCGAACAGCAGCCGCGACGCCGCGAGCGGCCGGCCGCGGCCGAGGTAGTCGTCGTCGAGCGCGCCGATCCGGCGCGTCACCGCGCGGTTGAACTCGCGGACCTGCCTGACCTGGGCGCCATCCATTCCCTGACTATAGTCAGACAATTCCGCCGGCGCCAGTCCCCCCGCCCCGCCGTCGGGGCCCGTCAGCCGAGGAACAGGCGGACGTACTCCTCCAGCGGCCGGCGCAGCAGCGTGGTGTTGACGTAGAACGGCACCCGCCCCTCGCGCCAGCGGCCCAGGCGCACCCCTGCGAAGCGGCCGCGCTCGAACGCGGCCTGGGCGAACGCCTCGTCCATTTCCAGCATGCGGATGTTGGAGGCGTCGGGCGAGCTCGCGTCGCGCACCTTGCCGCTGGCCACCAGCGCCGCGACCAGCGCGTCGGCGAGCGCGTGCGCACGGACGATGTCGCCGCGGAAGCCCGGCAGCGCGTCGCGGGCCAGCACCGCCGGCATCCAGCCCTGGTACAGCGCGCCGCCGAACACGTGGCGCAGGTCGCGGGCTTCCCCGATCCACGCCTTCGGCCCCGCGAGCACCGCGCCGAACGGCGCGCCCAGGTACTTGTACAGCGAGACGTACACGGTATCGAACGCCGCGGCGTAGGCACGCACGTCCACCGCCGGCGGCGCCAGCAGCAGGCGCGCCCCGTCCAGGTGCAGGCGTGCGCCGTGCGCGCGCGCCAGCGCCGCGATGTCGCGCACGAGCGCCAGCGGCAGCATCTCGCCATCGGCGCGCCGCACCGGGCTCTCGAGCGCGACCGCGCCGACGCGCATCGGGAACGGCCCGCTCTCCGACGCCTCGAACGCCGCGGCCACTTCCTCCAGCGCGGGCGCCGCGCGTCCCCGCGCGAGCGGGATCAGGTTGAGCCCGGACAGGCGCTGCGCGGCGTCGTTCTCGTCGCGGTAGAGGTGGCTCTCCTCCTGCACCAGCGCGCGCCGCTCGTCGCCGCAGAGCACGCGCACCGCGACGTGGTTGGCCAGCGTCCCGGTCGGGAAGAACGCGCAGTCCTCCTTGCCGAGCAGGGCCGCGAACTCGCGTTCCAGCGCGGCCACCGCGCCGTCGGCGTAGTACACGTCGCGCACGCTGCCCGGCTCGGCGGCGGCCACCAGCGCCTGCAGGCGCGACGCCATCGCCACCGGATCCGGCGGCGCGCTGTCGCCGACCAGCCACACGCTGCGCGCGTCGGGCGGCGGGAACGCCGCCGCTTGCGCCTGCCGCGGCGGGCTGCCGCCGTAGGCCTGCGCGATCGCCGCCGGCGCGGCGCCCGCGAGCACGGCACCGATGGAGCCCTGGAGGAAACTGCGACGGTCCATGCGATGCTCCGGCCGAGGGTGTCGGCCGATTATGCATGGCCCGCCGCGGGGTCACTCCGCCGGCGTCGCTTCCGCCGGCGCCGCTTCCGCCAGCGCTTCCACCTGGATGCGCAGCACGGTCTCGGTCGAGAAGCCCCAGTCCTTGCCGGCCACCAGGCCGAAGTCGGCGCGGTCGAAGCGGCCGTGTGCGTCGGCGCCGCACCAGTGCGCCTTGATCACCGGATGCGGCATGCACTTGAACGCGCGCAGCTCCAGCGGCACCGGCTTCGTGACGCCGCGGAAGGTGAGCGTGCCGTCCACGCGCGTGGGCTTGCCGTCCACGAAATCCACCAGCCTGCCCTCGTAGTGCGCGGTCGGATGCTTCGCGGTGTCGAAGTAGTCCGGCCCGGCCATCTCCTCGTCCAGCGCCTTGTTGCCGAAGTGGACGCTGGCCAGGTCGATGTCCACCGACACGGTGCCGGTGCCGGCGGCCTGGTCGAGCACGATGGTGCCCCTGCTGCGGTCGAACATGCCGCGGAACAGCGACATGCCCATGTGGTCCACCTCGAAGGTCGGGAAGGTATGGCCCGGGTCGATCGCGTAAGTGGTGGCCTGCGCCTGGACGGCGGCCGGCGCCGCGAAGAGCGCGAGGAGGACGGGCAGGAAGGCGTTGCGGTTCATGGTCGTGGCTCCGTTCGGCCCGGCGGATCCGGGCCCTTCACTGCACGCGACGAACGGGCCGGCGCCGGATCGACATCGGCGCCGGCCCGCGCCCGGCCTTCACATCGTGCCGTGCCTGCGGAACACGTTCCAGGTGAACACCAGCATCGCCAGCAGCACGCCGACCGAGCCCGCGCCCACCACCGGGCCGTACCAGGGCGCGCGCACGATCGCGCCGTAGATGCCCGCCGACAACAGCAGCGCGCCCACCAGGTGCAGCCAGTAGTGCAGCGTCACCGCGCGGTGCGGCACTTCCGACCGCTGCGCGTAGAACAGCCCGGCCACGAACATCAGCACGCCGCCGGCCAGGTTGATGTGGGTGTGCACCGGCGTCAGCGAGAAGTCCTCGCTCATGCCCATGCGCAGGCCGAGGCAGAGCCCCAGCAGCAGGAACACCACGCCGGTGCGTTGGAATGCGGTTGCGCCCATCGTCAGGTCCCTCGTTGTCCCGCCCCCGGCGGGTCGCCGGCATCATATGACTTCCGGCCTAGACAAAAAGGTCTAGACAAGGCTGTCTAGAAGGCGTAGGGTGGCCGCCAGTCCCGCCCGCCGCCGATGCCATGGCCAAGCCCCGCCTGCCCAAGCCCACCCCCGCCGAGCTCGACGTCCTGCGCACGCTCTGGAAGCTCGGCCCGGCCTCCGTGCGCCAGGTGCACGAAGCGCAGCGCCGCGAGCGCCCCGACCTCACCTACGCCACCGTGCTGCGGCTGATGCAGGTGATGCACGGCAAGGGCCTGCTCAAGCGCGACGAGAGCCAGCGCTCGCACGTGTACGCGCCGGCGCAGGCACAGGGCTCGCTGCAGTCGCGGCTGCTCGACGAGCTGATCCACAAGGTGTTCGCGGGTTCGGGCAAGGACCTGGTGCTCGCCGCGCTGCGCACCGGCAAGGTCAGCGACGCCGAGCGCGCCGAGATCCAGCGCTTCCTCGAGGAGCACCGCGATGAATGATCCGGCCGCCACGATGCAGGTGCTGATGCCGGCGCTGGCCGGGGTCCTGGTGCGCTTCGTCTGGCAGGGCGCCGCGATCGGCGCGCTCGCCTGGCTGGCGCTGGCGCTGCTGCGCGACGCGCGCCCGCAGCTGCGCTACGCGGTGGCCTGCCTCGCGCTGCTGTCCTGCCTGCTGGTGCCCGCCGTCGAGCTGGTCCGCGCATTCGCCGCGCCCGCGATCGGCGGCGCAGCGCCCGCGTCGCAGCCGCAGCCGCAGCCGGCGTTCGCGGTGCCCGCGGGCGACGCCGGCGGTCTTGCCGGCGCCGGCGGCTTCGACCTTGCCCTGCCCGCCCTCGCCGTGCCCGACACGGCCACGCCGTGGATCGTCGCCGCGTGGGCAGCGGGCGTGCTGGTGCTGTCGCTGCGCATGGCGCTCGGCCTGCTGTGGATCCGGCGCCTGCGCCGCAACGGCTCCGACGCCGCGAACGACGCCTGGCAGGCCCGCGTGGACCGCATCGCCGCGCGCATGGGCATCGCCCGCGGCGTGGCGCTGCGGCTGGTGCCGGGCGCGGGCACGCCGCTCACCGCGGGCTGGCTGCGGCCGGTGGTGCTGCTGCCGGCGGCGGTCGCCTCGCGCCTGCCCGTCGAGCTGGTGGAAGCGCTGCTCGCGCACGAACTCGCGCACGTGCGCCGCCACGACTACCTCGTGAACCTGCTGCAAGGCGTGGTCGAGGCGCTGCTGTTCTACCACCCGGTGGTGTGGTGGCTGTCGCGCCGCGTGCGCGCCGAGCGCGAGCTGGTCGCCGACGACCTCGCCGCCGCCGCGATCGGCGACCGCCGCCGCCTCGCCCTCGCCCTGTCGGAACTCGAACGCTGCATCCCCGGCGACACCGTCGCCCTCCCCCACCTCGCACCCGCCGCCCAAGGAGGCCAGCTCATGCCCCGCATCCAGCACCTGATCCGCCCGCAACGCCGCAGCGCCGGCGCCCTGTTCGCCCTGCCGCTCGCCGGGCTCGCGCTCGCCGGCGCCGCCTTCTACGCACAGGCCCATTACGCCGTGGGCGCGCCTGCCGCGGCGCCGGCCATCGCACCTGCGGCCGCACCCGCGAAGCCGGAGCGCACGCCCTACGCGTGGGTGCGGCACGACAAGGAAGGCATCGCCATGTCGGGCGAACTGCGCCACGTCGACCTCGTCGAGGCGGCACGCGCCGGCATCGACGGCGACTTCCTCTGGTTCGAGCGCGACGGCAAGGCCTGGGTGGTGCGCGACCCCGATATGCTCGCGCGCACGCGCCAGGCCTGGGCGGCCGCCGAGCCGCTGCAGGAGGAGATGCAGGCGCTGCAGGCGCAGATGCAGCCGCACGAAGCGCGCCTGCGCGCCCTCTCCGAGCAGATGAAGACGTTCGAAGGCGCCAAGGCGGTGCAATCGCCCGAGGCCCAGGCCGCGCTCGCCGACATCGACGCGCTTGCCGCCCGCGCGCAGGCGCTGGCCGCGCGCCAGATGCAGCTCTCGCTCAGGATGCGCCACGCCGATGGCGCCGAGCTCGCGGCCTACGAGGCCCGCCAGGCCGAGTTCGCGCGCGAGCAGGCAGCACTGCACGCGCAGATGGCGCAGCGCAGCGCGTCGCTGCGCGCGATCAGCGCGCAGATGGAGGCCGAGGCCGCGCCGCGCGCGGCGCTCGGGCGGCAGATGGCGGCCGCCGGCGAGCCGCTGAACGCGGTCGGCAAGCGCATGGCGGAGGTGGGCGGGCAAATCGAACGCGTGGCCCGCGCCGCCGATGCGGAAGTGCGCGCGCTGATCGACGAAGCGTGGCGCAGCGGGCGCGCCGAGCCCGCGCCCACGCTCGACTGAGGCTGTCCCGGCGTCGCGGCTCAGGCGGGCCGCGACGCCGCCGCGAACGGCCACGCGGCCGCGTAGCCTTCGGCGAGCCCGCGCAGGCCGGGCTGGGCCAGCGGCAGGAGCCCGTAGAACGCCAGGTGCTCCCACATCGCCAGCAGGTGGAAGCCGAGGTAGCCGGGTTGCGCCGCGTCCGGGAACAGCGCCGCGTTCGCCTCCAGCCAGTCGAGCCCCTGGCGCATGCCGGCGCGCATCTTGTCGAAGCGCGGATGCGCGGTGCCGAGGCCGGTGCGCTCGGCGAGGATCAGTTCCACCTCCAGGGCCATGACCCCGTTCATCACCGCGCGCGCGTTGAGCGCGTCGGCGTCCTGCGTGAGCACGCCGTAGCGGTCGCCGGGATCGTGCCGGCGCACCAGCCAGGCCGCGATGTGGTCGGAATCGAAGACCGCGCGCCCGTCGGCCAGCAGCGTCGGCACCTTCATCAGCGGATTCGGCCCGAAGGCGGCCGCCTCGCCGGAGGCCACGTTGCCGGCGTCCACCAGTTCCAGCCGCAGGCCCAGCGCATCGGCGAGCAGCCGCACCTTGCGCGAGAAATGCGAGCGCGGGGTGTAGACGAGGCGGAGCGTGCTCATGGGTGCGCCAGTGCGTAATCCACCGCGGCGCGCGCGGCCGCGACCTGTGCCGCGTTGCACTGTTCCGGCGTCGCGCGCGGGCTGTCGGGGTAGACCTCGGTGGTGGTGGTGTAGCGCGCGCCGGTGATGCCGGCGCACAGCCCGAGCTCGCGCAGCGCGTACCGGATCACGCCGGGCGCCACCACAGGCGAGCCGATGATGGTGCCGTCCGGGTCCGCGGGCGCGATGTGCGTGACCTGCTCCACCGCGGCGATGATCGCCTGCTGGAACGCCGGCTGCGGGTTCTCCGTATCGTCCACCAGGTAGAAGCCGTCGGGGATGGTCCCCGGCTCGAACGGCTTGCCGTCGCGCGCGGCCAGCGCCGGCCGGAACTCGGCCTCGTCGCTGTCGGTGGTCTCGTGCAGGTCGATGTGCATGGCGAAGCGGCCGCGCAGCGGCTCGACCAGGCGCAGCAGCGCGGCCGATTCCTGCGCCGGGCTGCCGGCGAAGAAGCTGCGGTTCGGGTCCAGCGCGTCGGCGTTCCAGCGCTGGATGCGCTCGTAGGCCCAGGGGCTCACGCAGGGCGCGACCAGCAGGTTCGCGCGGCCCGCGTAGTCCTCGAGGTGCCTGTCGATGAAGCGCAGCGCGCCGTGCACGCCGCTGGTCTCGTAGCCGTGCACGCCGCCGGTCACCAGCATCACCGGCAGGTCGTCGCGCCAGCCGGGGCTGCGCACCGCGTACAGCGGGAAGCGCCCGTCCGCGCCGTAGTCCAGCTCGCCGTATCGTTCGACGTCGAAGCGGCCGCGGAACCGCTCGATCGCGGACAGCACGTCGTCCGCATAGCTGCGCTGCCGCCGCTGGCGCGCGCGCCAGGCCGCCTTTTCCGCCGCGCCCCAGGGGACGCCCGGCTGGCCGATGGGATACGGCCGGGGGGAATCGTTCATGCCATCGCTCCGCGTGGTCGGGTCGGAGGCCGATTATCCCCCGCCGCCGAGGTGACGATGGTCATGTGTCCTTGGACACTCCCCGCCGCCCCGCCGCGCCGCTGCAATGGCGGCTTCCCTCCCCACCCCAGATGGAGCCTGCACGTGTCCGTTTTCCGCCTCCTCGTTCCCGTGATCCTCGCCCTCGCCCCGGCGCTGCCCGCGGTGGCCGCGCCCGCCGCCGGGCCGGGCGCGCAGCCCACCGTCGTCACCGCCAAGGACCTGCACCTGGAGGCGCTGCGTCCCTCGAAGACGACCTACCTGGTCTACATGCACCGTGGCCCCGACAGCGGCATCGCGCGCGCGACGATCGCGACCAGCGAAGTCGCCCGCGAGCGGGTCGACGGCACCGACGCGTGGGTGATCACCCAGCACTGGCAGGACGAATCCGGCGTGGTCCACACCGCGCGCACCGTGCAGGCGGCCAGCGACCTGGAGACGCTGTCGCAGACCTCGACCTGGCGCCGGCCCACCGGCACCTTCACCAGCATCGTCGTCCCGCGCGAAGGCCGCGGCGAGATCGAGGGCGAGCTGCCCGACGCCGCGCGCGAGCGCATGCAGGCCGGCTTCGCCGCGATGCGCGACGGCTGGTGGCTCAACTGGCACACCGACCTGACCGTGCTGCCGCTGTTGCCCTACGAGAAGGGCGGCACGCTGCGCATCCGCCTGTTCGACGTCGGCATGCCGGCGCCGATCGAGGTGGACTACGTGGTCGCGGGCGAGCGCCGGCTGCAGGGCGCGGACGGCACCGTCTACGACTGCTGGCTGGTCGAGACCGACAGCGGCAGCCCCGGCTCGGGCAGCGTGCAGCGCTTCTGGATCGACAAGGCGCGCCGGATCGTGGTCAAGGAGGAGGACATCTTCAACGGCCAGTACCGCTCGAAGATGCTGCTCACCACGCCGGCGACGGTCGAGTTCGAGATGCCGCAGAAGCAGTCCTGACCCAGGGGTGGTGCGCGCGCCTCACTGCAGCGCGCGCACCACCGCTTCGGCGAACTGCGGGATGTCGTCCGGCTTGCGGCTGGTGATCAGCGCGCCGTCGGTCACCACGGGCGCGTCCTCCCACTGCGCGCCGGCGTTGGCGAGGTCGGTCTTCAGCGACGGCCAGGAGGTCACGCGCTTGCCCCTGGCCGCGCCCGACTCCACCAGCAGCCACGGCCCGTGGCAGATCGCCGCGAGCGGCTTGCCGCTGTCGGCGAATACGCGCACGAAGTCCACCGCCGCGCGCTCCATGCGCAGCGCGTCCGGGTTCATCTGCCCGCCGGGCAGCACCAGCGCGTCGTAGTCCTGCGGGTTGGCCTGCGACAGCGGCACGTCCACCGGCACGGTGTCGCCCCATTCCTTGTGCTTCCAGCCGCGGATGCCGCCGTCCTTCGGCGACACCACGTCCACCCGGAAGCCCGCTTCCTGCAGCAGGCGCCTGGGCTCGACCAGCTCGGATTGCTCGAAGCCGTCGGTGGCGAGGATGGCGATGCGCCGGGCGTTGGCGTCGTTGGGCATGGCGTTGGCTCCTGGGCGGGACGACCACCCTGCCACGCCGTGCGTTCAACGCGGATGAAGCGCCGCGCTCAGGCGTCCTCGTCGGCGGCCTGCAGGTCGGACGGATCGTGCTCGTAGCCGAGCAGGTCGCCGGGCGCGCAGCGCAGCACCGCGCACAGCCTGGCCAGCGTGCGGAAGCGGATGCCCTTGACCTTGCCGCTGCGGAACAGCGACAGCTGCGTCTCGCTGATGCCCACCGCGGCGGCGAGCTCGCGCGCGGTCATGCCGCGGCGCGCGAGCATCGCGTCGAGGGTGACGCGCACCGGCATCAGAGGATCCCGTCCAGTTCGGCCTGCAGCGCGCGGGCGCGGTCCACCAGCCGCGCCATCAGCACCAGCGCCGCGCCGACCACGCCCAGCACGATGCCGGACAGGTCGAAGTACAGGTAGCCGCCCTGACCGCCCGCGATCCAGCGCGAGAGGTTGGTGACCACGAACACGTTGCACAGCGCGCCGGCCAGCACGCCGATGCCGATGTGGCGCATGGCCCGCGCCACCGCCGGCGCGAACAGCGCGCCGCCCGCGAGTTCGCCGAGGGCGCGCTGCACCGCCCACAGCGCCCACAGGTAGCCGACCCCCGGCAGCAGCCGCACGACCAGCAGCAGGGCCCGCGTGGCCTCGTCGCCCGCGGCCATCCGCCAGGGCACCAGCGAGCCCGCAAGCAGCAGGAGCAGGAGGAAGCCGGCGAACACCACCAGGGTGGCGATGCGCAGGAGGCGGCACTGGCTGCGGAAGCGGTCTGGAGCCTGCATGGGCGGGGCCTCGGCGGTGGCGGCCATGACTGATGGCCTGGGGGGTGGTTTTAAGCTTGACTTAAAACCGGCCCGGGCCTAGAACTTTATCCCAGACTTAAAACCCGGGAAAGCCCCCATGCCCGCCGCCGCCATCGAGACCCACGCCCTGACCCGCCGTTTCGGCGCCCGCACCGTAGTGGACCGGGTGTCCCTGGCCGTGCCCGAACGGAGCATCTACGGCTTCCTCGGCCGCAACGGCGCGGGCAAGACCACCACCATCAAGCTGCTGCTCGGCCTGCTCCGGCCCGACGCCGGCCGCGCCGTCGTCGCCGGCGTGGACGTGGCCGCCGACCGCATCGGCGCCGCGCGCAAGGTCGGCGCGCTGCTCGAGGCGCAGGGCTTCTACCCGCACCTCACCGGCCGCGAGAACCTCGAGCTCACCCGCCGCCTGCTCGGCCTGCCCGCGCGCGAGGTGGACCGCGTGCTCGACGTCGCCGAGATGGCCGCGCACGGCCGCCGCCGCGTCGCCGACTACTCGCTGGGCATGCGCCAGCGCCTGGGCCTGGCGCGGGCGATGCTCGGCGCGCCGCCGGTGCTGGTGCTCGACGAGCCCAGCAACGGCCTCGACCCCGAAGGCATCGCCGACATGCGCCGCTTCCTGCGCGAGCTGCCGGCGCGCACCGGCGCCACCGTGCTGCTGTCCAGCCACCTGCTCGACGAGATCGAGCGCACCGCCACCCACATCGGCATCCTCAGCCAGGGCCGGCTGGTGCTGCAGGGCGCGCTGTCCGAGCTCAAGGCCGGCCTCGCCTGCGAGGTGGCCGTGGGCACCGACGCGCCCGAGCGCGCCGCGGCGCTGGCGCGGGCGCACGGCTTCGCCGTCGAGCAGCGCGACGGCGAGCTGGTGGCGCGCTTCGCGCCACAGGAGGACGCGCGCGGCGCGGCCGCGGCGCTCAACCGGGTGCTGTGCAGCGCCGGCGTGCGCGTGCATGCGCTCGCGCCGCGCCAGCGCACGCTCGAAGCCCTGTACCGCCAGTCGGCGCCCGCCGCGCTGGCCTGATCCGCATCGCCACGAGGACCCCTGCCATGTCCCTGCCCGCCCCGCGCTTCGCCACCGCCCTCGCCGTCGAGGCCTGGAAACTGCGCCGCTCGCTCGCGCTGCTGCTGGCCGCGGTCGCGCCGCTGCTGATCGCGGCGTTCCTGTTCTTCAACATGACCCGGCTGCGGCAACCGATGCCCTGGGACACGGTGCTGCAGACGTCGGCGGCGATCTGGGCGTTCTTCATGCTGCCGATGTGCGTCACCGCGCTCACCGCGCTGGTGGCGCACACCGAGCACGGCCCGCGCGCCTGGGACCACCTGCGCGCGCTGCCGCTGCCGCGCTGGCACCTGTACGCGTCGAAGGCGCTGTGCGTGCTCGGCGTGGTCGCAGCGATGAGCGTGCTGCTCGCGCTGCTGTCGCTGGCGGCCGGCCGGCTCGCGGGCTGGTGGCAGCCGGCGGTCGCCGCCAGCGGCGCGCCGGACCTCGCCGGCTACGCGCTGCTGCTCGCGCGCATCTTCGTCGCCGCCTGGCTGCTGGTGGCGGTGCAGCTGTGGATCGCGCTGCGCTTCGCCAGCTTCGTGCCGGCGCTGGCCACCGGCATCGCCGGCACCTTCTTCGCGGTGGTCGCGACCTCGGCCAAGGTCGGCGTGGTGCTGCCATGGCAGATCCCGGTGAACCAGCTCGCCACCGATCCCGCGCGCGCGGACCTGGCGCTGGCGGTCGGCGCGCTCGGCGGCGCCGTCGCGTTCGCGCTGATGCTGTGGCGCATGGGCCGGCGCGAGGCGCTGGCCTGACGCGGAAGCGCAGGGTTAGCATCGGGCCATGGACCGGATCCTGCTCGCTGCCCTGCTCGCCCTCGCCGCCGCCGCGTCCCTGCCCGCGGCTGCCGGCGAACCCGTCGCCACCGTGCGCGTCGCCTTCGACCGCGATGGCATCACCGACACCCGCGTGCACGGGTTCGCCGACAAGGCGACCGGGCGCAAGGTCACCGCGGGCGACCCGGTGCGCGTGGCCTCGATCTCCAAGCTGGTGACCGCGATCGGGGTGATGCGCCTGGTCGAGGCCGGCACGCTCGACCTCGATGCGGACGTCGGCGCGCTGCTCGGCTTCCCGCTGCGCAACCCCGCGTTCCCGGACACGCCGATCACGCTGCGCCTGCTGCTCTCGCACCGCTCGAGCCTCACCGACGCCGCCGGCTACTGGCAGGTGCCGCTCGACGGCACGCTGCGCGAACTCCTCGACGACCCCAAGGCCTGGGACGCCCGGCATGCGCCCGGCACCTACTTCCGCTACACCAACCTCAACTTCCCGATCGTCGCGCAGGTGATGGAGCGCGCCACCGGCGAGCGCTTCGACCGGCTGATGGACCGGCTGGTGCTGCGCCCGCTCGGCATCGAGGGCTGCTTCAACTGGGCGCTGTGCAACGACGCCGCCGTCGCGCGTGCGGTCGTGATCTACGACGGCGCGGGCGAGCCCGCGAAGGACGACCTGCACGGCCGCCGCCCGGACTGCCCGGTGAACCCGGCGAAGGACGGCAGCTGCGACCTCGCGCAATGGCGCCCCGGCACCAACGGCGGCCTGTTCTCGCCACAGGGCGGGCTGCGCGTGTCGATGAACGGGCTGGCGCGCATCGGCCGCATGCTGCTGCGCGACGGCGAGCTCGACGGCGTGCGCATCCTCTCGCCCGCGTCGGTGCGCGCGCTGGCCACGCCGCTGTGGCAGTACGCGCCGGGCCAGGGCCTCACCTACGAGGAGGACACCGGCGACGGCAACGGCTTCTTCTGCCGCTACGGCATGGCGATGCAGACCCTGGCCACGCCGGTCGAGGGCTGCCGCGACGATCCCTTCGGCGACGGCATCGCGCGCGTCGGCCACTCGGGCTCGGCGTACGGCCTGCAGTCGGGGCTGTGGCTGGACCGCGAGGGCGGCAAGGGGGTGGTGTGGTTCGCCACCGGCATGCCGGACGAGCGCGCCGGCGGCCGCTCGGCGTTCAGCGCGGTGGAGGAAGCGCTCGCGCGATAAACTGCGCGGATGGACACCACCGCGCTCATCCACGCCTACTACGACGCCTTCAACCGCGGCGACCGCGAGGGCATGCTCGCCCTGCTCGCCGAGGACGTCGCCCATGACCTGAACCAGGGCCCGCGGGAGAGCGGGCGCGAGGCCTTCCGCGCGTTCATGGCGCGCATGGACCGCAGCTACGAGGAGCGGCTGGAGGACATCGTGGTGATGGCCAGCGCCGACGGCACGCGCGCCGCCGCCGAGTACGTGGTGCACGGCACCTACAAGGCCACCGACGAGGGGCTGCCGGAAGCCCGCGGCCAGCGCTACGTGCTGCCGGGCGGCGCGTTCTTCGAGGTGCGCGGCGGGCGCATCGCGCGGGTCACCAACTACTACAACCTCGACGACTGGATCGCCCAGGTCTCGCGCTGATGGACGCCGGCACGCTGACGACGGTGGCCCTGCGCGGCGCGGCGATCGCGCCGCGGCTGGACGAGGTCGCGCGCCTGCGCATCGCCGTGTTCCGCGAGTATCCCTACCTGTACGACGGCGACCTCGACTACGAGGCCCGCTACCTGCGCGCCTACGTGGAGACGCCGGACAGCCTGTGCGTGCTGGCACTGCACGGCGACCGCGTCGTCGGCGCCTCCACCGCCCTGCCGCTCGCCGACGAGGATCCGGAATTCCAGCAGCCCTTCCTCGAACGCGGGATCCCGGTGGACGAGGTGTTCTATTGCGCCGAGTCGGTGGTGTTGCCGGAATTCCGCGGGCGCGGCCTGGGCAACCGCTTCTTCGACGCGCGCGAGGCGCATGCCCGCGCGCTCGGCCGCTTCCGCTGGACCGCGTTCGCGGCGGTGGACCGCGACCCCGGCGATCCGCGCCGCCCGCCCGGCGCGCGCGGCAACGAATCGCTGTGGACGCGGCGCGGCTACGTGCGCCAGCCCGGCATGACCATGCGTCTGGCGTGGAAGGAGATCGGCGAAGCGGAGGAATCGGAGAAGCCGCTGACGTTCTGGCTGCGCCCGCTAGAGCCGGCCGCGCCATGAAGGTCGCCGCTGCCAGGTACCGCATCGGCGCGCCCCGCGATTTCAACGCATTCGCGGCGCGCATGCGCACGGTGCTCGGCGAGGCCCGCGCGGCCGGCGCGGCGGTCGCGGTGCTGCCCGAATACCTGTCGCTCGAGCTCGCCGCCGGGCAGCCGCCGGCGTTGCGCGCCGACCTCGTCGCCTCCATGCGCGCGCTGCAGCCGCTCGAGCCGGCGTGGCACGCGCTGTTTTCGGACCTGGCGCGCGAGCTGGGCATGGCGATCCAGGCCGGCAGCTTCCTTACCGAAACCGCGGGCGGACGCTTCCGCAACCGCGCCTGGTGGTACGCGCCCGACGGCACGCGCCTGTTCCAGGACAAGTTGCAGCTCACCGGCTTCGAGAAGGGCCTCGGCGTGATCGAGGGCGGCGACGCGCTCGGCGTGTTCGAGGCCGCGCCCGGCGTGCGCGCCGGCATCGCGGTCTGCTACGACGCCGAATTCCCGCTGCCGGTGCGCGCGCAGCAGGAAGCCGGCGCGCGCCTGCTGCTGGTGCCCAGCTGCACCGACACCGCGGCCGGCGCGACCCGGGTGCGCGTCGGCTGCCTGGCCCGCGCGCTGGAGAACCGCATCTTCGTCGCGCAGTCGGTGACCGCCGGCGAGGCGCCGTGGAGCCCGGCGCTGGACGTGAACACGGGCGAGGCCGCGATCTTCGCGCCGATGGACGCGGGCCTGCCCGCCGACGGCGTGGTGGCCACGACGCGCGGCGACGAGGCCTGGGCCATCGCCGACCTCGACTTCGCGGCGCTGGACGCCAGCCGCCGCCACGCCCAGGTCGCCAACGACCTCGACTGGCCCGGCCAGCAACGCCCCGCCCTGCGCCGCGCCATCGTTTCGTGACCGCCGTCGCCGACCGTGACCTTCCGGTCAGGCAGTGCCCGCGCAATCGGGGTAGATTGCGAAGTTTCCCCGATGTTCGCAGCAGGATCCCGCCGATGCCCGCATCCTCCGCCCCTCGCCTCCTTCCCGTCCTGCTGCTCGCCGCGACGGCCACCGTCCCCGGCCTGGCACGCGCGCAGTTCCACGCCAGCCTCGCGCCGCCCGATGGCGCAGAAGGCGCGGGCGACTGGAGCGGCCGCGGCGAGCTCGGCGTGGCGCTGTCGCGCGGCAACACCGAGAGCGAGAGCTTCATCGGCAAGCTCGACTTCGCCTACAGCGATGCGCGGCGCAAGTTCGCGTTCGGCGCCTCCGGCCAGTACGCCACCACCAACGGCAGGGAAAGCGCGCATCGCTACAACGCCTACGGCACCGGCGGCCTGCGCCTGGACCCGAAGCGCTACCTCTACACCTCGCTGCGCAACGAGCGCGACGCCTTCGCCACCTACGAGTACCAGTGGACCGCCGCGGCCGGCTACGGCTTCGAGGCGATCAACGACGAGCGCCAGCGCCTCTCGCTCGAGATCGGCCCGGGCTACCGCTTCGCCAAGGAGCAGGCCGTGCGCGTGCACCGCAACCAGGTGATCGCGCGCGGCTTCGCCGACTGGAGCTACAAGCTCACCGACACGACCACGATCGTGGACTCGCTGCTGGTCGAGTCCGGCAGCGACAACACCTTCTCGCGCAACCTGTTCGGCGTGCAGGTGGCGATGAGCGAGTCGCTGGCGATGAAGGCCGGCCTGGAGACGCGCTACAACAGCCGCGTGGACGACGGCATCGCCAACACCGACAACCTGACCACGGTCAACCTGGTCTACGCGTTCAAGTAGCGCGCCGCAGCAGGCGCCCGGCGCGCGCCACGGGCTCGCCGGCCTCCAGCGCGGCCTGGCCGTTCACCAGCACCAGGTCGAAGCCTTCGGCGTGCAGCGTCGGCTGGACGTAGTCGGCGCGCGCATGCACGTTCGCAGGGTCGAACAGCAGCAGGTCGGCGAAGGCGCCCTCGCGCACCACGCCGCGGCCGGGCAGGCGCAGGATGGACGCCGGCAGCGACGAGGCCTTGCGCACCGCTTCCTCGAGCGGCAGCCGCGCGGTGCGCACCGCGAACTCCTCGATGAACTTCGCGTAGGTGCCGGCACTGCGCGGATGGCTGCCGCCGGGCGAGCCGTCGGTGCTCAGCGCCACCATCGGATCCACCAGCAGCCGGTCCTGCAGCGCCTTGTCCATGACGAAGTGCGCGGCCTGGCCGCCGCCCGGGCCGATCGCGATGAGCACGTCGGCGAACGGCTTGCCCTGCTCCGCCGCCACCTGCTCCAGGGTCTTGCCGGCATGCGCGCCGGTGCCGAACAGCAGCGCCGCCGGGCCGTTGCGCTTCGCCACGCGCTGCTGCAGGTACGTGCGCAGCTCCTCGCGCCGCGCGGCCACGACCTGCGCGTAGTCGGCGGGCGGCAGCGCCCATTCCGGGAACACGATGGCCACGCCGGTGTAGCTGGCCTCGTAGGGGTAGGCATCCGCGCTGGGCGAGTCGCCGCCGCCGCGCAGCTCGCGCAGGAACGCCAGCAGCGCCTCCGCTTCCGCCTCGCCCTTGCCGTACACCATCTTCAGGTGCGAGACGTGCGCCCGCGCCGGCCCCGCGGCCGCCACCAGCTCGCGGATCGAGTCGCGCACGGCGTCGGCATCCTCCGAGCGCATGTGGCTCATCGCCACGCCGTCGTGGCGCGCGACCACCGGTCCGAGGCTGGCGAGCTCGCGCAGTTCCGCGTAGCGCCCGGGCACGTATTCCAGGCCGGTGGATAGCCCGAACGCGCCCGCGCGCAGGTCCTGCTCCAGGATCACCTGCAGGCGCTCGAGTTGCGCGTCCGTGGGATGCCGCGTGCCGTCGTCGATGCCGGCGCGGCGGCGCAGCGCGCCGTGGCCGGACAGCGTGGCGACGTTGATGTCGGGCCGCGCGCGCGCCACCGCGTCCATCCAGTCCGGCAGGCTTCCGGCCGCGCGACCCGCACCGGGCAGCGACGGGCTGCCGCCGTCCTGGCCGAGCGTCACCGTGGTGACGCCCATCGCGAGGTACTGCGTGTAGGCCTCGTCCAGCGGATCGCCGTGGGTGTGCAGGTCGATGAAGCCGGGCGCGAGTACGCGGCCGCCGCCCGCCACCACGCGCAGGCCGCGCGCCTCCGCGGCGCCGACCTTGCCGATGCGCGCGATGCGGTCGCCGCGCACCAGCACGTCGGTGGCGCGCGGCGGCGCACCGGTCCCGTCCACCAGGCGCACGTCCCGCAGCACCCAGCCCGCCACCCCGTCGCCGTCGCCGGACGGGCGCGCGCGCAGCACCGGCGGCGCCAGCGCGCACGCGGCCCCCGCCGCCATCGCCCCGAGGAATTCGCGCCTGGACCAGTGCTGCATGGCCTTGCCTCCGCGTCGTTGCCCGGACTTCACGCCCCGCACTCTATACGAAGGCGATGCCCGCCACCGGAACTCCCATGCGCCCCAGCACCCCGCCGCCCACGATCCCCGCGCTCGACCTGCCGCGCTACCTCGGCACCTGGTACGAGATCGCGCGCCTGCCGATGCGCCACGAGCCGGCGGACTACACCGACATCACCGCGCACTACGCGCTGGACGCGGACGGCAGCCTGCAGGTGCGCAACCGCGCGCTCGACGGTGACGGCGAGCTGCAGGAATCGATCGGCCGCGCCACCGTGCCCGATCCGGCGCACCCGGCGCGGCTGAAGGTCACGTTCCTGCCGCAGGGCCTGCGCTGGCTGCCGTTCGGCAAGGGCGACTACTGGATCCTCGAGCTGGACGCGGCCTACCGCACCGCGCTCGTCGGCAGCCCCGACTACGAATACCTGTGGTTGCTGCACCGTGCGCCGCACCTCGACGCACCCACGCGCGATCGCTTCCTCGACCGTGCGCGGCGCCTGGGCTACGCGCTCGACGACCTGATCGAGACGCCCCACACCGGCCGCGACACCGCGGCCTGAAGGCGCGCCGCGTCGTCCATGGCGTGGCCGTGCGCGGTGTTGTCGAGGATGCACCAGGCCGGCGCCCGCGCGGTGCCGGCGCGCAGCAGGGCCTGCGCCAGTGCGTCGAGCGCGTCGTCCCCATAGCGGCTGTAGTAGATGCGCGGCGCGCCGTGCCAGCGCAGCATCGCGAAGAAGCGCCCGGCCACGCGCGCGTCGAAGGCGAGCCCCGGCGGCAGCTGCACCAGCAGGCCGCCGAGCTTCGGCCCCAGGCCCGCGATCGAATCGAGGAATGCATCGAGCGCGCCGCCCACGCCCTGCAGGCGCGCCTCGTGCGTGATCGCCCTCGGCAGCTTCACCGAGAAGCGGAAGCCGCGCGGAACCGCCGCGGCCCAACGCTCGAACGTGCGCGGCTGGTGCGGGCGGTGGAAGGTGGAGTTGATCTCGGCCACGTCGAAGCGCGTGGCGTAGCGGGCCAGGTGGCTGTCCGCGTCGCCGAACAGGGCCGCGTGCCGCGAGGGAATGGACCAGCCCGCGACGCCGATGCGCACGCGCGGCGCGCGCAAGGCCGGCGGCGCCGGCGTCACAGCCATTCGCAGGCCAGCGCGCGCACCAGCACTTCCTCCTGGCGGAAGCGGTCGGCGAGGGCCGCGGCGTAGGTCTTCCACCACGCGCGGTCGAGGGTGTTCGCCATCACTTCGAACAACAACAGGTCGTCGCGCTGGATCCCGTGGCTGCCGTCCTCCCACAACCCGGTGGCGGGGGCGCGCTGGTAGGCGGTGACGCCGCCGAAGGCATCCGCGAGGCCGGCGCGCACGGCACCGAACATCGCGGGCGGGAACGGCTTGCCGGCGTTGTCGCGCAGGGGCAGGAACAGCTGGATCAGGTACATGGCATGCGCGCCGGCGATCGGTGGGCGCAGTGTGCCGGGGGCGATGTGTGCGCCGGATGCAGGCGCCGCGGCGTGCACGTTCCCGTTCACCCGCGGTTGCTAAAACGCGCCATGGCCCGCGCCACGCCCCCGCTGCGCCCGTCGCGACCGCCGCCGTCCGGGCTGCCCGGTGCGCTGCGCTGCCGGCGCAAGTTCCTGCACCAGTTCCCGGGCGGGTTCCGCGATTCCACCTACCTGGACTGGGAGCGCGACTACAAGTGGGAATCGCACCTGCGCTGGGAGGAGGCGCTGCCGCGCGCCGCGTTCAGGTGCCTGCTGCGCGACGGCGACCATGCCGAAGCGGCGGCGCGCGCGGTGCGCGTTGAGCAGCGTTCGCGCCATGCCATGCTGTTCTCGTTCGAGAAGATGGCGTTGCGCGACGCGCTGCGCGATCCGGTGGGCGCGCGCACCTTCGCCGAGGGCCTGTACGACCTCCTGCACGGCCGCGGCACGCCGGAAGCACGCTTCGAGCGCTGGGTGGCGGCGATCGCGGCGTTGCCGCGGCGGCAGACGCGCGTGCTCACCTGGCCGCTGGCCACCGTGTTCGGCTTCATCGCCCAGCCGGACCGGCACATGTTCATGAAGCCGAACACGATCCGCGCCGCCGCCCGCGCCTACGGCTATGCGCTCCCCTACCAGTCGCGTCCGTCGTGGCCGGTCTACGCGGCCCTGCTCGAGTTCTGCGACACGGTGCGCCGCGACCTCGCCGACCTGCGCCCGCGCGACATGATCGACCTCCAGTCCTTCCTCTGGGTGCAGGGCTCCGACGAGTACTGAGGCGCCGGCCGTCGGCAGGGCGCCACCCGCCGCTGGCGCACGCGGCCCGGCGCGCCTAGAGTCCGCTCCAGCGGCGCCCGCCCGGGCGCCTCCAGGGAGGAAACGCCATGATCCGGATCGCAGTCCCCGCAGTCGCCGTCCTCGCCACCGCCCTCGCCCTGCCCGCGCTCGCCCAGGAGGCGACGCAACAGATGACGCCCGAGCAGGAAGCGATGATGGCCGCCTACGCCGCCGCCGGCGCGCCGGGCAAGCAGCACGAATGGCTCGCGTCCACCGCGGGCGACTACGACCTGTCCATCCGCAGCTGGGACGCGCCGGGTTCGGAACCCAGCGAGGAATCCGGCACCGCCACCCGCAGCATGGCGCTCGGCGGCCGGGTGCTGGTGGAACAGGTCTCGGCCTCGGCGTACGGGCAGCCCTTCCAGGGCCACGGCATGACAGGCTACGACAACGCCAGCGGCAAGTGGTGGAGCACCTGGAACGACAGCATGTCCACCGGGATCATGGTCAGCGAAGGCGACTGCGACGACGAAGGCGCCTGCACGTTCCAGGGCAGCTGGACCGACCCGGTGAGCAAGCAGCGCGTCACCGCGCGTTTCCAGACGCGCTGGACCAGCCCGACCACCGAGCAGTTCGAGATGTACGGCCCGGGCCCGGACGGCGCCGAGTACAAGATGATGGAGATGACGTACACCAAACGGTGATGCCCATCCGGTGCGCGCGGCGCAACGCCGCGCGCATCGCGCTATGCTGCCTCCGGCACACGCAGGCAAGGCCGGGGGAATCGGATGCGACATTGGAGCGCGGCGCTGGCCGCAGCACTGGTTTTGGCCCTGTCGCCTGCGCGTGCGCATGGCGCCGACAAGGTGCCAATCGACGCCTTCACCACCACCGACAACGTCGAAGCGCCGCGCATTTCGCCCAACGGCACCTACCTCGCCGTCACCGCCAACCTTGGCAACGAGACCCACGCCATCGTGGTCTACCGCATCGACGGCATGCGCCAGACCGCGCTGCTGAAGCTGCCGCGCTTCGAGCTGCCGGTGCAGACCCGCTGGGTCAGCGACACGCGCCTGGTCATCGCCAAGGGCCGGCTGGTCGGCACGCGCGAGAAGCCCGTGCCCACCGGCGACATCATCGCCACCGACTACGACGGCAGGAACCAGAAGTACGTGTTCGGCTGGGACGTGAAGGTCTCGGGCATGGACCGCGGCATCGGCTTCATCGCCGGCGTGCCGCGGGTCCCGAATGGCCACTTCTACATGCGCCACTACGCGCCCAACAGCAAGCGTTCGATGCTGTACGACATGGACGCGCAGCGCGGCACCCACGCGCTGGTCGCGGACATCGGCCAGGAGGACATGACCTTCGTGCTGGATCCCGCGGGCGTGCCGCGCTTCGCCTGGGGCGACCCCGACTACGACACCTACCTGCTGTTCGAAGCGGACGCCCAGGGCCGGCGCTGGACGCCCGCCGCCGCGTCGCGTCCGGGCACGCGCTTCGAGCCGTTCGCGATCAGCGCGGATGGCAACGGGGTGTTCGCGTTCCTCAGCGCGAACGGCGGCCCGGTGTCGCTGCTGCGCACCGACTTCCAGGGCAACGACCGCAGGGTGCTCGCCAGCGATCCGTTGAACAGCGTCGCCGACGTGGAATGGGACGCCGCCAACCAACCCTTCGCCGCCACCGTCGGCGGCGGCCGGCCGCGCACGCTGTACTTCGATCCGGAGTCGGTGGACGCGCTGGAGCACCGCAAGCTCTCGGGCCTGTTCCCCGACCACCACGTCACCTACGTCAACCACACCGCCGACGGCAACACCACGCTGCTGTACGCGTACAGCGACCGCGATCCGGGCATGTGGTACCTGTTCGACCGCGCACGCGCGTCGGTGAAGCCGCTGCTCGCCACCCTGCCGCGCATCGACCCCACGCGCATGGGCGAGCGCCGCCACGTGCGCTTCCAGGCCAGCGACGGGCTGGAGCTGGACGGCTACCTGACGCTGCCGGCCGGTACCGCCGAACCGGCGGCGCTGCCGATGGTGCTGGTGCCGCACGGCGGCCCGCACGGCGTCAGCGACCGCTGGGCGTACAACCGCGACGCGCAGTTCCTCGCCAGCCGCGGCTACCTGGTGCTGCAGGTGAACTATCGCGGCAGCGAAGGCCGCGGCGGCAGCTTCGAACGCGCCGGCTACCGGCAATGGGGCGGCCACGTGCAGGAAGACCTGCTCGACGGCGTGCGCTGGTCGATCGCCCAGGGCTATGCCGACCCGAAGCGCATCTGCGCCTACGGCGGCAGCTTCGGCGCGTACTCGGCGATGATGGTCGCCGTCCGCGCCCCGGAGCTGATCCGCTGCGCCGCGGGCGTGGCCGGCCTGTACGACCTGGAGGCCTTCGCCAACGACAGCGACACCTCCAGCACGCGCTATGGCCGCAGCTACATCGAGCGCGTGATCGGCCACGACCGCGCCGAATGGCAGGCGAACTCGCCGGTGGCGCTGGCCGCGCGCATCCAGGTGCCGGTGCTGCTCGCCCACGGCGAAGTGGACGAGCGCACGCCCTACGCGCAGGCCGTGGCCATGCGCAAGGCGCTGGTCGCCGCCGGGAATCCGCCGGAGTGGCTGTCCGTGCCCGGCGAGGGCCACGGCTTCTACAAGGACGCCAACAAGGTGGCCTTCTACCGGCAGCTCGAGGCGTTCATGGCGAAGCACCTCGGTGCCGGCGCCCCGCCGCCGGCGGCGGAATGACGGCGGCGCGCGCTCAGCCGCGCCAGTTGGCGTGGCTGCGCCAGAACTCCACGCTGCGCCGGTAGGCCTCGCGGTCGATCGGCACGCCGGAGCCTCCTTCCTCGACGCCGAGCGCGTTGCGCATCATCGTGATCGGCGCCATCGGCGTCTCCTCGGGCTCGGCGGTGTACATGCAGCCCACCACGCCCCAGTCGGCGTCGATGCGCGTGCCTTCCTTCGCCAGCTGCGCGCGGTCGTACAGGATCACGACCAGGTACTCGGCGACCGGCGGCTCGATGCCCTCGAACCAGCGCACCAGCACCGGCAGCTCGTCCGGCGTGCGCGCCTCGTAGTCCGAACGCAGCAGGTGCCGGTTGTCGTCGGTGATCGGCACCGCCAGCACCCGGGTCGAGGTCCAGTTGCGGTGCACGTGCAGCTTGCAGAACGGCGCATAGCCGTCCAGCACCTTCAGCGGCGGGTGTTCATTGAGGTGGCGTTCGAATTCCTCCGGCGTGATGTCCTGGATGGTGTTGCGCCGGCCCGGGCGGAACAGGCGGCCACGGGCGAATTCGGTGAGGACGATGGACATGCGCATACCTTACCGTGCGTTTGACAAGGCGTGGCACCCCCGCGAGCATCGCGGCAGGACCGCACGGAACACGCCCATGCCCCGCCTCGCGACGCTGCTCCCGCTCCTCGCCGCCCTGCTCCTCCCGCTGCCTTTGGAGTCCGCCATGGCCCGGACCGCCGACGCCACGCCGCCCGCCCCGCCCGCCTGGCTGCAGGACCTCGATGCCCGCTACGACGCGGCCATCCGCGTCGCCGGCCTCGAGGACCGCGCGTTCCAGCCCGAGCAGTGGTGGGACGTGGCCCTGCCGCTGGCCACCGCCGGGCTCGGCTTCGCGGTGGAGGAAGTCGGCCGCAGCGTCGAGGGCCGCCCGCTGCGCCACGTGTCCTGGGGCGAGGGCAAGACCCGCGTGCTGCTGTGGTCGCAGATGCACGGCGACGAGAGCACCGCGTCCATGGCGCTGGCCGACCTGTTCCACTACCTCGGCGCGTTTCCGGACGACCCCATCGTGCAGCGGCTGCGCGCCAACACCGAGCTGCACTTCCTGCCGGTGATGAACCCCGACGGCGCCGCGCGCTTCCAGCGCCGCAATGCGCAGGGCATCGACATCAACCGCGACGCGCGCCGCCGCGCCTCGCCCGAGGGCCGCGCGCTGCACGACCTGCGCGAGCGGCTCAAGCCTGCGTTCGGCTTCAACCTGCACGACCAGGACGTGGGCACGCGCGCCGGCGACTCCGGCCGCGGCACCGCCATCGCCCTGCTCGCGCCCGCCTACAACGCGGCCCGCGAGGTCAACGCCTCGCGCGGGCGCGCCATCGAGGTGGCGGTGGTGATCCGCTCGGTGCTGGAGCCGTACATCGCCGGCCACATCGCCAAGTGGGACGACACCTTCAACCCGCGCGCGTTCGGCGACCTCACCCAAGCCGCCGGCGTGTCCACGATCCTGATCGAATCCGGCGGCATCGAAGGCGACGTGCAGAAGCAGAGGCTGCGCAAGCTCAACTTCCTGGCGCTGGTGGGCGCGCTCGACGCCATCGCCAGCGGCAGCCACGCCGGCCTGTCGCACGCGCCCTACGACGCGCTGCCCGAGAACGCCGCGGTGTGGCCGGACCTGCTGGTCTCGGGCGGCACGCTCGCCATCCCGGGCCAGCCGCAGGCGCGCGTGGACCTGCTGGTCGAGTTCCAGCGCCCGCTGCTGGAACGCGGCGGCACGATCAGCGACGTCGGCGACCTCCAGGGCCGGCGCGCGCGGCGCAGCATCGACGCCACCGGGCTGTTCATCGTGCCGTTCGCTCCGCCCGCGGACGCGGCGGGCGCCGGCGCCACGACGCCGCGCAAGGCCTTCGGCCCCGGCACGCCCGCGTACTTCCACCTCAGCCGCGACCCGGAGGGCCGCGACGTGGTGTGGACGCTGGCCGGGGACGTCGACCCGGAGCATCCCGCGCCGGCGCGCTGACGCTCCCCTACAATCCGCGCACCTTTCACGGACGCCATCGCCGCATGACGACCTTCCGCCGCCACGCCTGTGCCCTGCTCCTGCTGCTCGCCTGCACCCTCCCGGCCGCGCCCGCGCCTGCCGCCGAACCGCAGGAGGTGCAGGCGCTGGTCCGCCAGGCCACCGAGGCCTACCGCGCGCAGGACTACGCGCGCAGCGCCGATGCGTTCGCCGCCGCCATCGCCGCCGGCGGCGAGGACGCGGCGCTGTACTACAACGCCGCCTGTGCCGCCGCGCTCGCCGGCCGCAAGGACATCGCGCTCGAACGGCTGCGCCAGGCCGTGGCCGCCGGCTACACCGAAGTGGACGCGATCCGCGCCGACACCGACCTCGCCTCGCTGCATGGCGATCCGCGCTTCGAGGCCGCGCTCGAGCAGGCCGCCCGCGCGGCGCAGCAGGCGACGCTGATGTGGAAGAACCCGGCGTGGAAGACGCCCTACACGCCCACCCTCGACGAGGACGCGCGCGTCGCCGGCCTGTCGCGGCTGTGGGCGGAGGCCAAGTTCAACTTCGCGAACTTCGACCTGGTGCCGGACCTCGACTGGGACGGCCTGTACTTCGCCACCCTGCCGGAGGTGCGCGCAGCCACCGACACCGTGGACTACTACCGCGTGCTGCGCCGTTTCATCGCCAGGCTGCACGACGGCCACAGCAGCGTGCGCCCGCCGGCCGAGGTGATGGACCAGCTCGACGCGCAGCCGGGCGTGCGCACCGCGCTGGTCGAGGACCGCGTGTTCGTGGTCGAGCTGCTGGATCCGAAGCTCGCCGACACCGGCCTCGCGCCCGGCATGGAAATCGTCGCCATCGAGGGCCGGCCGGTCCGCGACTGGGCCGAGGCGAACATCGCGCCCTACCAGCCGGCCTCCACGCCGCAGGACCTGGCCGCCCGCACCTACGAGCGCGCGTTGCTGTCCGGCCCCCTCGGCCAGCCCGCACGCGTCACCGTGCGCGACGCCGACGGCCGCGACCGGGTGCTGTCGCTGCCGCGCATGCCGGCGCGCGACTTCGAGAACGCGTACTGGGGCGGCCCGGTGTTCAGCCTGCGCATGCTGCCGGGCAACATCGCCTACGTGAACATCCACCACTTCGGCGACAGCAGCGCCGCCGACGGCTTCCGCGAACACTTCGACGAAATCGCGGCCGCGGACGGCCTCATCATCGACGTGCGCGAGAACGGCGGCGGCAACGGCAGCGAGGCCTACCGCATCCTGTCCCTGCTCACCGACCAGCCTTTCCGCAACTCGCGCTGGCAGACGCGCGCCTACCTGCCGGCGTTCCGCGCCTGGGGCCGGCCGGAGGGCACGCACGCCGAGCCGGGCGAGCTGCTCGAGCCCGACGGCGGCCGCCACTACGCCGGCCCGGTGGTGCTGCTGACCAGCGCACGCACCTACTCGGCCGCCGAGGACTTCGTCGTCGTCTTCGACGCCATGCAACGCGGACGCATCGTCGGCGAACCCACCGGCGGCAGCACCGGGCAGCCGCTCCTCTTCGACCTGCCGGGCGGCGGCACCGGCCGCGTCTGCACCAAGCGCGACAGCTATCCCGACGGCAAGCCCTTCGTCGGCGTCGGCGTGCAGCCGCACCTGCGCGTCTCGCCCACCGTGGCCGACCTTCGCGCCGGCCGCGACACCGTGCTCGAGGCCGCGCTGGCGCTGCTGCGCGAATAGCTCCCACGCCCGTCGCGGCGCGGTTCACCGCGCCGTGACCGGCCGCCGGCCATGCTGCGGCTCCCGCCCAGGAGGCCGCGACATGCCACAGTCCATCGAACCCGGCGCCATGGTCTTCCTCGCCGACGGCAAGGATCCCGCCGGCGCGGTGCGCGGCCTCGACGGCCCGCGCCACCTCGTGGTCAACATCGAGAACGGCGGCGACTTCAGCGTCTCCGCCGACGCCATCCGCGACGTGCACGAAGGCAAGGTGATCCTCGACTACGACCGCCTGCCCGAGGCCATGCAGCGCGCGCTGCGCCACCTGCACGACGCCGAATACCACGAGTTCCGCGCGGCCGACCCGGCGCAGGGCACTCCCGACCAGGATTGAGGAGCGCCGGGCGCCTGATGCGGCACGACGACCGCGCCACCATCGGGGACGTGGACCTGCGCTGAGCAGGCGTCCGCCGGGGCCAATTTCGCATGTCGATCCGGGCCATGGCCGTTCGTCAGGGGTTATAACCGGGCATTCCCGCCCGTGTGCCGAAGGAGGCCCCCATGACGATGACGATCCCCAAGAACACCATCTGCCTGTGGTACGACCGCGACGCCCTGGAGGCCGCCGAGTTCTACGCGCGCACGTTCCCGGACACCCGCGTCGGCGCGGTGCAGCGCGCGCCGGGCGATTTCCCGGACGGCAAGCAGGGCGACATCCTGGTGGTCGAGTTCACCGTGATGGGCATCCCCTGCATCGGCCTCAACGGCGGCCCCGCGTTCAAGCACAACGAGGCGTTCTCGTTCCAGGTGTGCACCGAGGACCAGGCCGAGACCGACCGCTACTGGAACGCCATCGTCGGCAACGGCGGCCAGGAGAGTGCCTGCGGCTGGTGCAAGGACAAGTGGGGCATCTCCTGGCAGATCACGCCGCGCATCTTGCTCGAGGCGATGGCCGGCGAGGACCGCATCGCGGCCAAGCGCGCCTTCGACGCGATGATGACGATGCGCAAGATCGACGTCGCCGCCATCGAAGCCGCGTACCGGGGCTGACGGTGGGCACGCCGACGATCACCGCGTTCGAGCGCTCGCCCGACCGCGGCCGCGGCCTGGCCCGCGACATGCGCGTGCGCTGGGCGCTGGAGGAAGTCGGCCAGCCCTACGACGTGCGGCTGCTCTCGTTCGAAGCGATGAAGCAGCCCGCACACCTGCACCGCAACCCGTTCGGCCAGATCCCCACCTACGAGGCCGACGGCCTGGTGCTGTTCGAGTCCGGCGCGATCCTGATGGAGATCGCGCGGCGGCACCCCGGCACGCTGCTGCCGGAGGACCCCGCCGCGCAGGCGCGCGCCATCATGTGGATGTTCGCGGCGCTCAGCACGCTGGAGCCGCCGATCATCGACTTCACCATGCCGATGGTGCTGGAGCGCGACCAGCCCTGGTTCGAGGCGCGCCAGCCGCTGACCGAGGCGCCGGTCCGCAAGCGGCTGGAGCAGCTCGCGGCGCACCTGGGCGATGCGGAATGGCTGGACGGTGCCTTCGGCGCGGGCGACCGGCTGATGGTTTCGGTGCTGCTACGGCTGGGATCGTCGGGCATCGTCGGCGATTATCCGAACGTGGCGGCGTACGTCGCCCGCGGCGAGGCGCGGCCCGCCTACCAGCGGGCGTTCGCGGCGCAGAAAGCAGTGTGCGCGGCCACGCAACCGTGATCGGTTGCGCAAGCCATTGATTTGTCGTATAATTTGTGGACTGACATCCCCTCGCAAAGGAGAGGCATGGCCCGCAAGCCGTCCCCAGCCAACGACCAGTCCCACTCCCTGACCCACCAGAGCATCACGGCCGACATCGCCGAGTTCCGCAAGCGCGGCGGCCGCATCGAAGTCCTCGGCAACACCCCAATCCGCAGCACGAGCGCGTTCCGCTCCGATGCGTCGCGCCGCAAGGCGCCGACCAAGCCCAAGGCCGAGAAGAAGGCCGGCGCGCGCTAGGCGCGCCCTGGCGCGTTCAGCAATCCACCGCGCCGATCTCCAGCGCAGGCGCGCCTCCGCGATGCTGTTGCACGCGGAGCACCTGCCCCCGTAGCGGCGTCCGCAGCATCGCTTCCGCCTGACGACAGATCGCCGGTCCCGCCTCGTCAAGGTTCGACTGCCCCAGACGCACGATGGCGATGGGCCCGCGCTGGCTCGGCAGCGCCCCCACGACCTGCACGCTCGCGATCCGTTGCCGGCGCGCCTCCTCCTGGCGGCGCGCCGTGTCGGCGGCTACCTGCTGGCGGATGCGCTTGCTGGACGCTTCGACCTGTCGCTCGAGCTGCTTGCTAGCAGCCTCTAACTCCCACGCCAACAGCCGCGCGTTGACGAAATGCGAGTACCAGGGGTACACGGCGGCAACGAACAGAAAGACGACGATCCAGATGAAGAACCTGGCGTCGGCGTTGTCATCCGGCGTCCCGCGCGCGGGTGCAGCGCTGCGGCGCCGGAAGCGCAGGTTGCCCCAATCTTGGCCACCCGGTGCGTCAGCGCCTTCTCCACGTATGGGTTCGCCTCGCTCCATGCCTCCCCCAAAGCAAACCCGTGATGATACCCAAGTCCAATAGCCCCGCAGGCTCAGGCCACCTACTCTCCAGATTTGGGCAAAAAGAAGCTACCCCACGATTCGCCAGCGCATTCATCGAGGAGCTCGGATTCAACAAGGCGTCAGCCCGAACTCCATCGCATCCGATGATGAAATCGGTGATCCACTGGCAGCTTCCAGCTTTCCTCCGCAGCGATGGCGATCTCCTCCAACCCCGCTCAAAGTCACTGCGTGATCCATTCACATATTGCGGCGGTACTCCCCACCCACCTCATAAAGCGCATGGCTGATCTGGCCGAGCGAATGCGACTTCACGGCTTCCATCAACGCGGCGAAGAGGTTCTTCCGGTCACGGGCGGTCTGCTGTAGGGCCGCGAGGCTGGCCGGGGCGCCCTGCCCGTCCGCCGAAGCCGCGCCGGCCTGGGCCTGGCCGCGGGCGCGGAAGGCCTCGACGTTGCGGATCTGCTGGGCCTTCTCCTCGGGCGTGGAGCGGATCAGCTCGATCTCGGTGACGATGTCGCCGCCGTGGTCCTTGGGCAGGAAGGTGTTGACGCCGATGATGGGCAGGGAGCCGTCGTGCTTCTTGTGCTCGTAGTACAGGCTCTCTTCCTGGATCTTGCCGCGCTGGTACATGGTGTCCATGGCGCCGAGCACGCCGCCGCGCTCGCTGATGGCCTCGAACTCGCGGTACACCGCCTCCTCCACCAGGTCGGTGAGGTACTCCACCGCGAAGCTGCCCTGCCAGGGGTTCTCGATGAAGTTGAGGCCCAGTTCCCTGTTGATGATCATCTGGATCGCCACCGCGCGGCGCACGCTCTCCTCGGTGGGCGTGGTGATCGCCTCGTCGTAGGCGTTGGTGTGCAGCGAGTTGCAGTTGTCGAACAGCGCGTACAGCGCCTGCAGCGTGGTGCGGATGTCGTTGAACTGGATCTCCTGCGCGTGCAGCGAGCGGCCGGAGGTCTGGATGTGGTACTTCATCATCTGGCTGCGCGGCGAGGCGCCGTAGCGCTCGCGCATGGCCCGCGCCCAGATGCGGCGCGCCACCCGCCCGATGACCGTGTACTCCGGGTCCATGCCGTTGCTGAAGAAGAACGACAGGTTGGGCGCGAAGTCGTCGATCTTCATCCCGCGCGCCAGGTAGTACTCGACGATGGTGAAGCCGTTCGACAGGGTGAACGCCAGCTGCGAGATCGGGTTCGCGCCGGCCTCGGCGATGTGGTAGCCCGAGATGGACACCGAGTAGAAGTTGCGGACCCCGTTGTCCACGAAGTACTGCTGGATGTCGCCCATCATCCGCAGCGCGAACTCGGTGCTGAAGATGCAGGTGTTCTGCGCCTGGTCCTCCTTGAGGATGTCGGCCTGCACCGTGCCGCGCACGGTCCGGAGCGTCTCGGCCTTGATCCGCGCGTACACCTCCGGCTCCACCAGCTGGTCGCCGGTGACGCCGAGCAGGCCCAGGCCCAGGCCGTCGTTGCCCTCGGGCAGCATGCCGCTGTACTGCGGGCGCTCGCGGCCCTCGAACATCTTCTCGATCTTCGCGTGCGCCGCGTCCCAGCGCTGCTGGTCGGCGCGCAGGTACTTCTCCACCTGCTGGTCGATGGCGGTGTTCATGAACATCGCCAGGATCATCGGCGCCGGGCCGTTGATGGTCATGGACACCGAGGTCGTCGGCGCGCACAGGTCGAAGCCGGAGTACAGCTTCTTCATGTCGTCCAGCGTCGCGATGTTGACGCCGGAGTTGCCGATCTTGCCGTAGATGTCCGGACGCTCGGCCGGGTCCTCGCCGTAGAGGGTGACGCTGTCGAAGGCGGTGGACAGGCGCGCCGCCGGCTGGCCCAGGCTCAGGTAGTGGAAGCGGCGGTTGGTGCGCTCCGGCGTGCCCTCGCCCGCGAACATGCGGATCGGGTCCTCGCCGGTGCGGCGGTACGGATACACGCCGCCGGTGTAGGGGTAATGGCCCGGCAGGTTCTCCTTCTGCAGGAACACCAGCAGCTCGCCCCAGCTGCGGTAGCGCGGCGCGGCGATCTTCGGGATCTTCTGGTGGCTCAGCGATTCGCGGTAGTTCTCCACGCGGATCGTCCTGTCGCGCACCTGGTATTCGTTGACGTCGTCGGTGATGGACTTCAGCCGCGCCGGCCACTCGCGCAGCAGCTTCAGCGCCTCCGAGTCCAGCGACTGCACCGCGTCCTGGTAGCGCTGGCGCAGCGTGCGCAGCGAGTTGTCGGCGTCGCCGGCGGTCAGCGCCTCGGGCGCGTACAGCTCCAGCGCCTTCGGCAGCGCCGGATCGCCCAGGTCCTGCAGCGACTGCCAGTACGACTGCGCGCGGTCGGCGATCTCGGCCTGGGCATCGATGCGCGCGTTGATGGCCCGGCCCTGCTCGGCGATCTCGGCCAGGTAGCGCACGCGCGAGCCGGGGATCAGCACCGTGGCCCGCGGCTCCTTGACCGTGGTGTCCACCTGCGGCGTCCACTTGCCTTCCGGCAGGCCCAGCTTCTCGCGCAGCAGGCGGCACAGGTTCACGAACATCCAGCTGATGCCGGGGTCGTTGAACTGCGAGGCGATGGTCGGATAGACCGGCACGTCCTCGTCCTTGACCTGGAACTTGACGTGGTTGCGCTTCCACTGCTTGCGCACGTCGCGCAGCGCATCCTCGGCGCCGCGCTTGTCGAACTTGTTGAGCACCACGAGCTCGGCGAAGTCGAGCATGTCGATCTTCTCGAGCTGGCTGGGCGCGCCGAAGTCCGAGGTCATCACGTACATCGGGAAGTCGACCAGGTCCACGATCTCCGAGTCGCTCTGGCCGATGCCGGCGGTCTCGACGATCACCAGGTCGTAGCCCAGCGACTTCAGGAACGCGATGCAGTCCTGCAGCACCACGTTGGTGGCCGCGTGCTGGCGGCGCGTGGCCATGGAACGCATGAACACGCGCTTCGAACGCAGCGAGTTCATGCGGATGCGGTCGCCCAGCAGCGCGCCGCCGGTGCGGCGCCGCGTCGGGTCCACCGACACCACGGCGATGCGCATCTCCGGGAACGAGGCCAGGAAGCGGTTGAGCAGCTCGTCCGTCACCGAGCTCTTGCCGGCGCCGCCGGTGCCGGTGATGCCGACCACCGGCGTGCTCGGACGGGACTGGGAATTGGGGAACGGGGATCCGTGGGCCGCGGCGGCCCACTGCTTGCGGAGCTTCGCGAGCTCGGCCTCGGAGAACGCGCCGTCCTCGATGGCCGACAGCATGCGCCCGATCGCGATTTCGTCCTCGATGTCCGGGTGGTGGACGAGGCCCTGTTCCCGGCTCCCCGTGCCCTGTTCCCGCGCGCCCTCGGCGCGCCGCACCACGTCCTCGATCATCGCCACCAGCCCCATGTGCATGCCGTCGTTGGGGTGGTAGATGCGCTCGACGCCGTAGGCCTCGAGCTCGCGGATCTCCTCCGGGGTAATGGTGCCGCCGCCGCCGCCGAACACGCGGATGTGGCCGGCGCCGCGCTCGCGCAGCATGTCCACCATGTACTTGAAGTACTCGACGTGCCCGCCCTGGTAGGAGGACAGCGCGATGCCGTCGGCGTCCTCCTGCAGCGCGGCGCGCACCACGTCCTCCACCGAGCGGTTGTGGCCGAGGTGGATGACTTCCGCGCCCTGGGCCTGGATCAGGCGCCGCATGATGTTGATCGCGGCGTCGTGCCCGTCGAACAGGCTCGCGGCGGTCACGAAGCGCAACGGGGTCGCGGTCTCCGGCTGGGTGGGCGTGGCGGTGGCGTGCTTGGCGGGAACGGTATTCATCCCCCGATTGTAGCGCCGGGGGCTGTCGCCCCGCCCCGGGCTGGCCTAGGCTTGGCGGCATGCCCCATGCCCTGCTCCTTTCGGCCGGCCTCGGCCTCGCGCTCGCGGCCCCGGCCGCGCAGACCCCCGCCCCCGCGCCGCCCGCCGACGCCGCCGCAGGCCCGCGCGTGGTGCTGCTGGGCGAGGTGCACGACAACGCCGACGGCCACCGCCTGCGCCTGGAACACCTGCGCGCGGAGGCCGGCGACGGCGCGCGCGTGGCGATCGCGATGGAGCAGTTCGACCGCGAACGCCAGGCCGAGCTCGACGCGGCGATGGCGCGCTGCGCCGACGCCGACTGCGTCATCGATGCCGCCGCGCCCGGCCGCAAGGGCTGGGACTGGGCGCACTACGCGCCGGTGGTGCAGTTCGCGCTCGACCACCACGTCCCGCTGCTGGCCGCCAACCTGTCGCGCGCCGAAGCCTCGGCGGTGGTCAAGGGCGGCTTCGAGGCCGCGCTGTCGCCGGAGCTGCGCACGCGCTACGCGCTGGACGCGCTGCCCGCGGCGCTGCTCGAGGCGCAGATGGCCGAAGTGCGCGACGGCCACTGCGGCATGCTGCCCGAGGCCATGCTCGCACCGATGGCGCGCGCGCAGATCGCGCGCGACGTGGTGATGGCCGAGACGCTGCGTACCGCGCTCGCCGCCACGGATGCGGACGCGCCGGAACGGGTGTTCCTGCTCGCCGGCAACGGCCACGTGGACCGCGAGGTCGGCGTGCCGCAGTGGCTGGCGACGCACGGCCCCGCGGGCGCGCAGGTGGTGGCGGTCGGCTACCTCGAGGCAGGCGCCGACGAGGCGCGAAGCCACTACGACGCCGTGTACCTGGTGCCGCCGGCCGAACGCGAGGATCCCTGCGCCGGCTTCAGTACGCCAGCGCGCCCAGCCGCTCCTTGAGCGGCCCCAGGTAGGCCTCGTAGCGCCGCCACTGGTCGAGGTAGCGGCGGTGCACCGGTTCGCGCGCCTGCATCGCGCTGGGCGTGGCCACCGTGCCGCCGCGGTCGGCGGCGTCCGCCAGGCCGTCCTGCGCCGGCAGGCCGAGGAAGTCCACGATCTCGCGCAGCACGCGCTCGGGCTCGGTCACCAGCTCGTCGTAGCGCACGTCGAGGATGCGGTCCGGGTACAGCGCGCGCCAGTGCGCCATCAGCGTGCGGTAGCGGCGGAAGTGGTCGGCCATCTCCAGCTGGTCGTAGCTGTGCGCGTAGACACCGCCGAACCACTCCTTGAGGTTGGAGAAGCAGGTGTCCATCGGCCCGCGCACCATGTGCAGGATCCGCGCCTGCGGCAGCGCGCGCACGATGTGCGAGACGTTGACGAAGTTCGCCGGCATCTTGTCCACGTACACGGCGCGGCCGCGCGCGCGCCAGCGCGTGCGCTCGAGGTAGCGGCGGCCGAGCTCGGCGAAGTCGGCGCTTTCGGCGCGCTGCGCCAGCGGCAGGTCCAGCCACGGCGGGCCGGCGAGGTCGCAGCAATAGCGCAGCTGGTAGTTGAGGTCCTGCAGTTCGCCGCCGGCGGCGATGCCGTCGTGGCGTCCGAGCAGGCGCTCGAGCAGGCTGGTGCCCGAGCGCGGCTGGCCGAGGATGAACACCGGGCGCGGCCCGCCGTCGCCCTCGCCCTGCGCCGCCGGCGGGCGCGTGGACGTGAGGAATTCGAACAGCTGCTGCTCGGCGCCGGCGTCGTAGCGCAGCTGCGCGCGGCGCAGCGTCATCGCGCGCTGCAGGGCGTCCCAGGCCTGCGGCACGTCTCCCTGGCGGTCGTATTCGGCGAACAGCGCATACAGCAGCAGCGGCGCGTCCTCGTGGCCCTCGCCGACGCGCGACAGCACGCCCTGCAGGCGGCCGATGCGGTCCTCGCCCTCGCGCGGCGGCCGCAGCTTGGTCAGCGTGCGCAGCGCGGGGATGTGGTCGGGGGCGGCGGCGAGCGCGGACTCCAGCGCCTGTTCCGCGCCGGCGTCGTCGCCCAGGTGCATGCGGCACAGGCCGGCGAGGTAGTCCACCGCAGGATCGCGGACGCCGCCGTCGCGGGCGAGGTCCAGCAGCTGCAGCGCGGCCACCGGCATGTAGCGGCCGGCCAGCAGCTTGCCCAGCTTGGCCTGCAGCGGCGGGCGGTGGCTGCGCAGCATGGCCGGGTGCAGCGCGCAGGCCAGCGCGGCGTGCACCTCGCCCAGGTAGATCAGGCGCCGGGCGATGCCGTACAGCAGGTCCGGGTCCGGATTGCGCGCGGCGCAGGCCGACAGCGCGGCGTCCACGGACTCGCGGTGCCGGCCCTGGTTGGCAGCGATGATGGACAGGCGCAGCCAGGCCGGCGCGGCCAGGTCGGGATCGGCGGTGAGGCTGCGGTAGGCCTCGGCGGCGGCGTCCTGCAGGCCTGCGTCGAGCTGGCGTTCGGCGCGCTGCCAGGTCTCGAGGGCCGAGGCGGTGGTGGGAGGCGTGGACATCCGGCAAAGGATACGTGACCCGGCGCGGGCCCCGCCTTCCCACGGTGGCCACGGGCTTTTGCCGGCGGACCCGCGTAAAATGTCGCGCCTGCAACCGGACCCCCGGGGTCCGGTATGCCGTGAACCCCCGTCGATTCAACGACTTAACCCGCAAAGCTGGCGTCGATCCTGCCCGGGACGCGGCCGCCAGCGCTGGAGCACGCGATGATTTTCGAAACCCTCGACACCTTCGGCCACGAGCAGGTCGTCTTCTGCCACAACAAGGACGCGGGCCTGAAAGCCATCATCGCGATCCACAACACCGTGCTCGGCCCCGCGCTGGGCGGCACGCGCATGTGGCCGTACAAGACCGAGCAGGAAGCGCTGAACGACGTGCTGCGCCTGTCGCGCGGCATGACCTACAAGAACGCCGTGGCCGGCCTCGACATCGGCGGCGGCAAGGCGGTGATCATCGGCGACCCGGCCAAGGACAAGTCCGAGGCGCTGTTCCGCGCGTTCGGCCAGTTCGTGGAGTCGCTGGGCGGCCGCTACATCACCGCCGAGGACGTCGGCATCGACGTCAACGACATGGAGTACGTGTTCAAGGAGACCGAGTACGTCACCGGCGTACACCAGGTCCACGGCGGTTCGGGCGACCCCTCGCCGTTCACCGCCTACGGCGCGCTGCAGGGCCTGATGGCCACGCTGCAGAAGAAGTTCGGCGACGAGGAAGTGGGCAAGTACAGCTACGCCGTGCAGGGCCTGGGCCACGTCGGCATGGAATACGTGAAGCTGCTGAAGGAACGCGGCGCCAAGATCTTCGTCACCGACATCAACCCGGCGCTGGTCGAGCGCGCGGTCGAGGAGTTCGGCGCCGAGGCCGTGGCCCCGGACGAGATCTACGACGTGCCCGCCGACGTGTACTCGCCGTGCGCGCTGGGCGGCACCGTCAACGAGCAGACCCTGCCCCGCTTCAAGTTCAAGGTCATCTGCGGCGCGGCCAACAACCAGCTGGCCACCAACGCCATCGGCGACGAGGTCGAGAAGCGCGGCATCGTGTACGCCCCGGACTACGCGGTGAACGCGGGCGGCGTGATGAACGTGGCGCTGGAGATCACCGGCTACAACCGCGAGCGCGCCATGCGCATGATGCGCACGATCTACCACAACCTCACCCGCATCTACGAGATCGCCGAGCGCGACGGCATCCCGACCTACAAGGCGGCCGACCGCATGGCCGAGGAGCGCATCGCGATCATGGGCAAGCTGAAGCTGCCGCTGGGCCGCGCGAAGCCGCGCTTCCAGGGCCGCATCCGCGCGCACTGACGGCCGCATGCGTCCGTTCCCGCTGGGCGACGAGCTGGATGCACTGCGCGAGGCGGTCCACCGCTTCGCGCAGGCCGAGATCGCGCCGCGCGCCGCCGCGATCGACCGCGAGAACGCGTTCCCGCAGGAGCTGTGGCCGAAGCTCGGCGAGATGGGCCTGCTCGGCCTCACCGTGCCGCCGGAGTACGGCGGCAGCGGCATGGGCTACCTGGCCCACGTGGTGGCGATGGAGGAGATCTCGCGCGCCTCGGGCTCGGTCGGCCTGAGCTACGGCGCGCACTCCAACCTCTGCGTCAACAACCTCTACGCCAACGGCACCGAGGCGCAGCGCAACAAGTACCTGCCGAAGCTGTGCAGCGGCGAGTGGAAGGGCGCGCTGGCGATGAGCGAGCCCGGCGCCGGCTCCGACGTGGTCGGCTCCATGGCCTGCCGCGCCGAGCAGCGCGCCGACGGCACCTGGGTCGCCAACGGCAACAAGATGTGGATCACCAACGGCCCCGAGGCCGACGTGCTGGTGGTCTACATGCGCACCGCCGGCAAGGAGGCGGGCAGCCGCTGCATGACCGCGTTCATCGTCGAGCGCGGCATGAAGGGCTTCTCCACCGCGCAGAAGCTGGACAAGCTCGGCATGCGCGGCTCCAACACCTGCGAGCTGGTGTTCGAGGACTGCGAGATCCCCGCGGAGAACGTGCTGGGCGAGGTGCACCAAGGCGTGCGCGTGCTGATGTCCGGCCTCAACACCGAGCGGCTGGTGCTCAGCGGCGGCCCGCTCGGGCTGATGCAGGCGGCGCTGGACATCGTGCTGCCCTACGTGCGCGAGCGCCGGCAGTTCGACGCGCCCATCGGCACCTTCGAGCTGATGCAGGCCAAAATCGCGGACATGTACACGGCGCTGCAGTCCTCGCGCGCGTTCGCCTACCAGGTGGCGCGCGACTACGACGCGGGCCACAAGTCGCGCGTGGACGCGGCGTCCTGCCTGCTGCACGCCAGCGAGGCGGCGGTGCAGGTGGGCCTGGAGGCGATCCAGGCGCTGGGCGGCAACGGCTACATCAACGAGTTCGACACCGGGCGGATCCTGCGCGACGCCAAGCTGTATGCGATCGGCGCCGGCACCAACGAAATCCGCCGCATGCTCATCGGCCGCGAACTCTTCGCCGGCAACGCGTAAACGATCGCAAGAGCGGTTTTTTGCCACGGATGAACACGGATGAACACGGAATGGCTTGACGCCTATCCGTGCCTATCCGTGTTCATCCGTGGCAGACAAGCTTTTCAGAAGCTCCAGCGCCAGGCGGCGGTGGCGGCGAGGTCGTGGCGGGTCGCGGCGCGGCGGGCGTCGATGTCGAACGACAGGCGCGCGGCGCCCCAGTCGGCGGCGAGGCCGGCGCCGAGGAGCGCGGTGTCGCGGCCGAGGACGTCGAACGCGAGCGGCGCCCGCGCGTCCACCCCGGTGAAGCTGGCCTCGATCGCGCCCGAGCGCGACAGCATCCGCTGCCATTCCGCGTACGCGTGCAGGTCGAAGCGCATCCCGCCCAGGCGCCAGCCGCGCGCATAGCGCGTGCCCAGCAGCGCCTGCGCCAGCGCGAAGCGCGACGCGTCCGCGCGCAGGCCGAAGCCCGCCGCGCCTTCCTCCGCGAAGCCGTCGCGCTGCAGCTGCAGCGCCTGCGCCCCCGCGTACGGGACCAGCGTGCCGCCCATCGCATCGAAGCGCTTGCCGGCCTGCACGCTGGCCGTCCAGTAGCGGTCGGCGTAGCGCGACGCCACGCCGAAGCGCCCGGCGCCCAGCAGCAGCTCACGCTCCAGGTCGCGCTGCATCCGGCCGAATGCGGCGCGGCCGAGCAGGTAGCCACCGCCCTCGCCCGCCTGCATGGCGTAGACCTGCGCTTCGGTCTGCACGTCGTGGCTGCGGTCGCGGCGCGCGCCGCTCCACAGCACGCCTTCGCTGCGCGAGAACGCCGTGCCCCAGGCCAAGTCGCCGGCACGGAACTCCTGCCCCAGCGCCCAGCCGCGCAGGTCGCCGGCGAACGCGCTGCCGACGCTGCGCATGCCGTCCAGGCGGGCCGCCCAGGCGCCCGCCGGCTTGCCGGCGTCCAGCCGCGCCTCGAGCGCGCGGCGGTTGCCGTCGGCCGCCAGCAGCGCCAGCGCCGCATCGGTGGCGTGCAGTTCGCCCGACAGGCTGGAAAGCGAGCGCTCCGCCGCCGCCACGCCCTGCGTGCGCTGCAGCGCGCCGGCCGCGTCGAGGAAGGCCGGCGCCGCGGTGGCCTGCGCGCCGGCGTCCAGCGCGCGGAACGCCTGCTCGACCAGCGCCGCGCCCGACTGCGACACCGGCGTCAGCCCCATCGCCTGCGCGGCCTGCGCCACGTCCAGGCGGGTGATGTCGAGGAACACGTCGTCCGGGTCGTAGGCCAGCGTCGCATCGAGGAAGTTGCCGACGCTGGTGAGCTGCGAGAACGTGCCGGACACGCCCCCGCCCGCATGCAGGATGTTCTCGTGCGCGCTCGCGGTGTAGCCGGTGCGCACGCCGAGCAGGTTGAGCGTGCCGGCGAGCGTCGCGCTGCCGCCCACCAGGAAGCTGCGGCCGATGTAGGCGTCGAGCGTGCCGGTGGCTTCCTGCACGTAGTCGCCGTCCACGCTCAGGCCGGTGGCGTCGCCGGCGCTGCTGACCACCAGGTGGCCGCCGTTGCGGACGTCGCCGGCGATGCTGCCGCGGCCGCGCAGCGTGCCCTGGGCGCCGATGACGACGTCCGAGGCGCCCAGGCCGTCGCCGAGCTCGATCGCGCCGGCCTCGATGCGCGTGTCGCCGGTGTAGGTGGAACGTTCGGTGAGCACCAGCGTGCCGACGCCGCGCTTGACCAGGCCGCCGGCGCCGGAGATCGCGTTCGACCAGGTGGACGTGCCGCCGAACGACACGGTGACGTCGCCCCAGTCGAAGCGGGCCGGGCCCTTCAGCGCCGCGCCGACGTCGAGCAGGCCGTGCCCGAACACCGGGTCCACGCCGGGCGCGCCGAGGTCCTTGGCGGTGCCGAGCAGGGTCTGCCGCACCAGGTCGTTGCTGAAGTACGGGAACTGCGACCACACCACCGCCGCCGCGCCGGACACCAGCGGCGCCGCGAACGACGTGCCCGAGCCGACCCAGTAGGTCGGGTTGCCGGCGCTGTCGTTGGCGCCGGTGAACACCACGTCCCCCGGCGCCACCAGGCAGTAGTCCATCGCCACGCCGCAGGCCTGCGAGTACGAGGCCAGCTGCGTCGGGTGCAGCGTGTCGAGCGCGGCGACCGCGAGCCAGCCGACCGCGAGGTCGGCCGCGATGCCGCCGTCCTTGCTCGGCAGCGCCGCGTTGTCGGACGGGTTGGCGCGGTAGCGCGGATCGGTGCCGAGGTTGCCGGCCGCGAACACCACCAGGCCGCCGCGGGTGATCACGAACTCGCGGAACGCGTTGGCGAACTCGGTGGTGACGCTCGGGTCGGTCCAGTACAGGCCGCCCCAGGAATTGTTGAGGATGCGCGCGCCCGCGTTCCAGAGCTCGCGGTTGATCGCGGCGAAGAACGCGCCGTAGCCCTGCCCGGTGCGCACTTCGTTGCCCTGCCCCGAGCCGTCGTCGGCCGGCCGCTGGTCGTTGATGATGCGCGAGGCGACGATGTGCGCTTCCGGCGCGATGCCGCCCGGCCACTGTCCGAACGGCTTGCCCGCGGCGAGCATCGCGACCGTGGTGCCGTGGCCGACCTTGTCGTCCATCGACAGGTCGTTGCCGGCCGGATCCACGTGCACGAAGTTGGCGTCCACGCGCCCGGCCAGCGCCGGGTGGTTGCGGTTCACGCCGGTGTCCACGATGCCGATGGTGACGCCGGCGCCGTGGTGGCCGGTGGCGCGCGCGCCGAGGTCGTTGGTGACCGAGAGGTGCGCGTTGAACGCCGGCTGGTTCGAGGAACCGCCGCCTCCGCCACCGCCGCCACCGTTGTCGGCGGGCGGCGGCGGGGGCGGATCGTTGCGGACGTTGCCGCCGCCACCGCCGCTGCCGCAGGCCGCCAGGCCCAGGACGACCGCCAACGCCAGCGCGTTGCGCGCCGGACCATGGAACTTGCGCATCGGAAAGCACCCCCCTGCCTGCCAGTCCGGCCATTATGAGCGCCGCCCGGGCACCCTCGGCAAGCCATGCGGCAGTGCAGCATCCCGGCCCGAATCGCGCCATAATCGGGGGATGCGGCCCCGGCCGCACCCCACCAAGGAGTCCCCATGTCCGACGTCGTCATCGTCGGTGCCAAGCGCACCGCCATCGGTTCCTTCCTCGGCCAGTTCACCGGCATGCCCGCGCCGCAGCTCGGCGCCGCGGCGATCTCCGGCGCCCTCGCCCACGCCGGCCTGGCGCCGGACCAGGTGGACGAGGTGCTGATGGGCTGCGTGCTGCCGGCCGGCCTCGGCCAGGCGCCCGCCCGCCAGGCCGCGCTGGGCGCCGGCATTCCCCCGGCGGCGGGTTGCACCACGGTCAACAAGGTCTGCGGCTCGGGCATGAAGGCGACGATGCTCGCGCACGACCTGATCAAGGCCGGCTCGGCGAAGGTGGTGGTCGCGGGCGGCATGGAGTCCATGACCAACGCGCCGCACCTGCTCAACGGTTCGCGCACCGGCATCCGCTACGGCAGCGCCGAATTCCTCGACCACATGGCCTGGGACGGCCTGACCAACCCCTACGACGGCAAGGCGATGGGCGTGTTCGGCGACATGGCCTGCGCGAAGTACGGCTACGACCGCGCTGCGCTCGACGCGTACTCCGCCGAGAGCGTGCGCCGCGCCCAGGCCGCACAGGCGTCCGGCGCGTTCGACGCCGAGATCGTTCCGGTCACGGTCAAGGGCCGCAAGGGCGACATGGTCGTGGACAAGGACGAGGAGCCGGGCAAGGTCGACGTGGCGAAGATCCCCAACCTGCGTCCGGCCTTCGGCAAGGACGGCGTGATCACCGCCGCCGCCTCGTCGAAGATCTCCGACGGCGCGGCCGCGCTGGTGCTGATGTCGGCCGACGAGGCGAAGGCGCGCGGCCTGGCGCCGCTGGCGCGGATCGTCGCCCACGCCACCCATTCGCAGGAGCCGGAGTGGTTCACCACCGCCCCGGTGTCGGCGCTGCGCAAGGTCATGGACAAGGCCGGCTGGGCGGTCGGCGACGTGGACCTGTTCGAGGTCAACGAAGCCTTCTCCTGCGTCGCCATGGCGCCCATGACCGAGCTGGGCATCCCGCACGACCGGCTGAACGTCAACGGCGGCGCGGTCGCCCTGGGACATCCCATCGGCGCCAGCGGCGCCCGGCTACTGGTGACCCTCCTGCACGCCCTCCAGGCGCGCGGTGGTCGCCGTGGCGTCGCCTCCCTGTGCATCGGCGGCGGCGAGGCGACCGCGGTCGCTGTCGAGATCGCCTAAACGTTAAAATCGCTTAACCAAAAAAATCGCATTCCACCGCTTGACAGGCGACACGGGCTTGTCATCATGTTATTGGCGCGCAGTTGCGCGTTGCCAAACTCTAACGACGAGGAAGATTACGATCATGACCATCAACAAGGCGCTGCTCGCCCTCGCCATGGGCGTTGCCCTGGCCGCTTGCTCCAACTCGCAGCAGGCTTCGGACTCCGCTGCCGACGCCGCCGCCGCCGCTGCCGAAGCGCAGCAGGCCGCTGACGCCGCCGCCGGCGAAGGCGCCGACGCCGCCCAGGCTTCGGCCGACGCCGCCGCCGCTGCTGCCGACGCCGCCGGCACCGCCGCCGACGCCGCTGCCGCCGCCGGCACCATGGGCGAGGCCGACGACGCTGCCGACGCCGCCGAGAACGCTGCCGACGCCGCCGAGCAGGCGAAGGACGCCGCGGAAGAGGCTTCGCAGCAGTAAGCCGCTTCGAGCGATACGCTCCAAGGAAACCGCCGGCCTCGCGCCGGCGGTTTTTTTTCGCGCGTGTTTTTCGTGCGCGGATGCGCGATGTCAACGCAACGTTCACGGTCGTCACGCCGCCGTTCACGCCCTCCCATTAACCTTTGCCGCCGTTCCACCCCCAACTGTCCGGAGACGACATGAACACCAAGCTTCTCGTGCTCGCCACTGCCGCGGTGCTCGCGCTGTCGGCCTGCAAGAACGAAACCCCCGAGGCGCAGCAACAGGCCGCCGAGGCCAGGGCTGCCGCCGACCAGGCCGGCAATGCGGCGGGCGATGCGCTCTACGCCACGGGCGACGCCGCCCGCGAGGGCGCCGAGGCCGCGGCCGCCGCCACCGGCGAGGCCGTGGGCGAAGTCGCCGCCAACACCCGCGAGGCCGCCGACGCCGCCGCGGCCGCCGCCAACCAGGCCGCCGCCAACGCCGCCCAGGCCACCGCCGACGCCGCCCAGAACACGGCGGATGCCGCGCAGCAGGCGGCCGACAGCGCGCAGAACGCGGCCGACGAGGTCGACGACCGCTGAGGCCCGCCCTCCCCGGTCTGAAGGAAGGCCCGCTCCGGCGGGCCTTTTCTTTAGAATCGCCGGATGCCCGCCATCGCCTCGCAACTGGATCCGCGTTCGGAAGAGTTCCGCACGAACGCCGAGTACCACCGCAGCCTCGTCGCGGAACTCGACCGTCGCCTCGCGCGCGCGGCCGAGGGCGGCGGCCAGAAGGCGCGCGACAAGCACACCGAGCGCGGCAAGCTGCTGGTGCGCGACCGCATCGCCGCGCTGCTCGACCCGGGCTCGCCGTTCCTCGAGATCGCGCCGCTCGCCGCCGAGGACATGTACGACGGCCAGGCGCCCGCGGCCGGCATCGTCTGCGGCATCGGCCGGGTGATGGGCCAGGAAGTGGTGGTCGTCGCCAACGACGCCACGGTCAAGGGCGGCACCTACTTCCCGATGACGGTGAAGAAGCACCTGCGCGCGCAGGAGATCGCGCGCGAGAACCGCCTGCCGTGCATCTACCTGGTGGATTCGGGCGGCGCCTACCTGCCGCTGCAGGACGAGGTGTTCCCGGACAAGGAGCACTTCGGCCGCATCTTCTACAACCAGGCGCGGATGAGCGCGGAGAACATCCCGCAGGTCGCGGTGGTGATGGGTTCGTGCACCGCCGGCGGCGCGTACGTGCCGGCGATGAGCGACGAGTCGGTGATCGTCAGGGAACAGGGCACGATCTTCCTCGGCGGCCCGCCGCTGGTGAAGGCCGCCACCGGCGAGGTGGTGGACGCGGAAACGCTCGGCGGCGCCGACGTGCACACGTCGGTGTCGGGCGTGGCCGACCATTTCGCCGAGGACGACCGGCACGCGCTGCAGATCGCGCGCGACATCGTCGGCGGGCTCAACCGGCGCAAGGTGCTGTCGCTGGCCACGCGCGAGCCGCGCGAGCCGCTCTACCCCGCCGAGGAGCTGTACGGCATCGTGCCGAAGGATCCGCGCCGCCCGTTCGACATCCGCGAGGTGGTCGCGCGCGTGGTGGACGGCAGCGAGCTGCAGGAGTTCAAGGCGCGCTACGGCAAGACGCTGGTGTGCGGCTTCGCCCACATCCACGGCTACCCGGTCGGCATCGTCGCCAACAACGGCATCCTGTTCTCCGAGAGCGCGCTCAAGGGCGCGCACTTCATCGAGCTGTGCAACCAGCGCGGCATCCCGCTGGTGTTCCTGCAGAACATCACCGGCTTCATGGTCGGCCGC
>Ga0182741_1000100_pt1 | contig 142036 bp, 118 predicted proteins | sample eDN5th37CBELigOP_FD_128874 | JGI IMG/M metagenome (GOLD analysis project Ga0182741, IMG submission 128874) | Enriched Organic Plus compost microbial communities from Emeryville, California, USA - eDNA 5th pass 37_C BE-Lig OP (version 2) (version 2) ...
CCCGGAGACGGCGGCGCTGCTGCGGCGGCTGATGCAGGAGCGGGGTCTCGAGGTGCCGCCCGAGGGACGCACGCTCGACTCGATCTGCATCACGGACGTCTGCAAGCCCGGCTACCAGCCGTAGCCGGACATCACGTTCGTTGGATCATAGCGTTGCACGACGGCCCGGTGAGGGCCGTCGTCGTTCCCCGTCCCGTCAGAGCTCGCCGAGGCCGAGGTACGGGATGAGCCGCCCGAAGCAGATCACGCCGATCCAGAGCGCGAGGGAAGCAGCGCCGACCGCCTTCGCGATCGGGGGCGTGTCGCCCGTCGGCGGCTGAGTCGCGAGCTGCGGTGCGACCTTGACGGCATAGAGCAGCGCGTTCAGCCCGGCCAGCACGATCAGCACCATCTTGATCTGGAACGACGGGTTGACCGCGTATCGGTGCGGATCGCCGAACACGAACACGATGCCGGTCAGCAAATTGATGCCGAAGCCAATGAACGCGAGCGGCAGCAGCTGATGCACGGTGACCGTAGGGATCACGCGCTGCACGCCGAGCAGGCGCAGGTCCATCACGAAAATCGCGCCGATCAGCAGCGACATGCCGATGAAGTGGAAGGTCTCGAGGATCGGCCAGGTCCACGCGTAGTTCAACGCGAGGCTGTTGAGCCAGGTCGACTCCATCCAGTCGAGTACGGAGTTCATCGTGCGTTCCTTCGGCTACAGATAAGCGATCAGCCGGCCAGTGACGATAGCGGCCGCCCAGACGACGAGAGAGACGATGGCGGCGTTCTTCGTGCCGCTCGGCACCACGGAATCGGCACCGTGCCCGTCACCGATGCGCGCGACCGCCGGCTGCAGGTACCCGATTGTTGCCGCGCCGACGAGCACGAAGGCCATCTTGAGGAGGAAAGTCACGTCGGTGACGTACGTCGTCGCCTGGGACGTGAACAGGGCCGCACCCGACAGGAAATTGACCAGGAAGCCGATCCACGCGATCGTGAAGAACGTGCGCAGCGACGAAAGCGGAATATTTCTGAAGTAGCCGAGGAGGCGCAGGTCGATCGCGACGGCGAGGCCCGCGACCACGGCCAATCCGACCGAGTGCAGAGTGATCATGATCGGGTAGCCTTCGACGGAAGCGCTGACCCATTGCGCGAGCCCGCTCTGCTCGATCGTTGCGAAGAAGTCCAAGACCGGTCCCCCCCCAAGCGTATACGTTGTAGTGCCGCGGAGCCGCGTCGGAGCGTAGCCCGACGACGACATCAAGTCCAGAGTCGACGCGCCATGGTCGTGTTCTCCGAAAGGCGCGAGCGCCGAATAGGCTCCGCATGTGACACGCCTATCGGTGCTCTCCCCATCGCGAGCCGTACTTGACATATCCGCACCGCGATGGATCGAGCCTCTCCGGGGCCAGGCGCCTCCGTGCCGGCACAATCCGAAGGTTCGCGCGCCGGACCGTTCTGGTACGCTTGGCCAGACTTTTGCCTGCATCTGCACGGTGCCGTCGTCGGCGCCGCCGGGCGCGACGGCAACTGTGCTCCGAATGATCGATACGACGAGGTTCGAATGTTTGATGGACTGTTGACGCTGACCGCGTGGGGATACGTCGCGGCGGCGCTCGCCCTGACTCATGTGACGATAGCGAGCGTCACGATTTTTCTGCATCGTCACCAGGCCCATCGAGCCTTGTCGCTGCATCCGGCCGTGAGCCACTTCTTCCGATTCTGGCTCTGGCTCACGACCGGCATGGTCACGCGCGAATGGGTCGCCGTGCACCGCAAGCATCACGCGAAGTGCGAAGCCGAAGAGGATCCGCACAGCCCGCAACAGAGGGGGATCTGGCGGGTCCTGTTCGGCGGCACGTGGCTTTACCGTGCGGAGGCGGCGAAACAGGAAACGCTCGACGCGTTCGGTGCGGGGACGCCGGACGATTGGCTCGAGCGAAACGTCTACTCGAAGCATCGCTATCTCGGCATCGGCCTCATGCTCGCGATCGACGTGCTCTTGTTCGGCGTCGTCGGCATCGCGATCTTCGTCGTGCAGATGATCTGGATTCCGTTCTGGGCGGCCGGCGTCATCAATGGCGTCGGGCACTACTGGGGCTACCGCAATTTCGAGACGCAGGACGCATCGCGGAACATCGTGCCGATTGGGCTCTTGATCGGCGGCGAGGAGCTGCACAACAACCATCACGCCTACGGCTCGTCGGCCAAGCTTTCGAACAAGTGGTGGGAGTTCGACGTCGGTTGGCTCTACATCCGTGTGCTGGAGCTCTTGGGCCTGGCCAACGTGCGGCGCACGGCGCCGCGCACCGGGTTCGCGGCCGGCCGAGCCGTCGTCGACATGGACATGCTCCGCGCCGTCGTGACGAACCGCTTCCACGTGCTGAAGCTCTACGGCAATCGCGTCGTGGGGCCGGTGATTCGGGCGGAGGCCCGGGCGCTCGGCCGCGACGCGCGGCGCGGGCTCAAGCGAATCAAGTCGCTGATCCTGAGAGAAGAGACCGCGCTCGATACGGCGCACCGGCGGCACCTCGAGGAAGTGCTGCGCAGCAACGCGACGCTGCGAACGATCTACGAATTCAAGCTGCGCCTGAAGGCGCTGTGGACGCAGCAGGCGAAGGAGCAGCAGGAGCTCCTGGCCCGCCTGCAGGCATGGTGCGCGGATGCAGAGTCGAGCGGCATCGCGGCGCTCGAGGAGTTCGCTCGCCAGCTTCGTGGCTATCGCGTGCAGCCGGCCTGACGGCCGGCCCGACGCGCCTCGTCGGGCCGGAGCCCATCGTCGAACCGTCGGCTCGTCGCCGGAGATCCCGCGCCGAGCGGGGAGCCCGGCGACGTCGAGTCTCCGGGCCGGACCTGTCCGCCCCGGAGGCGGCCGGCATTGCGCAGGGAAGGCAAGATCTCGATGAGCCGCTCCGCTGATACCGCCGCCGCGGGCAGGACGCAAGCCGGGCTCGCCGGCCCGCTCGCCGCGTTCGTGACGCTCGCGCTGCTGTGGGGCTACAACTGGGTCGTGATGAAGCTCGCGCTCGACTATTCGGGCCCGATCGACTTCGCCGTGCTGCGCGTCGGGCTCGGCGCGCTCGTCGTCTTCGCGCTGTTGCCGATGCTGCGCGTGCCGCTTCGTCCGCGCCACGTCGTGAAGACGTTCTGGCTAGGGCTCTTTCAGACGACGGGCTTCGTCGGGCTGATCTCGTGGTCCCTCGCGCTCGGCCAGGCGGGCAAGAGCGCAGTGCTTGCGTATACGATGCCGTTCTGGGTAATCCTGCTCGGCTGGCCGTTCCTCGGCGAGCGGCTGAAGGGCATGCAGTGGCCGGCCGTCGGCCTCGCGCTGGCAGGGCTCGTGCTCGTGCTCGACCCGGGGCACACGGAGGCGGGTTTCGTGAACAGCCTGCTCGCGCTCGCGGCCGGGGCGTCGTGGGGCATCAGCGTGATCATCGTGAAGAAGATTCCGGTCGACGGCCGCGACGAGCTCTTGTCGTTGACGGCGTGGCAAATGGTCTTCGGGGCGATCCCGCTCGTCGTCGCGGCGCTGCTCGTGCCGGAGCGGCCGATCGAATGGAGCGGCTACTTCATCGGCGCGCTCGTGTTCAATGCGGTCGGCTGCACGGCGCTTGCGATGCTGCTCTGGCTCTATATCCTGCAGCGCCTGCCGGCGACGATCAGCGGCCTGAGCTCGCTGATCGTGCCGATCATCGGTGTCGCAGCCGCGTGGCTGCAGCTCGGCGAGCGGCCGACCTTGTCGGAAGGGCTCGGCATCGTGCTGATCCTCGCGGCGCTCGGCGTGCTCGCGCTCGCCGGGCGTGAGACCGGATCCGAGGCGCCCGAGGGGATGTGACGCGACCGAAGCGCGTCCGTCCGACTCGCTTCGCTATGTATGGAGGTTTAGCGTGAAGCTCGAAACTCAATGCATCCATGCCGGCACGCGGCCGGATCCGACGACGAACTCCCGAGCGATTCCGATCTATCGGACGAGCTCGTACGTGTTCAACGACACGACGCATGCGGCGAACCTGTTCGCGCTGCGCGAGCTCGGCAACATCTACACGCGGATCATGAACCCAACGCAGGACGCGCTCGAGCAGCGCGTTGCGGCTCTCGAGGGCGGCGCGGCCGCGCTCGCGCTGTCGTCCGGCATGGCGGCGATCTTCAACTGCGTCAACAACATCTGCCAGGCCGGCGACGAGATCGTCGCGGCGAACAACCTGTACGGCGGCACGTTCACTCAGTTCAACGACATCCTGCCGCAGTTCGGCTACAAGGTGACGTTCGTCGACCCGAACGAGCCCGAGAACTTCGCGAAGGCGATCACGCCGAAGACGAAGCTCCTCTTCTGCGAGACGTTGTCGAACCCCGCGTGCGACATTGCCGACATCGAAGCGATTGCCGACATCGCGCACTCGCACGGCCTGCCGCTCGTCGTCGACGCGACGTTCACGACGCCCGTGCTGCAGCGGTCGATCGAGCACGGCGCGGACATCGTCGTGAACTCGCTGACGAAATGGCTCGGCGGCCACGGCACAGGTATCGGCGGCATCGTCGTCGACTCCGGCCGTTTCGACTGGAAGAGCGACAAGTTCCCGCTGATGACGCAGCCCGACTCGAGCTATCACGGCGTGCGCTGGGCATACGACCTGCCCGAGCCGCTCGCGCCGATCGCATACTTGATCCGGATGCGCGTCGTTCCGCTCCGCAATCTCGGCGCGTGCATCAGCCCAGACAACGCGTGGATGTTCCTGCAGGGCATCGAGACGCTGCCGCTCAGGATGGAGCGGCACTGCGAGAACGCGCGCAAGGTGGCCGAGTATCTGAAGGACCATCCGCAGATCGAATGGATCCGCTATCCCGGGTTGCCGGGCGACCCGGCCTATCGGCTGAACGAGAAGTACCTGAACGGCATGGGCGGCTCGATGATCGTCTTCGGCATCAAGGGCGGGCTCGACGCCGGCAGGCGGTTCATCGAGGGCCTCGAGCTCTTCAGCCACCTCGCGAACGTCGGAGACGCGAAGAGCCTCGCGATCCATCCGGCGACGACGACGCATTCGCAGCTCACCGCGGAGCAGCAGAAGGCGGCCGGTATCACGCCGGAGCTCGTGAGGCTGTCGATCGGCATCGAGCACATCGACGACATCATCGAGGACATCGACAAGGGCTTGGCCGCGGCGAAGTGATCGCTGCCGCGGCGGCTCGGGCCGCCGAGGCGAAGCATCGTGCAGGAACGGATCGAAATCATTCCGCGCTTCCAGCTCGAGAGCGGCGACGTTCTCGAGCAGGTTCCGGTCGCCTACCGGGCGTGGGGCCGGCTCGCGCCGGACGGCGGCAACGCGATCGTCGTCTGCCACGCGCTGACCGGCAGCGCCGACGTCGAGCTCTGGTGGCCGGGGCTGCTCGGGCCGGGCCGCGCGCTCGACACCGAGCGCTACTTCGTGGTGTGCGCGAACGTGCTCGGCTCGCCGTATGGGACGGCGTCGCCGCTCACGACGAATCCCGCGACCGGCAAGCCGTACGGCGCCGACTTTCCGGTGCCGACGATACGCGACACCGTCGCGCTGCATCGGCTGCTGCTCGAGCGGCTCGGCGTCCGCCGCGTCGAGCTCGCGATCGGCGGCTCGATGGGCGGCATGCAAGCGCTCGAATGGGCATTTCATTCCGATTTCGTCCGCGGCATCGTGCCGATCGGCGTCGGCGGCCGGCATTCCGCGTGGTGCATCGGCTGGAGCGAGGCGCAGCGGCAGGCGATCTTCAACGATCCCGAGTGGCGGGACGGGCGCTACGAGCCGGGCCGAGGGCCCGCGCGGGGGCTCGCGATTGCACGGATGGTCGCGATGATCTCGTACCGCTCGTTCGCGTCGTTCGCGCCGCGCTTCGGGCGCGAGCGCGTCGACGACGGCGGCACCATGCGCTACTCGGTCGAGACGTACCTCGCGCACCAGGGCAGGAAGCTCGTCGAGCGCTTCGACGCGAACTGCTACGTGAGGCTCACACAGTCGATGGACACGCACGACGTCGCGCGCGGCAGGGGAGAGTACTTCGACGTGCTCGCGAGCATCGCGCAGCCGACGCTCGTGATCGGCATCGACACGGACATCCTCTATCCGCTCGACGAGCAGCGCGAGCTCGCCGAGCACATCCCGAACGCTCGCCTGGCCGTGCTCGCGTCGAGGCACGGCCACGACGCGTTCCTCATCGAGGAGGACGCCGTCAACGCGCTCGTGCTCGACTGGCGGCGAGAAATGCTCGGCTGACCGCGGCGCCCGCTCGGCGCCGCGCTATTTCTTGCCGTGCCCGCGTCGGAGCAGCATGCCGAGCAGAAAGAGCGCGACGCGCGGCTTGAGCAGCTTCAGCCCCTTGCGCGCCTCGGCCGGGGTGAGGCGGGCGGTGATCGGCATCGTGCCGAACACCTTGCCCTTGATCACGAGCTCGCCGCCGCTTTTCTCGAGGCTCTGAATCTCCATCAGAGCCGTGTTGTCCGGTGAGTAGAGGATCATTGACGCGCTCCGACCTTCGAGAAGTCGAGGCCGAGGTCGTCGAACACGCGCACGGCCGTCGCGCGGCCTGCGCCGAACACGCCGCCGCCCGGATGCTGGAACGGGCCGACGAGGTAGAGGCGGTCGCAGCCCGGCACGGTGTTCTGGCCGAGATCCGGCGTCGGTCGGTGCGCGCCGGACTGGTACGTGAACGATGCGACGCCGTGCAGGTCGCCGCGCCTGAAGCTCGAAGACGTGCGCTCCATGTCGACGGGGCTGTCGCTATGCCACGCGATGATGTCGCCCGGCAGGTTCTCGATGAATTTCGACATGTGCGCGAGCATCCGCTCGACGTAGCTCGCCTTCGTATCGTCCCAGCTCCGGCCGTCCGCGCGCTCGTACGGCACGTAGTCCCACGCGTGCATCGTCGCCTTGCCGGCCGGTGCGCGGGAAGGGTCGAACATCGTCAGCGACCCGACGCCGATCAGCGGGTAGTCCGAGAATTCGCGGTAGCGCACCTTGTCGAAGGACTTCCGCATCGTGTCGTAGTCGTTCGGCAAGAGCTCGATCATCGCGGCGCGGACGTGATCACCGGCGCGGAACCGGAGCGGTGCGTTCAGCGCGGCGATCAGCGTGATGCACGCGACCTCGGAGATGTGCGTGCGCGCGGCCGCATGCGTGACCTCGGGCGCGAGCCCGTCGACCATGTGGCCCAGGTCGTGCGGGTGGATCGCGCCGATCACGGCGTCCTTCGCGTTATACGTGCGCCCGTCGCGCGTCTCGACGCCGACGGCGCGCCCGTTCCGCACGACGACGCGCGCGACGTCCGTATTGCCCTGCACGTCGCCGCCGTGCTCCTTGATGCTCGCGATCAGCGCGTTCGTCAGGCTGCCCGAGCCGCCTACGGGCACGCCGATCCCGAAAGCCTCGAGGAAGCCGACGAACACGAAGACGCCGAAGCCCGTCGCCTTCTCGTCCGGTGAGACGAGGTTCTCGCCGGCCACGCGCGCGAAATGCATTCTGACGCGCGGATGCTCGAACCGCTCGCCCAAGAGGTCGTGCATGCTCATCTGCATGATGCGCCAGAGCTCGCGTCCCTCGCGGCTCTGATCCATCAGCGCGTACGTCGCGCCGACCGGCGTCGGCGGCGAGTAGAGCCCGGCGAGCAGCATCGGCATGTAGCCCGCCGCTTCCTCCGCGAGCTTGCGGTACGCGTCCGCGTCCTTCGTCGAGTACCGCGCGATCTCTGCGCACGTCCGTTCGCGGTCGCGATAGAGGGCGAGGGTCGCGCCGTCCTCGAAAACCGACATCATCGGCGTATCGGGAAAGACGTACTTCAAACCGTGCCGGGACTTGAGCCCGAGCTCGTCGCGCGCGAGCAGCGGGTTCCCATGGATGAAGATGTGCGCGATCGAGTGCTGGTCGTGAAGGAAGCCCGGCACCGTCAGCTCGCGCGTGACGACGCCGCCGCCGAACCACGCGTTGCGCTCGAGCACGAGCACCTTCTTGCCGGCGGCCGCGAGATACGCCGCGGCGACGAGCCCGTTGTGGCCGGAGCCGATCGTGACGATGTCGTAGGTGTCGCTCATGCCAGCTGCTGCAGGATGTATCCGGTGTCCATGTACTCCCGCACGGCGTACACCAGGCCGTCGCGGATCTCGAAGATCCACGCGTAGCGGTTCTCGTACGTCTTGCCGTTCTGAAGCTTGCCGTAGGCCTCGGTCTCGGCCGCGACCCACTCGTCCTTCGAGAAGATCCTCAGGATCTTGATCTTCGGATCGCCGGGCACGAAGAGCCCGCGGACCGGCGCGAGCAGCTCGTCGATGATCTTGTCGCGCCCGCGCGTGATGCCGGCGCCGGGGATGCTCTTGCCGGTCGCCTCCCAGCTGCCGTCGACATGGATCTGCGGGCGCAGCGCTTCGAGATCGCCGCTGCTCAGCGTCTCGAGAAACACGCGGACGAGCCGTTCGTTTGGCGTTTCTCCGCCTTGGGCCATGGCGTTTCCTCCCCCCTTCCGGCCGTTCTCGGGATTCGGCAGGTATTGTGTGTGGGGCTTGCGGCCGTGTCCACGCCGGCGGGCTGCGAGTGTCCGCAACGGGAAGGGGAGCGCGACACGAAGCGGGGGGCATCGCGCTCGGCTGGCGCCGGCCTTGTGTTAGCATTCCCACAGCGACGCCGCGATCCGCGGCGGGCGCAACGCGATTCGGGGGGATGCGACTTCACGAGATGACGGGCATCGCGCGCCCGCGCATGCTGCAGAATTCGAAGGCCGAGCGAAGGCTTCATCGTCGCGAGCTCCCCGTCCGGCTTTGAGGAGTGTGGGTATGGTTCACGTCTCCCGGATCGGGACGACCGTCGCTTGCGTCGCGCTGCTCTGCGCGGCCGCGAGCTTCTCGGCGTCGGCGCAGGTCAACCTCGCCGGAGTGTGGAGCGCGACGTACGCGGAGGACTGGCCCGATCGAATACCGGGCCCCGATCTCGGCGACTACGCCGGGCTGCCGCTGAACGACGCGAATCGGATGCGCGCGCAGAGCTGGAGCGCATCGATCCTGTCCCTGCCGCACTACCAGTGCCGCGTGCATCCATCCGACTACGCGAACAGCTTTGCGGACATTCGCATCTGGGAGGAGATCGACACGGTCACGCAGGAGCTGATCGCGATTCACATCCAGCACTTCGCGTGGAATACGGTGCGCACGATCTGGATGGACGGCCGGCCGCATCCGTCCGACTACGCGGAACACACGTCGATGGGCTTCTCGACCGGCCGATGGATCGGGCGCACGCTCGAGGTCACGACGACGCACTTGAAGGAAGGGTGGCTGCGCCGGAACGGAGTCGCGCGAAGCGATCGCGCGACCGTCACCGAGCACTTCATTCGGCACGGCAATCATCTGACGTGGAGCGTCTACGTTCAGGATCCGGCGTATCTGGACGAGCCGTTCTTCAGGAATCGCGACTACGTCCTGAGCGAGGCGAGCCGGATCGGCGCTTATCCGTGCGAGAGCGTCGTCGAGGTCGTGCTTCCCGACGACTATTTCCCGCACTACCTCCCCGGACAGAATCCGTACTTGACCGAGTTCGCGCGCGAGCACGGCATTCCGTTCGAGGCCGCGATGGGCGGCGCCGAGACGATGTATCCCGAGTATCGGGACAAGCTCCGCACGCTGCCGCTCCTGCCTGCGGAGACGAGCCGATGAGCCGGAGGACGCCGCAGATGAATCGCGCAAAGAAGGTCGCTTCGTTGGCCCTGCTCGCAGCCTCCGCGCTCGTCGGAACGTACGCGGAGCCGGTGCGCGCGCAACAGAACTTCGACGCGGTCGAGATCGAGACGCTCCGGGTTCGAGACAACATCTACATGCTGGTCGGCGCCGGCGGCAACATCACGGTGCAGATCGGCGACGACGGCGTGCTGATCGTCGACACGCAGTTCGCGCCGCTGTCCGACAAGATCCTGGCCGCGATCGCGAAGCTCTCGGAGAAGCCGATCCGCTACATCGTCAATACGCATCATCATGGAGATCACACCGGCGGCAACGCGAATCTTCGCCTCGCGGGCCGCATGGTGTCGGGCGGCAACATGCAGGGCGCGATCGCGGACGCAGGCGTCGGCGCGCAGCTGATCGCGCACGAGAACGTGCTGTTCAGGCTGAGCGCGGCGACGGGGCCGCAGGCCGTGCCGTCCGACGGGTGGCCGACGAGCACGTTCTTCGGCGACGAGAAGCAGATTTACTTCAACGGCGAAGGGATCCGCATCATCCACCAGCCGAATGCGCACACGGACGGCGACAGCTTCGTGTTCTTCCGCCGCTCCGACGTGATCGCGGCCGGCGACGTGTTCGTGACGACGAGCTACCCCGTCATCGATCTGGAGTCCGGCGGGAGCCTGCAAGGCATCATCGCGGCGCTCGATGCGCTGGTCGATCTGATCATTCCGGTGTACGGCCAGGACGGCGGCACACTCGTGATTCCCGGGCATGGCCGCTTGAGCAATCTCGGCGACGTGCTGAACTATCGCGAGATGGTCCTCGTCGTGCGCGACCGTCTGCAGCACATGATCCAGCAGGGCATGACGCTCGAGCAGATCAAGGCCGCGGAGCCGACCAAGGATTACGACCCGATCTACGGATCGACGACGGGCTTCTGGACGACCGAGCGCTTCATCGAGGCGGCGTACCGGAGCCTCGTCGAGCAGGAGTAGCCGAGATGAGAATCGGATCCTTCACCGCGCACGCGCGGCCGCGCGCCGCAGCCGTGTTCGTACTTGCGTTCGCGTTCGCCGCGTCGAGCGCGTTCGGACAGCGACCCGAGCGGCCGTCGCCGCGCGAGGTCGCGCCGTTCGATCTGACCGGTCAATGGGTCTCGATCGTCACGGAAGACTGGCGCTTCCGCATGATGACGCCGCCCAAGGGCGAGTATCCCGGCGTCACGCTGACGCCGGCCGGCCGCGCGATCGCGGACGCGTGGGATCCGGCGCGCGATGCGGCGGAGGGCAACGCGTGCAAGGCTTACGGCGTCGCCGCGATCATGCGCGTGCCGGGACGGCTCCGCATCGAGTGGGTCGACGATTCGACGCTCGAGATTCGGACGGACTCGGGCAGCCAGACTCGGCGGCTTCACTTCGGCGACGTGCCCGAGCCGACCGAGCGGACGTGGCAAGGCGTTTCGGCGGCGACGTGGATCCTGCACGGCGGTGGACGCGGGCAGCCGCCCGCGAACGCGTCGGTCGAGGTCGTGACGACCGGCTTCAAATCCGGCTACCTGCGCAAGAACGGCGTCCCGTACAGCGAGAACGCGTCGATCACCGAGTACTTCGACCTGCTCCGTCAGCCGGACGGCACGGAGTGGCTCGTCGTCAAGACGATCGTCGAGGATCCCGAATATCTCGCAGAGCCGTTCATCACGAGCTCGAACTTCCGCAAGGAGCAAGGGCGGGACGCGTGGAATCCGACCGAGTGCGTCGCGGACTGAGCGACACCACCCGGTCGACGCGCAGGCGAAGCGACTGCCCGTAGCTCCGATCCGCGTGAGCGCGTCCGGGTGTGGACGATCTGGGGGCCGTGATCAGCCGCGCGCGGCCGCGGGCTTTCGGCGGTCGGCCTTCGACGTGATCAGCTGCCGGTCGGCGCGCTCGATCAGCGCGTCGAGCGCGATCTTCTCCTTGGGACGGCGGACGGTCGTTCCGACGCTCGCGCTGATCGTCAACGCGCCGTCGCGCGTCGCGACCGGCGTGCCGACGAGATTCTCGCGAATCCGCCCCACGGCCGTGTCGGTCGTGGCCGGATCGCCGTTCGCGATCAGCACGAGGAACTCGTCGCCGCCGAGCCGGCAGACGACATCGTCCGCGCGCACCGTCGCGACGAGCCGTTCGCCGACCCGGCGCAGGACCTCGTCGCCCGTCTGGTGACCGTACGTGTCGTTGATGTGCTTGAAGCCGTCGAGATCGAAGACCGCGACGCCGACCTGCGAGCTCGAGCGATCGGCTCGCTCGAACGCGGACTCCGCGAGCACGGACGCCCCGCGCCGGTTCCAGAGCTTCGTCAACGGATCGATCATCGCTTCCCGCCGCGCGAGCCCGAGCTTCGCGATCAGCGACGCGTGCGCGCTGCGTAGATGATCGTCCGCGACCTCCCGCTGCGCGAGCGCCGCGAGATCGAGCAGGCAGCGGCGGTCGGCTTCGGACAGATGACGCGGCTTCGTATCGAACACGCAGAACGTGCCCGCGACGAGACCGTTCCCGTCCGCGAGCGGATGACCGGCGTAGAACCTGAACTTCGGCTTCGAGACGACGAGCGGGTGATTCGCCGTCCGCGGATCCGACCTCGTGTCGGGAATGACCTGCAGCCCGTTCTGCTCGAGCGTGAGCCTGCACATCGACAGGTCGGCGGGCAGCTCGGCGATCGACCATCCGGACGCCGACTTGAACCACTGCTTCTCCGCGTTGAGAAGCGTGATGGCCGCGACCGGGACCCTGAGCGCCTGGCGGGCAATGCGGGTGATGCGCTCGAAGCGTTCCTCGAGCGGCGTATAGAAGAGATCGAGCATCGGCGGGTGGGCGAGCTTCATCGTAGCCGTGCTCGCGATCGTCTTGCTCAACCCGCTTGCGTCATTGCCGTGCTGCAGCATCGAGCTGGTTTCCGCTTGAGGGACATGAGTGTACCCGTCGGCTGCGGGTCGGCCCGTGAACTGCTTCTCGCTCGCTTCCGCGGCCCGAAGGACTGTGATGGGGATCATCAGCGGATCGACGAGGATGCATTACGTTAGGCGCCATGCGGACCACGAGCGCGCGAAGGGCTCCGAAGCGGCGTCTGTACGGCCGGACGAGCGTCGTCCCGTGCGTAGCGGAGCGGCGCGGAGGCGGGCGTTGAGGATCCGCTGGGCCATGCACGCCCCGGACGGCGGGGCGCTCGAGACGGCGTGGCTCGACGCAAGCTCCGTCGTCGCATTCGTCGAGATTGCGCCGGACGGGCTCGTTCGCCGCGCGAACCCTCGCTTCGTCGAGCTTCTCGAAGCCGCGGGCGAGCACGAGCTGCTCGGCCGCCCGATGACCGAGCTCGTCGCCGAGCGAAAGATCTGGGCCACATGGCATGCCTCCGCGCTGGCCGGGGGTGAGCGCGGCGTCCGGCTTGCGTTTCGCGGCCGCAAGGGCGGCAATCCGGTGCTGGAGGGCGATCTCTTCCGGCCGAGCCATGCATCCGACGACTCGCTCTTCGGCCTATTCGTCGACGTGACCGAGGAGACGCGGCTCAGGGAGGCCCTGCAGCGCGGTGCGCGAATGGAGGCTCTCGGCAGCCTGACGAGCGGCATCGCTCACGACTTCAACAATCTGCTGACCGTTCTCGTCGGCAATCTCTACCTCGTTGCCGAGGACCTGCGCGGAGACGAGCAGACGTTCCGCAAGCTGAAGGCCGCCCGCGACGCGGCGAACCGCGGCGCCGACCTGATCAAGGAGCTCCTCGCGTTCGCGCGGCGCGACAAGCCGAAGGCGGAGGAGGTCGATCCGGGAGGAATCGTAGGCGGGCTCGTCCCGCTCTTGAAGCGCGCGCTCGGCAGGAAGATCACGTTGGACATTAGAACGGGCTCGAGCTCGAGCCGCGTGCGCTGCAATCCCGCGCAGCTCGAGAGCGCCATCGTGAATCTCGCGATGAACGCGCGCGACGCGATCGTCGGGAGCGGCCGAATCGCGATCGTGACCGAGGACATCGAGCTCGGCGGCGACGACGCGGCGCGGCACGGCTTGCCGCCCGGACCCTACGTACGGCTCGACGTCGCGGACAACGGCAGCGGCATCCCGCCTGCGGCGCTTCCGCGCGTGTTCGAGCCGTTCTTCACGACCAAGGGTGACCAGGGCGGAACCGGTCTCGGCTTGAGCATGGTCCGCTGGTTCGCCGAGCAGTCGGGAGGTACGGTATCGATCGACAGCACACTGGGCTGCGGCACCGCCGTTTCGCTGCTGCTCCCGAGGTCGACCGACGCCGCGGCCGAGACGATGTCGAAAACCGCTCCGTTGTCGACGCTACCCGGAGGCGACGAGTGCATCGGCGTGTTCTCGCGTGACGACGGCGTGCGCTCGACGATCGAGCAGATCCTGCGCGTCTTGGGCTACGACGTGCACACGGCGGGGGAGGCGGGCGACATGCTCGAGCGGCTGCGCAGCCGCCAGATCGAGGTGCTCGTGGTGGACGGGGCGGGCCAGGATCCGGTGTCGCGACGGCGGCTCATCGCGGCTGCGCGACGGGTACGGCCGGGCGTCAAGATCGTCGCGACGGCGGATGCCGCCGACGCGGTGCCGGCGGACGCTCGACCGCGGTTCCTCGCGAAGCCTTTCTCGATCGCCGACGTCGCGCGGGCAGTGCGCGGCGCGGTCGACGCGGACGAAGCCGAAGGCTGACGATCAGCTGGACGACGAGCTGTCGAGCAGCGCCGTGAGGCGCTCGAGGACGTCCGCCAGCTCCCGCATCGCGGCGAGTTGCTCCGCCGAGAGCTCGTTCAGCGCCTCGGCGAGCTGCTCGAGCCGCTGCTGCTGCGCCCGGCGATAGACGCGCCGGCCCTTGGCCGTCACGCTGACCAGGACGCCTCGCCCGTCTGCCTTATCCTCGCGCCTGCGGACGAGGCCCTCGTCGACGAGGGCGGAAACCATCCTCGACATCGTCGCGGGCCGCACCATCTCGCGATCCGCCAGCGCGGTGACCGAGATCGGGCCGCTTCGGTCGATCACGGACAACGTGCTGAGCCGCTCGGGTGTCATGCCCGATGGCAACTCCATGTGGCGGAGTTGCCGCGAGAGCCTTGATACGCGCTCATGTAGCAGCTCGGCGATTTCCCCGGAGCGCGTGTTCCCCTGTGCGTGTACGGACATGAACCCGAGACCTCTTGTTTTTTTGTTCAAGCAAATGAACCTGACAAATTCTACTCATACAACGTCCGAACGGCATAGCTCCCAATTTTCGGGGGGCGGAGCGTTATGTCTCGAACGGCCTGCCGGCACCTTACGTTCATTTTTCGTCGTTCAGAACGGCGGAATCTGGCCTTTTCTTATCAATAGGATAGTGTGAATGCCATCTGCATCATTCGCCTCGGGAGAATCCGCGGATTCTCCGGATCGATGTCTTGGAACCGGAACTCCTCGTCGGTCGCGTTCAGCACCTTCCACGACAGCTGGCCGCGCTTCGACGGCAACCGATAGCTGAGCGACAAATCGACCGACCAGAATCGATCCTCTCCGTACTCCGGCGGTCGCTCGGTGTCGGAAAGGAAGTTGAAGTAACCCGATTGATCGACGAAGCGCGTCTCCACGCCGACGCCGAGGCCCGAAGGATGCGAATAGGTGAACCGCAGCGGGACGCGATGCGTCTCGAGCGTGTGAAAACCCTCGGGCAGCCTCGTCTCTCCCGCGTCGAACTCGTCGTACTCGTACGAGGCCGAGAAGCTGATCGACGACGTTGGAAGCCAATACACGTACGCGAAGTGCGAACGCTCGTCCCGCTGAACCCTGTGCACCAGCGGCACGGAATTCGCGGGATCGACCTTGAGGTACGGCATGTCCACGTCGCGTCGCGAGAGCTCGATGCCGCCGAACAGCGTCTCGGTAAAAACGCGATCGACCGCAAGGCCATACCGCCATACATCCTCGCCTTGCGACCCGAAGTACAGCTGGTTGAGACCGGCCACGTGCGTAGGCTCGAGCGTTGGCTGGATGCTGTGCTTCGAGACGAACGGGGGCTGCAGCGCCCGGAACACCGCGGCCCGCACGGTCGTGCGGGGGGCCGCGTCCCACATCATGCCGAGCTTCGGCCCGAACCTTCGTCGCGACTCCTGGTAGTTCTCGATCTCCTCGATGCTCGCACCGACGGTGGCTCTGAGTGAATTGGACAGCTCGACGTTTCCATACGCGTAGACGCTGCCGTGTACGACGTCATGGCTCGTGTGCAGGGCATCTGCGGGAAGGACCGCTGCGAGTATCGGGGGCACGTCGACCAGGTCGTCGACCTGGTGCTGATCGAGATAGCGTGCCCCCGAAACGATCGTCCACTCGCCGAGGTCGGTCACATACTGAACGTCGAGAGCCGTGCCGCGTCTCGATCCGGTCTGGCCGAACGTCGGTCCCGTTTGCCCGAAAGCGCCGATGCCGTCGACGTCGACGTCGGCTTCCTCGGCAATCGCGGTCGCAAGCCACGTCCCGCTCCGTGTCCGAGTCCGCAGACCGAAGAGCAGATAATCAACGGACTCCTCTTCGCGGAGCGAGCGGGAATACATCTCCGGATCGAAGCGGAGCGCGAGGTCGCCCTTTTCTACGTCGTTGCTGCGTAGCTCGGCCGTCAACGTGGTCGCCTCTCCGAGACGGAATTGAGTCAGCGCGCTGACGACGCGTTGATCGAAACCGTTGTTCTCCCGGAAGCCCTCGGTCGAGAAGTCGAACAGCGAGAGGTTGTACGAGACGCGATCGTGCAAACCATTCACCGCAACGTCGAGGCCGCGAGTGTCTCTGCCTGCGCCGACCCCCGACAGCTGGACCGACATCCCGTCTTCTCTGACGAGCCGATGATATTCCTGGAACGACAGCGAGCTCGGTCCCGCGACGTCGTGCAGGAACGGTCGCGCCTCGGTGAGTTGAGCCTGAATCGGCGTGACGTTGATTGGCTGGCGAATGATCGCTTGATGCACCTCGTTGACCCGCGCTCGCTGATGGCGCGGCCGGTGCCCGTAAAGGTCCGCGGCGAGGCGGTAGCCCGAGTACTCCGTCGGATCGTCGAACTGCGCCCGCCACGCGGAAATCAGCCCGAGGCGTTCGAGGCCGAGCGCCGAGTGGAGCCGCCCGATGCCTGCGCTGCGCGCGGGGAGATTCTCGTCGAGCGCGAACTCGGCGCCGTAGACGCTGCGACGGCCGGTTTCGTCGAACGCGCGTCTGAAATCCAGCATCGCCTCGACGAGACGGTTCTCGTGCTGCTTGCGTAAGGCGTCGAAGTACCAGCCCGTCGGGTCCGAGGCGTCCAGCGATTTCGCGATCTCGAGCTGCGTCCGACCGACCTTGGCTCGGTTCTCGTCGTCGTAGGCGATCCCCATGTAGCCGCGCAACACGGAGCTCGTCGGCTCGACGCTGAGCGCGTTTTCCGCCTCCCGCCGCCCGAGCTCCGTGCGGCCCTGGCGATAGAGCGCGAGGCTCAGCCCGAGACGTGCGCTCGCGTCTCCACCGTCGGCCTGCACGGCCTCGCGAAACGCCGCCTCCGCGGCCGCGGCTTCGCCGCTGTTCAGCTCGACGAAGCCGAGGACCATGTGCGCCTTCGCCGAGCCGGGGTCGATCTCGAGCGCGCGTCCGGCCGCTTCCCGGGCGCCGCGATAGTTTCCGTCCGCGGCGTCGAGCTCCGCGACCCGGGCCCACGCGTAGGGCTGATCCGGAGCGATCCGAACGGCGGTGTCGGCGCTGCTGCGGGCAAGACGACGGTCGGTGCTCGCATCGGCGGCGTGCGACAGGGCAAGCCATGCGGCGGCGGATTCGGGGGCCGTTTCGACGGCCTGGCGGGCGAGGTCGACGGCACGTTCGCGCTCCTGTTGCCCGAGTGCGATCACGGCGCGGAGCGCCAGTGCGTCTCCGTGGGACGGATCGAGCGCGAGCGCCGTCCGGATATCCTCTTCCGCTTCGCTGACGGCGCCGCCGCGAAGGCGGCTTGCCGCTCGGCGAACGTAGAAGGCCGGCGAGTCGGCGTCGTCGGCAGCCGGAACCGCATCGGGGGGCGGCAGCTGGCCCGGGATGACTCGTGCATACTGCCTTGCCCAGTCGATCGACCGGAGCACGTCGGCGGCCGCAGCCTCGGGTTGCCGGTCGCGGGACGCGAATCCGCTCGTCCCGCCGACAGCGGTCGTGACGCCCATCGAGTTACTCATCACGACCTCGCCTTCGATCACGTCGACGGTCGTCCCATTCGGGTCGACCTTGACGACGAGCTCGGTGCCCTCGATCGCGGCGTTGACGAAGGGCGTGTCGAAGGCGAGGAAGCGGGGGTCCCGGCTGATCGCGTGCACGAGCCCCTTCAGCACCTTCACGACGACGTCGTACCACGGATCCGTCGTGTCGTTGACGGCGTGGAGCCGCAGCGAGGTGTCCGCATGCACGGACACCAAGGTCCCGTTGCCATCCGGAAGCCGGATCGTCGTGCGGCTGTACCGCCCGGTCCGGATTATGTCCCCGTGGCACAACCGCGCGCCGGCGTGGAGCGGAATCCAGCGGGGAGGGATGGCGAGCTCGACGGTGCCTTCGGTGTACACGACCTCCGCTCGCCACTCGTTCGGGCACGAGCGTTCCGCCTTCGCCGGAGCGCAGAACAGCAGCAGGAAGGCGCAGAGCGCAGATGCGGCGACGCCGGCAAGTGCGCTACTCTCGTAGGCGCCCGTGCGGATGGAAGGCTGAGCCGGCTCGACCGAGGTCCTCGCCGAGAGACGTGCCATCAATGGGCTTCTCGTTGTGGCTTCAGAGGCGCTTTCGGGCGCCGAAGCGGACGCCGGAATGCAACGTCGTGTGTATCGGGCCCCCCTGCCGTCAGCGGCTCAGTCTAAGGGCGAGACAGTGGGTGTCAAGCGAAGCACTCTTGGGGACGGGACGAAGACCCCGAGGCAGCTGAGCCGCGTCGCGTACGTGGCGGCTGCGGCGGCGCGTAAGGCGAAGATCTGGAGCATGGCGTGAGCTCGGTCGCGAGACGCATCGCAGCGCTCGCGGCGGGAATCGCCGTGCTCGGCGTGATCCTGAGCGGGATCCCCGCAGTCCTCCGCGTCGAGGAGAAGCTCGGGCTCGGGGCGCTGTTTCTCGCTCGGGGGCCGGTTCCGCCGCCCGCGGACGTGCTGGTCGTCAGCCTGTCCGTCGAAAGCGCCGAAGCCCTGGGCCTCGACCGAGACGTGCGTCGCTGGCCGCGCAGCCTTCATGCCGAGCTCGTCGAGCGGCTCTCCGCCGCCGGCGCCGCCGCGATCGCGATGGACATCGTGTTCGAGGAGGCGCGCAAGGACGATCCGGAAGGAGACCAGCGCCTTGCCCGTGCGATCGAGCAGGCCGGCAACGTGATCCTCGCGGAGCGCGTGCAAGAGGTGGACGACCCTCCGTTCATCGGCGATCAGCGGTTCCCTCCGGTCGAGCCGCTGCGCCGCGCGGCGCTCGCGACGGCTCCGTTCATGCTGCCGTACGTGCCGGCGCGGGTCAGTCAGTCATGGACCTTCGGCCGGGCCGGAGGCGCTCCGTCGCTGCCGGCGGTCGCGATGCACGCGTACGCGTTGCCCGAGCACGGGCGACTGATCGACATGCTGATCGAGGCACGGCCGGAGCTTGCGCCGATGCGCCCGAAGCTCGATCTCGGCGCCGTCCTCGAGCACGGCCTGAACGAGGTCATGCAAGCGCTTCGGATGATCTTTCAGGCGGACGCTGCGCTCGCAGAAGACTTGCGGGCGGCGCTCCGCGCATCGGCCGAAGGCAACGAGCGGCTCCGCGCATTGATCGAGCTTTATGCGGGGGCGGACAGCCGCTACCTGAATTACTACGGGCCCCTCCACACGATCGAGACGCTGCCGTTCCACGAAGCGCTGCGCGCCGAGCCGCGGGCGCTCCGCGACATCGTCGACGGCCGCGTCGTCTTCGTCGGCTTCTCCGAGAGTCGGCGCACGTCACAGCAGAGGGATGTGTTCCTCTCGATTTTCTCGGGCGCCTCCGGGCACAGGATGGCCGGCGTCGAGGTCGGTGCGACCCTGTTTGCGAACCTGCTGCACGGCGAAGCGATCCGACCGGTGTCGATCGGCCTCCATTGGGCCGTCGTCGCGGCGTGGGGCCTGCTCGTCGCCGCCGTGTCCCTGTTGGCACGAGGGTTCGCGGCCGTCGTGATCGGCTGCGTCCTCACGGGACTCTTCGCGGTCGCGGCGTTCGTCGCGTTCCGGACCGCCGGCTTCTGGGGGCCGCTCGTCGTCCCGCTCGGGGTGCAGCTGCCGGCGGCGCTCCTGGTCGGCCTGTCCTGGAACCACAACCTGCTGCGCAAGCAGCGCGAGCGGATTCACAAGGCGCTCGGCTATTACGTTCCGGCCGACGTGGTCGAGCGGCTCGCGAACGAATCGCTGCGGCCCCGCGCGAGCCGGGAGCTTGTGCACGGGACCTGCCTCGTCTCGGACATCGAGCGCTACACGACGCTGTCCGAAACGTTGCATCCGACCGAGCTCGGCGAGCTGATGGACGCGTATTACGACGTGCTCGTCTCGGCCGTCGACCGCTGCGGCGGCATCGTGTCGGACATCGGCGGCGACTCGATGATTGCCGTCTGGCCGGCCGCGAGCTCGGTCGCCGAGACGCGTGCCGCGGCGCTCTCCTGCGCGCTGCGCGTCCTCGACGCGGCGGACGACTTCAACCAGCTACAGGTGCACGGCAAGCTGCCGACCCGTATCGGCCTCGACTCCGGGCAACTCCTCCTCGGCAACGTCGGCGCGAGCGTCCGCGGCGAGTTCCGCGCAGTCGGCGACATCGTCAACACCGCGGCGCGGCTCCAGGGCCTGAACCGGCTTCTCGGCACGCGGATCCTCGTGTCCGCCGCTGCCGGCTCCGTGGAAGGGTTCGTCTACCGGCCGCTCGGGCGGTTCTTGCTCGTCGGCAAGCGCAGCCCGGTCACTGTGCTCGAGCTGCAGGCCGTTGCCGGAGCGGCCGACGCGTCGCTCCTCGAGCTCGACGCGGCCTTCTCCGATGCTCTTTCCGTCTTCACGGCCGGCGACTTCGCGCGCGCCGAGGCGCGTTTCGCCGCGATCCTCGAGCGATTCCCGAATGATCGCGCGAGCCGGTTCTTCCTCGCGCAATGCCGAGTCGTCGCCGCCCAAGAAGGGCAGTGGGACGGGGTCGTGCGGGTGACCGTGAAGTGAGACGGCCCGGGCGTCTCCGGGGGCGACGTGGGGGAGGCTACTGCACCGTGCTGCGCAGCAGCGCGTAGGTCAGCCCGCTCCAGCTCGCCGAGCGATCCTCGGCGCCGGCTACGGCACGCTCGAGATCATCGATGATGTCGTCGAGGCCATCCATGCACTCGAGCTTCGATTGCGGATCGGCGTCGAGCAGCTCTCTCAAGCGCTCGTTGCTTCGTTGCTGAACCGCGTACGGGGCCAGCGACAGCAGATCGACGAGGCGCAAGATCCGGTTCTGGTCCTCGCGAGGCAGCCCGGCGACCGTGCGCACGAGCTCGAGAATTTCATCTGCCGTGTCCATCTTCGTCCTCGCTGGCGCGTTGCCTGACAGAGGCGCAGGAATAACAGAGTGATTGGGAAGCTTCTGTCAGGTTCCTGACACAACTGACGAGATGGCTGGTACTGTCATTCGCTTGACAGACCGCGGTTCTGCGTTCTGCCACCCTGACGCTCGCACGCGGTTGGTGCGCTGTCGGACTGGAGTAGAGTCATGAGCAGACTGAGAGGGTTTCTTCTTGGCGTAGCGCTTGCGCTGCCGCTGGCTGCGATCGGCGGGACCGACGACGCGTCGGTAATCGGCAAGGCGAGCGTGACGACCGTCGACAAGGCGGACACGATGACGAGCATCCAGAAGGGACCGGCGAGCGAGCGGTGCTGCTGGGTCTTCTATCTCGGCATATGGGTCTGCTTCGTCTGCTGAGCGGGAGCCGCAACGCGAAGAAGAAGAAAACGGCTGAATCGACGCCTAGTCGGCCGGGGAGGCGCCCTCGGCGACCAGCGTCTTGAGGGCGGCGGGATCGGCGATGACGATCCTGCCGCGCCCGAGCCGCACCCAGCCTGCCTTGGCCCATTCGCCGAGGTGCTGGTTGACGATCTGCCGAGAGATCCCGAGGAAATGCGCGAGCTCCGCTTGCGATATCCGCATCTCGAGCCCGGCTTCCGCACCTGCGGCCGCGGGACGGCCGTGCTGCTCGGCGAGGATCAAGAGGCGCTTCGCGAGCCTCGAAGGCCCTGACAGGAGCGCCGACTCCTCGACGAGCTCACTCGTCCAACGGAGCCGCTCGCAGAGGAGCTTCAGTAGGTGCAGCGCGAGCTGGGACTCCTGCTCGACGAGCCCGATGAAGTCGCTGCGTTTCAGCACGATCAACGTCGTCTGCTCGAGGGCCGTCGCCGCGGCCGTGCGCGGTAAGCCGTCCATCACGGCGATCTCGCCGAACGTGTCGCCCGGCTCCATGATGTTCAGGAAGACTTCGCGCCCGCCCGGGCCGCTTGCACTGATGCGGACCCGGCCCGAGGCCACGCCGTAAAGCGCGTCCGCAGGGTCCCCCTGCGAGAAGATGACGGCTCCCTTCTGGTATAGCTTGCGGCCGACGCGCGCGGAGATGCGCTGCAGCGTCCGCTCCGGCAATCCCCGAAACATATAGTTCCGACGCAAGAGCGCATCCGCGCTCAACGTAGGGGGACGCTTCGATCTCTGCTCCGAGTTCATATAAGAGAATTCTTCGTCGGGGAGCGTCCTTGTCGTCATTCTTCGCGGCGCTCCCGCATCGCCCGGCGGTCCGACGTTGGGCGCGGCCTATCGTACCGCCGGCCGGCCTTTTGTGACATCGCGGCGGGCCGTCCCGTTCCAGGGGGCAGGCGATCCGGCGGGGAAAGAATCGTCCGGCGCGATGTTCTCGGGCCGGCGTCAAAGGCGCGTGCCGAGCGCCTCGCCGAACGCGGCGGCGTCGGCCCGGAGCGCTTCGAGCACGCTGCGTAGCTCCGGGTCGAGCTCGAGCGCGAGCGCGGCGTCGACATGCAGTTCGACCTTGCGAACGGCTTCGAGCAGCGTCTCGACGTAATGCGTCGCGGTCTGGCCAGGCAGCAGCACGGCGCGCACGACCGCACCGGCCGCCTCGAGACGGGAGCGCTCGGGATCGGCCGCGTGCGGCATCTCGCCGCGAGCGCGCCGAAGGTCCGCGACCCGCTCGAGCAGCTGGCGCTGCGTCGCCGCATGCGCGACGACGAGGGTCTCGAGATCGGCATCGTCGATACGCTGCCCGAGATCATCGAAGACGCCGATCGCTTCCATGCCTTCCCGATGGAGATCATCGAGGCACGCCGTCTCGTCGTCTTTCACGAGGCTCACGGCACGAAGACCTCGAGAGCGCCCGGTCGCACGGCGAAGGTCGCCGGAGTCTGCGTGCTGGGCTCCCCGTCGGTCGCGATCCACTCGGGCCGGACCGTGCTGAGCTCGAAGCGAGCGCGGCGCTCCGCAATGATCGGGGCCGCTTCGGGATAGACGCCGCGCTTCAGACCGATCACGCCGACGACGTGGCGCCACCACTCGCCGGGCAGCACCATCAGCACGTCGAGCTGCCCGTCGTCGATGCGCGCGTCCTGCTCCGCCGTCATGCCGCCGCCGTAGAAACGGCCGTTCGCGACGGTGAGCTGGATCACGCGTCTTCTGATCGTCTCGCCGTCGCCGCGGATCAGCACGGAGAACGCGCGATGACGGCGCCAGCGCCGGACCACCCCGAGCGGGTAGGCGAGCGGGCCAAGGTGCCGCTTCGTCCAATCGGGGAGCTCCGCCTGGAGCTTCGTGCTGAACCCGAGGCCTGCCGCGTTCACGAAGTAGCGATCGTTCACGACACCGACGTCGATTTGCGTCGTGCGTCCGGCGACGATGACCGCCGCGGCGGCTTCGAGATCCGTCGGAATGCCGAGCGTGCGCGCGAAGTCGTTCGCGGTGCCGAGGGGCAGGATGCCGAGCGGTTTCGGGACACGCATCAGCACCTGCAAGACCGAGTTGATCGTGCCGTCGCCGCCTGCGACGGCGACGCGGTCGACGTCGGGACCGCACGCGCGCTCGAGCCGCGTCGCGAGGTCGCCCGGATCGTCGACGTCGAGGAGCGTCGGCTCGCCGAACGCGGCCGCGAGCGCGGCGATCGCAGGCTCGAGATCGGCCGTGCCGCTCCGTGCTTTGCGGTTCACGACGACGAGCGCGCGGCGCGACGCTCGCTCGCTCGCCGGATCGGAGTCGATCGCGGAATCGGGACCGCCTGCCGAGGCGCTGCGCGCGCGGGCCGCACCGCGAAAGCTCGTGGACGTAGGGCTCACCTGAGGCGAGCAGCAAGAAGCGTGCCCGACACCCGCACGGCCGCGCGCCGCTGCACGGCCCTCGCCGCGGATTCAGTCTTCGGCGGGCCTCGACCGCCGACGTTTCAGCTCAGCGCGGTGTGCCTTCTCGGCGAGACGGCGCCGCTCCGCGGAGACCGGGCGCTTCGTCGGCTTGCGCGGCTTCGGCTCGTCGAGCGCGACCAGGATCAGACGGCGGAGCCGCTCGAGCGCTGCGGCGCGGTTGCGCTCGAGGCTTCGATACTGCTGCGCCTTGATCACGACGATCCCGTCGTCGGTCACGCGCTGGTCCTTGAGCGCGAGCAGGCGCGCCTTGCACGCGTCCGGCAGTGACGGGCTCCCCGCCGCGTCGAAGCGCAGATGCGCCGCCGTCGCGACCTTGTTCACGTTCTGACCGCCGGCACCCTGGGCCCGGACGGCCGTGAGCTCGATCTCGTCGTCCGGAATCTCGATGTCGGCGTTGATGCGCAGGCTCAGCGGCGACCCTCCGTTGCGCCACGCCGCTTCACGACCTCGACCAGACCGGCGTCCCCGTCGACGCGGACCCAATCGCCGGTCTCGATGACGTCGAGCGGGTCGCGATCGAGCCCGGTCACTGCCGGGACACGCATCACGACGGCGCCGAGCGCGACCTTCGTCGTCATCTCGTTGAAGACGAGCGCCTTCGGCGCGCTGCCCGCGAGCCGCGCCGTGTGGAAAACGACCGACCACCCGGACGAGCCCTTCGCGCCGCGAAACACGAGCACCTTGTCCTTGAAGCTCCGGCCCTTGAGCTCGTGCCGCGTCTCGATGATCGTGCCGGTCAGGGCGTGCACGCCGCCCCAGCCGGAGATCGTCTGCCGCGTGACGAGGGCCTCGCCCTCGGCACGGCCGCCGACGACCTTGCGGCCGCGCAGCACGATCGTCTCGACGGGCTGCTGCGTCTCCGTCCCGGGCGGCATGTCCTCGTCGCGGACGCTCATCGCAACGCTCCGCGCCAGCGTCCGGTCAGCGCCGCGTCGATGCAGTCGGCGGTGCTGCCGAACCACGCCTGGATGCCGGTCATCGCCGGCAGATAATGCACCTGCTTCGCGGAGTCGAGCGCTGCGACCTTCGTGCCGGGCGGGAGCGCGTGGCCGATCGCGGAGCAGGTGTCCGTCAGAAGGTGCCCGCCGGCCTTGCGGATCACGTCGGTGAGACCTGCCTCGTCGGCCTGTCGCCGCACCGCGCGCGACGTGAAGATCCACAGCCTGCAGTTCGCGCTGATGCGCCGCCCGTCGAGCAGGCGGCACGCTTCCTCGATCTGCTCGAGCGACGCGTGCGGGCAGCCGAGCATCACGTAGTCAACATCGGGATCGCGCCCGTTCGCGTTCAGCGTCTCGTACGTGCGGCGCCGCGCCGCCGCATCGTAGCGGACCGCCTCGACGGGCACGTTGCCGCCGAACGCGTCGGCGAGCGTAGGGGCCTCCGGCGTGATGCCGACGATGTGGTACATCTCGACGCCGCCCGAGGACGCCGCCGCGGCGCCGAAATGCTTGTAGCGCGTGAGGTCCGGCGCCCCGCGGATTCCAGTCAGCACCGGGATGTGCTCCTGCACGACGTCGCCGACGAAATAGCCGAGCATGCCCCAGTCCATGATGCTGTCGATCGCGACGTCGACGTCGATGCGGTGCGTGCCCCGCCGGCATTCGTCCACGTGCAGGCCCCAGTAAGGAATCTTGCCCGTCAGCATCGCAGCGCTCGTGCTCTCTCTGCCTTCGGTGTTCGTGCGCGCGCCGAGCACGGCGTTGCAGTAGACGACCGCGGAGGACTCCATCCACGCGCAGTGCTCGCCGCGCTTCGGCACGTTGCCGACGAGGTACGGCGTGCACGTCTTCAGGATCTCGATACCGCGCTCGGCGGCGTAGCGCTCGCCTTCGCGCCCCCGGGCGGCGGCCTCGGGAGACGCGCCGAGCAGCTCCCAGTTGTCCGGGTCGTAGCCGCCCTGCAGGTGGCACGCGCGCGTCACGACGCGCGGCATCTCGACGAGCTCGTCGCTGTCGAGGTCGAAGTGCGAGAAGATCGCGTCCTGGCCGCCGGGGAAGTCCTTGTAGTACGCCGCGAGGAACGGCGTCGGCTGCCCAGGCACGCCGGCCACGTTCGTGACGTCGACGAAGCGCTCCGCGCCGAGCGCCTCGCCGTAGCGGACGAGCAGCTCCATGGCTTTCTGCTTCGCCTTGCCTTCGGCGCCGTCGAGCATCGCTCGTTCTCGATCGGTCAGTTGCACTCTGCAAGTCCTCGCGCGTGGTCCGTCGCATCGCCCGATGCGCGATGCGGAGCTAGGGTACGCCGCTTCGCGGCCGGAACAAAGGCGCGCGGCGCGGCAAGGGTTTGCGGTAGGCTATTCGGCAGGCAACGCAACGGTCACGGAACAAGCTTCTCATGATCGAACTGTTCACCGCTTCGACACCGAACGGCCACAAGGTCTCCATCGCGCTCGAGGAGCTCGGGCTCCCGTACACGGTGCGCGCGATTTCCTTCGAGAAGAAGGAGCAGAAGGAGCCGTGGTACCTCGAGCTCAATCCGAACGGGCGCATTCCGACGATCATCGACCACGACGAGGACGATTTCGTCGTGTTCGAGTCGGGCGCGATCCTGATCTATCTCGCCGAGAAGACCGGGAAGCTGATGCCCTCGGATCCGAAGGGGCGCTCGCGCGTCATTCAGTGGCTCATGTTTCAAATGGGCGGCATCGGGCCGATGATGGGCCAGGCGAACGTGTTCTACCGTTACGCGCCGGAGAAGATCCCGTACGCGATCGAGCGCTACCAGCGCGAGGTGCGGCGCCTCTTCGAGGTGCTCGACAAGCGGCTCGAGCAGAACGAGTACCTCGCGGGCGATTACTCCATCGCGGACATCGCGCACTGGCCGTGGGTGCGCACGTACAAGTGGTCCGGCGTGTCGATCGACGGGCTGCCGCATCTCGAGCGGTGGCTGAAGGCGATCGATGCGCGGCCGGCCGCACGCAAAGGCATCACCGTTCCCGAGTATCGGGACATCGACGAGATGATCCGCAAGGAGGATGAGTCCGTGAGTAAAGTGCAGGGGATCCTGGTATGAGCGAGCCTTCCCGAATCGACGTCGACTCGATCGTCGCGTTCGACGTTCATGTGCACGTCGAGGCTTCGGACCGCGAGCCGCAGGATCCCACCGCGAGAAAGTTCCAGGACGCCGCGCAGAAGTACTTCAAGCACGACACGCCGCGGCCGACCGTCCACGATATCGCGCAGTATTACCGCGAACGGCGCATGGCCTGCATCGTGTTCTCGGTGGACGGCGAGCGCGCGCGGGGCCAGAAGCCGGTGCCGAACGAGGAGATCGCCGAGCTCGCGGCGCAGTATCCGGACGTGATGATCCCGTTCGCGAGCATCGATCCGGCCCGCGGCAAGGACGGCGTCCGCGAGGCGAGGCGGCTGATCGAGCATTACGGCGTCAAGGGTTTCAAGTTCCATCCGCAGTTCCAGGAGTTCTTTCCGGACGACCGGATGGCGTATCCGCTGTACGAGGTCATCGCGGAAGCGAAGCTTCCGGCGCTGTTCCACACGGGCCACTCCGGGATGGGCACGGGCCTGCCGGGCGGCGGCGGCGTGCGCTTGAAGTATGGCAACCCGATGCACGTCGACGACGTCGCGGTGGACTTCCCGGACATGCCGATCGTGCTCGCGCACCCGTCGTGGCCGTGGCAGGACGAGGCGCTCTCGATCTGCCTGCACAAGGCGCAGGTGTACATCGACCTCTCCGGATGGTCGCCGAAGTACTTCCCGCCGCAGCTCGTGCACTACGCGAACACGCTGCTGAAGCGCAAGGTGCTCTTCGGGTCGGACTACCCGGTCATCACGCCGGACCGCTGGCTCGAGGAATTCGAGAAGGCCGACTTCCGCCCCGAGGTCCGTCCGCTGATCCTGAAGGAGAACGCGATCGAGCTCTTCGGCCTCGGCGGCTGAGCCGAAAAATGGTGTCGGACGCCTTTTTCCCGGAAAATGGCGTCCTTCACCTTTTCTTTTTGCGAGGGGGAGATCATGAGCGCAGCGATCGCCGCACAGCCGGCACCTTCGCCGAAGGTCACCGAGTTCCTGAATCGCCCGCCGCGGCTTTTCACCGGCGGCGAGTGGGTCGCACCGCTTTCCGATGCCGTCGTGCCGGTCTACGACCCGGCGACCGGCCGGCAGATCGCGACGGTCGCCGATGCCAACGCGGCCGATGTCGACCGCGCCGTGCAGGCGGCACGCCGCGCGTTCGACGGCGGCCCGTGGCGCGAGCTCCTGCCGTCGCAGCGCGAGGCGCTGATCTGGAAGCTCGCCGACCTGATCGACCAGAACGCGGACGAGCTTGCCGAGCTCGAGAGCATCGACAACGGCAAGACGAAGTTCATGGCGAGCATCGTCGACATTCCGGGCAGCCGCGACTATTTCCGCTACATGGCCGGATGGGCGACGAAGATCGAAGGCTCGACGATAGACGTGTCGATCGGCCGCCGTGGCGGCGCGTTCGAGGCGTACACGCGCCGCGAGCCGGTCGGCGTCGTCGGGCAGATCATCCCGTGGAACTTTCCGCTCGCGATGGCCGCGTGGAAGCTCGGTCCGGCGCTCGCCGCGGGCTGCACGTGCGTGCTGAAGCCTGCCGAGCAGACGCCTTTGTCGGCGCTCAGGCTCGGCGAGCTGATCCAGGAAGCGGGCTTCCCGCCGGGCGTCGTCAACATCGTGACCGGGTACGGCGAGACGGCCGGCGCCGCGATCGTCGCGCATCCGGGCGTCGACAAGATCGCTTTCACCGGCTCGACCGAGGTCGGCAAGAAGATCAACATCGCGGCCACCGAGTCGCTGAAGCGCGTGTCGCTCGAGCTCGGCGGCAAGTCGCCGGTGATCGTGCTGCCCGACGCGGATCCCGATGCTGCGGCGGCCGGAGCCTCGCAAGCGATCTTCTTCAACGCGGGGCAGGTATGCGCCGCGGGCTCGCGTTTGTATGTTCACCGCAAGATCTTCGATCGCGTCGTCGAGCAGGTCGGCAGCGCCGCGAGCGCGATCCGCTTGGGCCCCGGCCTCGATCCGAGCACGGAGATGGGCCCGCTCGTGTCGCGCGAGCAGCAGCAGCGCGTCCTCGATTACATCGAGTCGGGCCGCGTGGCGGGCGTCTCGGTGATCGCCGGCGGCGATCGTCCCGAGCACTCGGGCTACTACGTGAAGCCGACGGTGCTCGCGAACGTGAAGCCCGACATGCGGGTCGTCCAGGAGGAGATCTTTGGGCCGGTCCTCGTCGCGCAGCGCTTCGAAGATCTCGACGAGATCGCGGCACTCGCGAACGACACGCAGTACGGCTTGAGCGCGAGCATCTGGTCGAACGACCTGACCGCGGTGCATCGGCTCGTGCCGAAGATCAAGGCGGGCACCGTCTGGGTGAACTGCCATGGCCCGGTCGACGCGAACATGCCGTTCGGCGGCTTCAAGCAGTCGGGGGTCGGGCGCGAGCACGGGCGCGTCGGCATCGAGATGTACACGGAGGTGAAGTCCGTGTGCATCGCGCTCTGAGGGCGGCCCGCGGTCGGGGCCGCGAGAGCGCTGCGAGAGATCGGCCGCAGGTCGGCCAAGCACGCGGGCCGCGCGCCGCGTTGCGGAGGTTGCCATGAGAATCGACTTCGTATCGGACGTCGCGTGCCCTTGGTGCGCAATCGGCCTGACCGCGCTCGAGCGTGCCCTCGAGCGCGCGGGCGCCGACATCGGCGAGGTCGAGATCCACATGCAGCCCTTCGAGCTCAATCCGGAGATGCCGCCCGAAGGGGCGGACGCCCAGGAGTACATGACGACGAAGTACGGCCTGAGCCCGGAGCAGCTCGGCGTCAATCGGGCGCGGATCGTCGAGCGCGGAGCGGCCGAAGGTTTCGCTTTCGGCGAGCGAACGCGCGTGTGGAACACTTTCGATGCGCACCGGCTGCTGTTCTGGGCCGGCGCGGAAGGTGCGCCCGGAAGCCAGCGCGCGCTGAAGCGCGCGCTCCTTCGCGCTTACCACGGCGAGGGCCGCAATCCCGGGGCGCACGACGTGCTCGTCGAGCTCGCGGCCGAGGTGGGATTGAACGTCGAGCGGGCGCGAGAGGTCCTCGAGCGCGGCGAGTTCGCCGAGGCCGTGCGGCAGGCGGAGGCATTCTGGCAGCAGCTCGGCATCGCGTCCGTGCCCGCGGTGATCATCAACCGCAAATACCTCATCGCCGGCGGCCAGCCGAGCGAGCTGTTCGAGCGGGCGCTCCGCGAGATCGCCGCCGCAAGGGACGATGATTTGCCGCCGTACTACTGAGCTCGCCGCCGCCGACCTCGGGTCGCGCGCGCCCGATCAGATATAGCGGTTGAACCCTCCGTCGACCTCGATCGTCGTGCCGGTCATGTAGCTGTTCCGCTCGGAGACGAGGAACGCGGCGACGTTGCCGATCTCCTCGGGCTCCGCCCAGCGGCCGAGCAGCGTCTGACTCGCGATGCCGGCGCGCACCTGGTCGGCCGTCGTGCCGCGTACCTTCGCCATCGCTTCGGCCCGCGGTCCCCACGACTCGGTGTTCGTGAAGCCGGGACAGATGTTGTTCACGGTGATGCCGGCGGTGCCGAGCTCGCCGGCCATCAGCTTCGAGAACGCGATGATCCCGGCGTTAGGGATCGTCGTCGAGAACGTGCCCGGCATCAGCTGCTTACCGGTCACGCCCGAAACGTTCAAGATGCGCCCGGCGCGCGACTTCTTGAGGTGCGGCAGCGCGAACTTCGTCGTGTACACCGCGGCCATCAGGTTCACGTTGAGCGCCGTCGCCCATTGCTCGGCGGTCATCGTCTCGAGGTTGCCCGGGATCATGCCGCCGACGTTGTTCACGAGGATATCGAGGCCGCCGAGCCGATCGGCGGCCGTCTCCGCGAACGCGCGGCACCCGTCTTCGGTCGACAGGTCCGCGACGATGCCGTGCGCGGCGACGCCGAGCGCCTCGAGCTCGGCGACTGCGCGGTCGAGGCGCTCTCGTCCGCGTGCGCAGAGCGCGATGTCGCAGCCTTCCTTCGCGAGCGCGGTCGCGATCGCGAAGCCGATCCCCTGGCTCGAGCCCGTGATCGCCGCCTTCTTCCCCTTCAAGCCGAGATCCATCTAAACCTCCTTCCGGGCTCTGACCCCAATTTCAGCGGAACACGAAACGGAGCTGCTCGACGAGCCAGTCGAGCTGCTCCCTCTGCACGACCAGCGGCGGCGCGAGGCGGATGACCTGCTCGTGCGTGTCCTTGCACAGCACGCCGCGCTCGAGCAGCTTCTCCGAGAACTGACGCGCCGTGCCCGACTCGCGCGCGATCTCGATGCCGACGAGGAGGCCTCGTCCGCGGATCGACGTCACGTGCGGCGACGCGAGCGTCGCGAGCCGCTCGAACAGGTACGCGCCGAGCTCCGCTGCGCGTGCCGGCAGCCGCGAGTCGATGATCACCTCGAGCGCGGCCTCGCCGACGGCGGCGGCGAGCGGATTGCCGCCGAACGTGCTGCCGTGATCGCCGGGGCGAAGAAGGCCCATGACCTCGGTCGACGCGAGCACGGCCGAGACCGGATACACGCCGCCGCCCAGCGCTTTGCCGACGACGAGCATGTCCGGCTTCGCGTCCGGCTCGTGCTGATAGTCGAAGAGCTTCCCGGTGCGGCCGAGCCCGGTTTGGATCTCGTCGAGGATCATCAGCACGTTGTGCTTGCGGCAGAGCGCGCGCACGTCGGTCAGATACCCCGGCGGCGGCACGATGATGCCGGCCTCCGCCTGGATCGGCTCGAGCATGAACGCGACCGTGTTCGGGCCGATCGCTTCGGCGAGCGCGTCCGCGTTGCCGAAGTCGATCAGCTTGAAGCCCGGCGTGAACGGGCCGAAGTCCTCGCGATACTGCGGCTCGCTCGAGAAGCCGACGATCGTCGTCGTGCGCCCGTGGAAGTTGTTTCGGCAAACGATGATCTCGGCCTCGTCGCGCGGCACGCCCTTCACGCGGTAGCCCCACTTGCGGGCGAGCTTGATCGCCGTCTCCACCGCTTCGGCGCCGGTGTTCATCGGCAGCGCCATGTCCATCTGCGCCGCGTTGCAGAGCTTCTCGAGGAAAGGACCCAGGCGATCGTTGTGCACCGCGCGCGACGTGAGCGTGAGCCGGCCCGCCTGCGCGAGCAGCGCCTGCAGAATCCGCGGGTGGCGATGTCCCTGGTTCAGCGACGAGTAGGCGCTGATGCAGTCGAGATACTTGCGCCCCTCGATATCCCACGCGAATACGCCTTCGGCGCGCGTGATGACCACGGGCAGAGGCGCGTAGTTGTGAGCGCTGACCCTCTCGGTCTGCGCGATGACCTGTTCCGTTCGTCTCACAGCGTGTACTTCGTGTCGGCTCCGCCCCTCCGGGCGAGGATCTGCTGACCGAACAGGCTCTCGACGAGCTCGACCGCGAGCTCGGCCGTCCTGTTGCGGTCGTCGAAGGCCGGATTGAGCTCCATGACGTCCAGCGATTTCATGAGGCCCGAATCATGAATCATTTCCATGCAAAGTTGGGCCTCGCGATACGTCGGCCCGCCGGGCACCGTCGTCGGCACGCCGGGCGCGATGCCCGGATCGAGGAAATCGACGTCGAACGAGACGTGCAGATGCCCGCCGCGTTTCGCGACGTACTCGAGCGCGCGATCGACGGCCTCTCGCATCGTGATTTCGTCGATCGTGCGCATGTCGTACACGACGATGCCGCTGTCGACGACGAGCTCCTTCTCGATCCGGTCGACCGAGCGGATGCCGATCTGCACGATTCGGTCCGGCGAGACGATCGGCACGCTCGGACCGAGGCTCGCGAGCTCCGGCGGGCCGATGCCGGTCAGGATGCCGACCGGCATCCCGTGGATGTTCCCGGTCGGCGACGACGCCGCGTCGTTGAAGTCCGCGTGCGCATCGAGCCACAGCACCGTCGGCACGGTGTCCCGTTCCGCGCAGTAGCGCGCGACCGCGGCGATCGAGCCGATCGCGAGGCTGTGATCGCCGCCCATCAGGATCGGGAAGTCGCCGTCCGCGAGCGCGGCGTAGACGGCATCGCGCACGGCCGTGCACCACGCGGTCACCTCCGGAAGGTGGCGGAAGCCCGCGACCCGGGGACTTTCGGGGTTGATCGGGCCCGCGAGGTTGCCGCGGTCGACGACGGTACGGTTCAGCCGCTCGAGCGCGGGCTTGAGCCCCGCGACCCGGAGCGCCTCGGGACCCATCGACGCACCGCGGCGCCCGGCGCCGACGTCGGTCGGCGCGCCGATCAGCGAGATACGTTGTGCGGTCGAGTGCGGCACGGAAGCATCGTCGAGGGTGTCGATCGAGTGTCGCACGGCCTCCAAGCGAAGAAAACCGCGCTCGGCGTACGTATGAGCCGCCCGGTGACGCGCTGCCGAGCGGGGTAGAATGCCCGCCCCGAGCATCCAACGGCGAGCGGGCACGACCAGACTCGAAGACGACGATGACGCCGCGAATCGTGATCAAGGCGGGGCGCGAGAAGTCGCTGCGCCGCCGCCATCCGTGGATTTTCTCGGGCGCCGTCGACGCGGTCGAAGGCGCGCCCGCGGCCGGAGACACGGTCGACGTCGTCGACGCGAGCGGTGCGCTGCTTGCGCGCGCCGCGTACTCGCCGTCGTCGCAGATCCGCGCGCGCGTGATGAGCTTCGACCCCGACGAGCCGGTCGACGCGGCGCTGATCCGCCGTCGGCTCGAAGAGGCGATCGCGCTGCGCCGGCGGCTCGGACGTCTCGGTCCGGACGCCGCGTGCAGGCTCGTTTTCTCCGAGTCCGACCGGCTGCCCGGGCTCGTCGTCGATCGGTACGCGAGCCATCTCGTCTGTCAGTTCCTGTCGGCCGGAGCGGAGCGCTGGCGCGACGAGATCGTCGCGTCGCTCGCCGACCTGCTCCGGCCGGACGGCATCCACGAGCGCTCCGAGGGCGCCGCGCGCCGTAAGGAAGGGCTGGCATCGCGGCGCGGCACGCTCGCGGGTGAAGAGCCGCGCGAGCCGGTGGAGTATCGCTGCGGCCGTCTGGTTCGCCGCGTCGCGATCGGCCGCGGGCAGAAGACCGGCGCCTACCTCGACCAGCAGGACAACGCGGAGCGCGTCGCGCGCTACGCCGAAGGTGTGCGCGTGCTCGATGCCTTCGCGTATACCGGCGGATTCGCGTTGACGGCGCTCGCCGCCGGCGCGCGCGAGGCGACCCTCGTCGAGAGCTCGAAGGACGCGCTCGAGCAGGCGTCGGCCGATGCGGAGGCGAACGGGCTCGCCGGCGTCCGCGTCGTCGAGGCCGACGTGTTCGACGAGCTGCGCGTGATGGTCTCGCGCGGCGAGACGTTCGATCTCGTCGTGCTCGATCCGCCGAAGTTCGTGCACTCCGCCGAGCAGATTCGCTCCGGCAGCCGCGGCTACAAGGACGTGAACCTGCTCGCGCTCAAGCTCGTCGCGCCCGGCGGGATCCTCGCGACGTTCTCGTGCTCCGGGCACGTCGACGCGGCGCTCTTTCAGAAGATCGTCGCCGGTGCCGCGCTCGACGCGGGACGCGACGTGCAGATCATCGAGCGGCTCACGCAGCCGCCCGATCATCCGGTCGGGCTCGAGTTTCCCGAGGCGGAGTACCTGAAAGGCTTGATCCTCGCCGTCCGCTGAGCCCGGCGAGCGCGGCGCGTCGTTCGCCGGGACACGCGTCCGCAAGAGCGTCCGACGCATTTCGGCCGGCCACGGTCGAGCGCAATCCGTATACTGCGTGGCTTTCATGCTCGATCGATCGTCCAATCGCCCGCGTCCGCAGGCCCGGCCTGCCGCCGTGCTCGCCGTGCTGTTCACCGGCGTGCTCGTGGCCGCGCTCGACATCGCGATCGTCGGTCCGGCGCTGCCCGCGCTGCGGGAGGACTTCGGCGTCGGCGATCGCGCGCTGTCGTGGGTGTTCTCGATCTACATCCTGTTCAACCTCGTCGGCGCGCCGCTGATCGCGAAGTGGTCCGACAGGTACGGTCGCCGGCGCCTCTACGTCGCGAGCGTCGCGACGTTCGCCGCGGGCTCCTTGATCGTCGCCGCGTCGCCGTCGTTCGACATCTTGCTCGCGGGGCGCGCCGTGCAGGCCTTCGGCGCCGGCGGCATCTTTCCGGTCGCGAGCGCCGTCGTCGCGGATACGCTGCCGATCGAGCGGCGCGGGCGCGCGCTCGGGCTGATCGGCGCGGTATTCGGCATCGCGTTCCTGATCGGGCCGCTGCTCGGCGGGCTGTTGCTGCGTTTCGGCTGGCCGTGGCTTTTCCTGATCAACGTGCCGGTCGCGCTCGGCGTGATCGCCGCGAGCTACGTCGTGCTGCCGCGCGGGGCGACGCGGGCATCCGGACGTTTCGATGCGGCGGGGGCCGCGGTGCTGGCGTTGCTCCTCGCCGCCGGCGCGTTCGGCCTGAACCGGCTCGATTCGCACCGCCTTCCGCACGCGCTCGCGTCGCTCGACGTCTGGCCGTTCCTCGCGGTCGCGCTCGCCGCCGTGCCGCTCCTCGTCGCGATCGAGCGGCGCGCATCCGATCCCGTCATGCCGCTCGCGCTCTTTCGCGGCGCGCGGCTCCGCGCGGTCGCGCTGATCGGGGTCGGGACCGGGCTCGTCGAGGCGGGCATGGTGTTCCTGCCGGCGCTCGCGGTCGGCGCATTCGGCGTCGACGCGTCGACCGCGAGCTTCATGATGATCCCGCTCGTGCTCGCACTGATCGTCGGCGCGCCGACGGCCGGCCAGCTGCTCGATCGGATCGGTCCCCGACCGGTGATCCAGGCCGGGCTCGTCGCGACGGCCGCGGGGCTCGCGCTGTTCGGCATCGGGCACCTCGGCCTCGCGAAGTTCTACACAGCGGCCGGGCTCGTCGGCCTCGGCCTGTCGGCGCTGCTCGGCGCGCCGCTCCGCTACGTGATGCTGAAGGAGGCAGGTGAGGCGCGGCGCGGCGCCGGCCAGGGCCTTTTGACGCTGTGCCTCGGCGCGGGGCAGCTCCTCGGCGCGGCGACGATCGGCGGGCTCGCCGAGTCGGCCGGGCCCGCAGGCACGGGCTATGCGGCCGCGCTGTGGCCGCTCGCTGCCGTTCTGGTCGCGGCGTTGCCGCTGACGTTCGTGCTCGATGCGCGGCCCAGTGCCGGCGAGCTCGCGGTGCAGGACGAGGCGCAGGAGGGGTCGTGACGAGACGACGAGATCAGACCGCGCGCCGCCGAAACGATCGTGAAATAATCCTGCGATCGCCGGAGCGGATCGCCCGGCAGCCTTTCGAAGTGCTCAGCCGATGAACGTGCTCGCGTCCGACAAGCCGCTGATTGCGCCGTCCATCTTGTCCGCGGATTTCGCGCGGCTCGGCGAGGAGGTCGACGCGGTGATCGCGGCCGGCGCCGATCTGATCCACTTCGACGTGATGGACAACCATTACGTGCCGAATCTGACGATCGGGCCGCTCGTCTGCGAGGCGCTGCGTCGCTACGGCGTGACCGCGCCGATCGACGTGCACCTGATGGTCAAGCCGGTCGACCGGATCATCCCGGACTTCGCCGCCGCGGGCGCGACGTTGATCAGTATTCATCCCGAGGCGACGGAGCACGTCGACCGTTCGCTGTCGCTGATCCGCGAGCACGGCTGCAAGGCGGGCCTCGTGCTGAATCCCGCGACGCCGCTCGCGTGGCTCGACTACGTGCTCGAGAAGCTCGATTTCGTGCTCTTGATGTCCGTCAACCCGGGCTTCGGCGGGCAGGCGTTCATCGAGTCGACGATTCGCAAGCTCGAGGCGACCCGCGAGATCATCGACCGCTCGGGCCTGCCGATCCGGCTCGAGGTCGACGGCGGCATCAAGGTCGACAACATCGGCCGGGTCGCGCGCGCCGGCGCGGACATCTTCGTCGCGGGCTCCGCGATTTTCGGCAGCGCGGACTACGCCGGCACGATCGCCGCGATGCGGCGCGAGATCGCGGCGGCGAAGGGGTGAGGCGTTGGCGCTGCGACAGGGTGAGACGTCGGCGCTGCGACAGGGTGAGACCTCGGCGCGTAAGCGATCGGGCGGCGCGTCGGAGGCGCGTCTTGGGGACCGCCGTGAATACGTCCCTGTAGGCTTCGCGTGCGCCGTCCCTGGCGCACACGATCCCCAAGACGCGCCTCCGACGCGCCGCCCGACCGCCCGAAACGCGGCGGTCCTCGGGACGCGCCTCTAGCGCAGCGCCCGACCGCCCGCGCGGAGCGAAAGCCGCACGCCTTTGACGCACCCGACCGCCCCACGCGGAGCGCTGACATGCGGAGCGACCACCCGAAGCGAGTCGCACTCGCTTCCCCCGGCCGTTCTGCTATCCTCGCCGCCCTGCTGTACGTCGCGGCAGGCCGCACCGGCCGCCGCTCGATTCGAAGGTTGTTCCGATGGCCTGGACCGTCCATAAATTCGGAGGCACGAGCGTCGCGGACGCGCGCTGCTTCGACATCGTCGCGAGCATCGTGACCGGCTCGAACGAGGGCAATTGCGCGGTCGTCGTTTCCGCGATGCGCGGCATGACGGACCAGCTCCTCGGCCTGATCGACCGCGCGGTCGCGCGGCAACCGTACGCCGACACGCTTGCCGAGCTCGAGGCGCGCTACACGGCGGCCGTCAACGAGCTGCTCGATCCCGAGCGCGCGGAGCCCGTGCTCGCCGCGTTCGCGCAGGATCTCGCGGACATCGGCAGCGTGCTGAAGGCGCTGTCGCTCGTCGGCGCCGCGTCGCCGCGGAGCCGCGCGCTCGTCGGCGGCATGGGCGAGCTCTGGTCCGCGCGCCTCCTCGCCGCGACGCTTGCCAGCCGGCTCGGCGACTCGCGGCGCGTCGTGTTCGTCGACGCGCGCAAAGTGCTCGTGATCGAGTCCGGCGAGATGGGGCCGATCGTCGTGTGGGAAGATACGCGCCCGAAGCTCGCCGAGATCCTGCCGGCGGACTTCACTGGCATCGCGGTGATCACCGGTTTCATCGCGTCGGACCGCGAGGGCCTGCCGACGACGCTCGGCCGTAACGGCAGCGACTACTCGGCGTCGATCTTCGGTGCGCTGCTCGGGGCGGACGAGGTCATCATCTGGACCGACGTCGACGGCGTGATGAGCGGCGATCCGCGCCGCGTGCCCGAAGCCACCGTAATCCCGCGGATCTCGTACAACGAGGCGATGGAGCTCGCGTACTTCGGCGCGAAGGTCATCCATCCGCAGACGATGGCGCCCGCCGTCGCGCACGGCATCCCGATCCGGATCCGCAACACGTTCAATCTGGAGCATCCCGGCACGTTGATCGCGGCGAGGACCGGCGAAGGCAACGGCGCCGTGAAGGGCATCAGCGGCGTCGACGGCGTTGCGCTGATCAACCTCGAGGGCGCGGGCATGATCGGTGTGCCGGGCACGGCCGATCGCCTATTCGGTGCGCTGCGCGAGGCGGGCGTCTCGGTGATGCTGATCTCGCAGGGCAGCTCCGAGCACTCGATCTGCTTCGCGGTGCCCGAGAGCTCCGCGGACCGCGTCCGCAAGGTCGTCGAACGTGCGTTCTCGGTCGAGCTCGAGCAGGGGCAGGTGCAGCGCGTCGGCGTGACGCGCGGCTGCGGCATCCTCGCGGTCGTGGGCGACGGCATGGCCGGCGCGCCCGGCACGGCGGGCCGCTTCTTCCGCACGCTCGGCAACGCGGGCATCAACGTGATCGCGATTGCGCAGGGCGCGAGCGAGCGCAACATCTCGGCCGTGATCTCGGCGAAGGACATGACGCGCGCGCTTCGTGCCGTGCACAGCAGCTTCTACCTGTCCGCGAAGACGGTGTCGGTCGGCCTGATCGGCCCGGGGCTCGTCGGCAGCGCGCTGCTTGCGCAGCTCGCGGAGGCGAGCGGCCGGCTCCGGGAGAAGTTCAACCTCGATCTGCGCGTGCGCGCGCTCGGCAGCTCGAAGAAGATGCTGCTCGGCGAGCCGCGGATCGACCTCGGGACGTGGAAGGAGCGCTTGGAGCAAGCCGAGCCGATGCGGCTCGACGCGTTCGTCGATCACGTCGATACCGATTACCTGCCGCACGCGGTGCTGATCGATTGCACGGCGAGCCAGGACATCGCGAACCTCTACCGCGGCTGGCTCGAGCGGGGCATCCACGTGATCACGCCGAACAAGCGCGCGCACAGCGGGCCGATGGCGTACTACGAGGAGCTGAAGCGTCTCACGCGTGCGTCGAACGTGCACTTCCTGTACGAGGCGACGGTCGGCGCCGGCCTGCCGGTGATCCAGACGCTGAAGGATCTCGTCGAGACCGGCGACGAGATCGAGAACATCAGCGGCATCTTCTCCGGCACGCTCGCGTATCTGTTCAACGTCTTCGACGGAAAGCGGCCGTTCTCGGAGATCGTGCGCGAGGCGAGGGCGCGCGGCTACACGGAGCCCGATCCGCGCGACGACCTCTCCGGCATGGACGTCGCGCGCAAGGCCGTGATCCTCGCCCGCGAGGCCGGTCTCGCGCTCGAGCTCGAGCAGATCGAGGTCGAGAGCCTCGTGCCGCCGGCGCTCGCGGACGCGTCGGTCGACGAGTTCCTCGATCGGCTCGCCGACTTCGACGCGCCGATGGCCGCGCGCGTCGAGGCGGCCGCGCAGTCGGGCACGGTGCTGCGCTACGTCGCAGAGGTCGACGTGAAGCAAGGCAGCGCGCGCGTCAGGCTGCAGAGCTTCCCGAAGGATCATCCTTTCGCGAACATCAGCCTGACGGACAACATCGTGCAGTTCGTGACGAAGCGCTACTGCGACAATCCGCTGATCGTCCGTGGACCGGGCGCCGGCCCCGACGTGACCGCGGCGGGCATCTTCGCCGACCTGCTGCGGTTGTGTAGCATGCTGAGCGGCAATCAGGATTGAGCGGTCGATGCGTTTTCTGAGCACGAGGGGCGGCGCCGAGACGGATCTCGTCGACGCCGTGATGCAGGGGCTTGCGCCCGACGGCGGCCTGTACGTTCCGGACGCGCTGCCGCGCGTCTCACCCGCCGGTGTGCGCGGCGAGACGCTCGCGGAGATCGCCGCGGAAGTTCTCGCGCCGTTCTTCGCGGGCTCGCCGCTCGAGCGCGAGCTGCCGGCGATCTGCCGCGACGCGCTCGACTTCCCGGTGCCGCTGAAGCCGCTCGTCGACGGCAAGCTCGCGGTGCTCGAGCTGTTCCACGGGCCGACGGCCGCGTTCAAGGACGTCGGCGCGCGTTTCCTCGCCGCCGTGATGGAGCGCGCGCTGCCGCTCGCGGGCAGCGATCCGGCGCGGCCGGTGACGATCCTCGTCGCGACGTCCGGCGACACGGGCGGCGCGGTGGCCGCCGCGTTCCACGGCCGCCGCGGCATCCGCGTCGGCGTGCTGTTCCCGAAGGGTCAGGTCTCGCCGCGCCAGCAGCATCAGCTGACGTGCTGGACCGACAACGTGCGCGCGTTCGAGGTCGACGGCAGCTTCGACGACTGCCAGGCGATGGTGAAGGCCGCCTTCGTCGATCCGGAGCTGCGCGAGCGGCATCGGCTGACCGCGGCGAACAGCATCAATCTCGGGCGACTCCTGCCGCAGGTCGCGTACCACGCCGCTGCCGCGCTGTGGCATTCCCGGAAGCACGGCGACGCGGCGGGCTTCATCGTGCCGACCGGCAATCTCGGCAACGGCATGGCGTGCATCTGGGCGAAGGCGATCGGCATGCCGATCCGCGAGGTCGTTCTCGCCGTCAACGCGAACCGCACGATCCCGGATTTCCTCGCGACCGGAGACTGGCAGCCGCGGCCGAGCGTGCATACGCTCGCGTCCGCGATGGACGTCGGCAACCCGAGCAACATGGAGAGACTGCGTCACCTGCTGCCCGACCTCGAGGACCTGCGCGCGGCGGTCGAGGCGTATCCCGTCGAGGATGCCGAAATCCGGGAGCAGATCGCACAGGACGCGAAGCGTTACGGCGAAGTGTGGTGTCCGCACACGGCGACGGGCTTCTGGGTGCACGACCACCTGCCCGAGCCGCGGCGCTCGGCGTCGTGGATCGTCTGCGCGACGGCGCACCCGGCGAAGTTCGAGTCGATCGTCGAGCCGATCGTCGGGCGGTCCGTCGACGTGCCGCCGGCGCTCGCCGCGCTGCTCGAGCGCCCGACGTTCGCGGTGCCGCTCGAGCCGAACGTCGGAGCGCTCGCGAAGGCGCTCGACGAGTGGTCAAAATAATAATTTTTCCAAGGAATTAGAAAAATAACATAAGGTGACAACTCAACTCTGGATCGCGTTGCTCGGGGGACTCGCGGTCGTCGTGCTGACCGCCGTCCTGGTCGTGCTCGTGCGGCGGCGCCGCCGCACGGACCTCGGCGCCGCGGTGCGCGCCGTCGCGCTGGACGCCGCGCACGGCGTGCTCGTGCCGAACGGCATGGGCGGGCATATCGAGATCGAGTATCTGTTGCTGACCGCGCGCGGGGTCGTCGTCGTCGATACGAAGCACTTCGAAGGGATGATCTTCGCGAGCGACCGTATGGACGAGTGGACGGTGATGCACAAGAATCGCCGCTTCACGTTCCCGAACCCTTTGAACACGCTCTACGACCGGATCGCGGCCGTGCGCCGTCTGATCCGGGACATCCCGGTGCACGGTCATGTCGTGTTCTCGCCGCTCGCGAACTTCAGCAAGGGGCGGCCGCGCGACGTGCTGCTGTCGAACGAGTTCGTCGAGCAGTACCGCAAGCCCGATCACGACGAGATCGAGCGGATCAACGAGTCGTTCGGGCCGTACTGGGAGCAGTTCAAGGCGTATCTGCAGCCGGTCGAAGCGTCCCGGTGACGCGGCCGCGACGAGCCTGCCGCGGCCGTTTCAGTTGCCGCTCCGCTCGGCGTCGTGGAGCCGAAAGAGCCGCTCCGTGTTCTCCGTGGCGGCCTGCGCCACGACGTCGGCCGCCACTCCGAGCGCGTCCGCGACGCGCGCGAGCACGTGCGGCAGGAAGGCGGGCTCGTTGCGCCGGTTGCGCGGCTTCTCTTCGAGGTCGCGCGGCAGCAGGTAGGGCGCATCGGTTTCGAGCAGCAGGCGATCGAGCGGAACGCGCGGCACGGCTTCGCGCAACGCCGCTCCGCGCCGCTCGTCGCAGAGCCACCCCGTGATACCGATGTAAAGGTCGAGCTCGAGATAGGCGTCGAGCTCGGCCGGGCCGCCGGTGAAGCAGTGCGCGACACCGCCCGCGAGCCGGCCGCGATGCTCGGCAAGGATCGCCGTGAAGCGCTCGTGCGCGTCGCGTTGATGGAGGAACACCGGCAGGCCGCACTCCGCCGCGAGCTCGAGCTGCGCGATGAAGGCTCGCTCCTGCGCCTCGGGCGGCGAGAAGTTGCGGAAGAAGTCGAGCCCGCACTCGCCGATCGCGACGACCTTGGGCTGCGCGGCGAGCTCCCGGAGCGCGCCGACCGTATGCGCGTCGAGCTCGCTCGCGTGGTGAGGGTGGACGCCGGCGGTTGCATAGAGCCCCGGGCGGCTCGCGGCGAGCTCGGCGGCCTGTGCGCTCGCGGTGACACTCGTGCCGGTCACGATCATCCGCATGACGCCCGCTGCCGCCGCCCGCTCGATCACGTCGTCCCGGTCGGCATCGAAGCTGTCGTGCGTCAGATTGACGCCGATGTCGATCAGCTCCACGGCTTCCCCATGGCAGGCAAAGGGTGCTTCCCGGCGCGCCGCGGGCTTCGGCGTGATCCAAACGGGGTCATGACGATTTACGATAAGCTCGGCAGGATCGTGGCCGGCTATTATAGGAACGGCCGGGGCGACGAAGACAGCGAATGCCGCAACAACTCCGCCTCCTGGACGACCAACGTCCTACGCTCGTGACCTCCGGTGAGCTCGTCATGCGGGAGAGCCGTCGCGCGCGCCGGCTGTTCCTGCAGCTCGTTCCACCGCACACGCTCGAGCTCGTCGTGCCGATCGGTACGCGTCCGCGGGACGTGCAGGCCTTCGTGGAGGAGCACCGGGACTGGATCGAGCGGGCACGCATGCACGTGTCGACCCGCTACGCGGGCGACCGGGAGCTGTTGCCGTCGAGCGTGACGCTGCGCGCGCTCGGCCGCGAGTACTCGGTGCGCTATCGGCACGTGCCCGTCGGCCGTCCGCGCCGCAGGAGCGCCGGCCAGGCGCTGCTCGTCGAGACCGCGTATGCGGATCACCGCGATGCGAGGGCGCAGCTCCGCGCGTGGCTGCTCGACGAGGCGCGCGCACATTTGAAGCCGTGGCTCTGGCGCGAGGCGGAGAGGATCGGACGTCTGCCGAAGACGGTTCAGGTGCGCCTGCAGCGGACGCGCTGGGGGAGCTGCTCGGGGCAGGGCAACATCAGCATCAACGCGAGCGCGCTGTTCCTCGATCCGCCGGTCGTGCGCTACCTGCTGATCCACGAGCTTTGCCATCTGTTCTCTCTGAATCATTCGCGGCGCTTCTGGCGGCTCGTCGAGCGCTACGAGCCGGAGTGCCGCGAGCTCGATCGGCGGCTCGCGAACGCGTGGACCGAGGTGCCGCTATGGGTGTCGGCCGCATGAGCGCCGTGTGCCGATCCCGGTGACGCCGTCTTGAGCTGGCTCCATCGCCCGCAGCGCACGCGGCTGCGCAAAGTGATCTTCGTGCTGCACCAGTGGAGCGGGCTGCTGCTCGGCCTGTACGTCGCCGTCGTCTGCTTGACCGGCAGCGTCGCCGTGTTCCGGCCCGACGTGAATCGGGCGCTGATCCCGCGCAGGGTCGAGCAGGTCGGCGAAGCGCGGCTCGCCGAGGCGGAGTTCCGCACCGCGCTCGCGGCGCAGTATCCCGACTACGAGATCGTGCGTATCGGCGAAGCGCGTAGGCCCGAGAGCCTCGTCTACGTGACGCTCGCGCGCGGCGGCAAGGAGATCGAGCGCCTCGCCGATCCGTACACGGGGAAGGTCGTCGGCGATCCGTACCCGCCGGCGGTGGCCGCGATCGAATGGACCGTCCGCCTGCACGACGAGCTCCTGATCGGGCCCGTCGGACGCAAGGTCAACGGCGTCGCCGGTGCGCTCGTCGCGCTGCTCGTCGTGACCGGCGTCGTCGTCTGGTGGCCGGGCACGAAGCGCTGGCCGATCGGTCTCGTGCCGAGCCGGCACCCGTCGGCGCCGGGCGCGTTGTGGCAGCTGCACGCGATCCTCGGTATCGTCTGCGCCGGTCTCTTGTTCATCTGGGCGGTGACCGGCTTCTATCTCGGGTTTCCGCAGCCGATCGAGGGTCTGATCGATCGCTTCGACGACGATCTGAACGACCTTTACCGCCCGGGCGAAGCGTTCTTGCTCGGCATGCTGAGGCTCCACTTCGGGCGCTTCAGCGCGTTCGAGCTCAAGATCCTGTGGGGAATCCTGGGCCTCTTGCCCGCGATCCTGTTCGTCAGCGGCTTCACGTTGTGGTGGCGGCGGATCGCGCGCCGCCGCCGCGGCGTCAGCCTTGCGCGAGCAGAGATCGCAGGTCGATGACGGCGCTGTGCGCGCGGGAGAGGTATGACGCGAGCACGAGCGAGTGGTTCGCGAACATGCCAAAGCCGTCGCCGTTCAGGATGATCGGGCTCGACACCGGCTCGAGCGCGCCTTCGAGCTCGCGGATGATCTGCCGCAGGCTCACGACCGCGTTCTTGTCCTCGAGCACGCTCTCGAAGTCGAACTGCGCCGCGCGCATGAAGTGCAGCAGGGCCCACGCGGTGCCGCGCGCCTCGTAGAAGACGTTGTCGATCTGGAGCCACGGTGTGCGCACCGCAACGTCCTCGCCGAGCGGCGACGTGCCGGCCGCGGCCCGCTCGCCCGCGAGGTCGATGTTCACGCGCCGCTCGCCGACGCTCGCCGAGAGCTGCTGCGACATGTTGCCGAGGCGCCGCTCGACGACGACGAGCCATTCCCGCAGGTTGTCGGCTCTCGCAAAGAAGCGCGCGTCCGCCGGGTTCGAGTCGACGAGCCGCGCCTGGAAGCTGCGCAGCGCGGAGAGTGCCTCGCGGTACTTGCTCTCGGTCGTCGGGAAGATCCACGAGTCGTTCGAGAAGTTGAGCGCAGGCTCCGCGATCGCGAGATCGGCGTCCTCGAGCGACTGCGACTGGGAGCGGCTGTAGTCGTTGCGCAGCACGCGCGCGAGATCGCGGCATTGCACGAGCACGCCGAACTCGAAGCTCGGCATGTTGTCGAGCAGCACGCTCGGCGGAAGGACGTCGTTGCTCAGATATCCGCCCGGCTTCTCGAGCAGCCACTCGACCGTGCGAATCAGCGTGTTCACGGTCGAGTAACCGACGACGCGCGTCCCGTTCGGAGGGGTTTCCTCGACCCAGAAGACCTTCGGCTCTCGCGACCAGTACCATCCGAGGATCAGGCACACGAGCACGAACGCCGCGAGCACGCCGCCCGCGATCGTCGTGACGGTCTGCTTCGTCGACCCCGGCTCGGTCCAACCCTTTAGCCAGTCTCTGACCATCGACCGGTCTCCCCGGCGCAGGGCGTCAGCCCGCCCGGCGCCGCGAGCACATCGATACCGTCACTACGCCGCGAGCTGACGCAGCACGTAATGCAGGATGCCGCCGTGGACGTAGTACTCCTGTTCTTTCGGCGTGTCGATCCTGACCCTCGCCTCGAACTCCGTCCGCTTGCCGTCCGGCTTCGTCGCCGTCACCCGCACGCGCGGGACCCGCTCGACGCCGAGGCCGACGATGTCGAAGGTCTCGGTGCCGTCGAGCCCGAGGCTCGCAGCGTTCTGGCCGTCGAGGAACTGCAGCGGCAGCACGCCCATGCCGATCAGGTTCGAGCGGTGGATCCGCTCGAAGCTCTCCGCGATCACGGCGCGTACGCCGAGGAGCGCGGTGCCCTTCGCCGCCCAGTCGCGCGACGAGCCTGCGCCGTACTCCTTGCCGGCAATCACGACGAGCGGCGTGCCGTCCTGCTGATAGCGCATCGCGGCGTCGTAGATGCTCGTCTGCTCGCCGGTCGGGAAGTAGATCGTCCAGCCGCCCTCGGTGCCCGGTGCGAGCAGGTTGCGCAGCCTGATGTTCGCGAACGTGCCGCGCATCATGACCTCGTGATTACCGCGTCTCGCGCCGTATGAGTTGAAGTCCTTCTGCTCGACGCCGAGGGACAAGAGGTACTGGCCCGCCGGCGTGTTGCGTCCGATGCTGCCTGCCGGGGAGATGTGGTCGGTCGTGACCATGTCGCCCAGGAGCGCGAGCACGCGCGCGCCGCGGATGTCCGTGGGGGGCTTCGGCTCGCGGGTCATCCCGTCGAAGTACGGCGGGTTCTGCACGTACGTCGACTTCGAATCCCACGTGTACGTCTCGCCGCTCGGCACCGCGAGGCTGTTCCAGTTCTCGTCGCCGGCGAAGACGTTCGCGTAGCTCGACTTGAACATCGTTGCGTCGATCGTCGAGCGGATCAGGTCGTGCACCTCGCGCGAGCTCGGCCAGATGTCCTTGAGGTAGACCGGCTGGCCGTCGCGATCCGTGCCGAGCGGGTCGTTGTAGAGGTCGACCTTCATGTTTCCCGCGAGCGCGTAGGCGACGACGAGCGGCGGCGACGCGAGGAAGTTCATCTTGACGAGCGGATGGATCCGGCCCTCGAAGTTCCGGTTGCCCGACAGCACCGAGCACGCCGTGATGTCGCCGCTCGTGATCGCGTCGGCGATCGGATCGGGCAGGGGACCCGAGTTGCCGATGCACGTCGTGCAGCCGTAGCCGACGAGGTGGAAGCCCACCTTCGCGAGATCGTCGAGGAGGCCGGCCTTTTTGTAGTAGTCGGTCACGACCTTCGATCCCGGCGCGAGGCTCGTCTTGACCCACGGTTTGGGCTTCAGGCCGCGCGCCGCGGCGTTCCGGGCGAGGAGACCCGCGCCGATCATCACGGCCGGGTTCGACGTGTTCGTGCAGCTCGTGATCGCCGCGATCACGACGGCGCCGTCCTCGAGCTCGAACGACTCGCCGTCGAGCTTCGCGGCCGCGCGGGTCGGCGCGCCGCCGTCGGGCTTCGCGAGCAGCGTCTTCGCCTTGCCGGCGGCCTGACGCAGCGGGATGTGGTCCTGAGGCCGCTTCGGGCCGGCGATGCTCGGCTCGACGGTGCCGAGATCGAGCGTCAGCACGTGCGTGTAGCGCGCGCGCGGCGCGCTGCCGCGCCAGAGTCCTTGCTCCTTCGCGTAGGCCTCGACGAGCTTGATCAGCTCCGGCGAGCGGCCGGTCAGCTGGAGGTAGCGGAGCGTCTCGTCGTCGATCGGGAAAACGGCGCACGTGCTGCCGTACTCGGGCGACATGTTGCCGATCGTCGCGCGATCGGCGAGCGGCAGATGATCGAGACCGTCGCCGAAGAACTCGACGAATTTGCCGACGACGCCGACGTCGCGCAGCATCTTCGTGACCGTCAGCACGAGGTCCGTGCCGGTCGCGCCCTCGGCGAGCTGCCCCTTGAGCTCGAAGCCGATGACTTGCGGGATCAGCATCGTGATCGGCTGCCCGAGCATCGCTGCCTCGGCCTCGATGCCGCCGACGCCCCAGCCGAGGACGCCGAGGCCGTTGATCATCGTCGTGTGCGAATCGGTGCCGACGAGCGTGTCCGGATACGCGAGCCGCTCGCCGTTCTGCTCGACGTCGAACACGACGCGGCCGAGATACTCGAGGTTCACCTGGTGCACGATGCCGGTGTTCGGCGGCACGACGCGGAAGTTGCGGAACGCGTTCTGTCCCCAGCGGAGGAACGCATATCGCTCGCGATTACGCTCGAACTCGATCGCGTTGTTCTGCGCGAGCGCGTCGGGCGTGCCGAAGCGGTCGACCTGCACCGAATGGTCGATGACGAGCTCGACCGGCGACAGCGGGTTGATCGACGTGGCCTTGCCGCCGAGCTTCACGACGGCGTCGCGCATCGCCGCGAGGTCGACGACCGCCGGAACGCCCGTGAAGTCCTGCAGGATCACGCGGGCCGGCGTGAAGGAGATTTCCCTCTCCGGCTCGGCCGCCGGATCCCAGTTCGCGAGCGCCTGGATGTCGTCCGCGGTGATGTTCTTGCCGTCCTCGTGGCGCAGGAGGTTCTCGAGCAGGATTTTCAGCGTGTACGGCAGATCCTCGTAGCGTCCGCCGACGGCGTCGAGGCGATGAAGCCCGTAGCGGACACCGCCCACGGAGAACGTCTGGCGCGAGCCGAAGCTGTCTGTCATTGCGGACCTCGGAAAGGGATGTGTGGAACGCGAGCCCGAAAGTATAGCAAGCGGCCGATCAGCCGGCTTTCGCGAAACGGGAAACGGCGCCATGCTCGACCGTTCGGCATCGCTCGACGCGCTCGATCGTCGCGCCGCCCAGGCACTCGTCTCCCGCATAGAGCACGAGATACTGTCCGGGCGTGACGGCGCGCTGCGGCGTGTCGAACCGCACCTCGATCGTGTCGCCGCCGGTATCGATGACGGTGCAAGGCTGGTCCGGCTGGCGGTAGCGTGTCTTCGCGGCGCAGCGGATCGACTCGCCCGGGACGAGGTCGGGCGGCGGGCCGGCGATCCAATGCGTATCCGTACCGACGACGACGTCGGCGAAAAGCGCCGGATGATCCGCGCCCTGCGCGACGACGAGCTCGTTCCGGTCGACGCGCTTCTCGACGACGTACCACGGCGCGTCCGGGCGATCGGCGATACCGCCGATACCGAGGCCGTGCCGCTGGCCGAGCGTGTAGAACGCAAGCCCGTTGTGCTCGCCGAGCACGTCGCCGTCGACACTGACGATCGGCCCCGGCTGCGCGGCGACGTAGCGGCCGAGGAACTCGGCGAACGGCCGCTCGCCGATGAAGCAGATTCCGGTGCTGTCGCGCTTCTCGGCGACCGGGAGACCCGCGTCGCGCGCGAGGTCGCGCACTTCGCGCTTCGTGAGCTCGCCGAGCGGAAAGATCACCCGGTCGAGATCCGCTGCGTCGACCGCATGCAGGAAGTAGCTCTGATCCTTGGCCGGGTCGCGGCCCTTGAGCAGGCGAGGGCGGCCGTCCGGGCGCTCGATTCGCGCGTAATGGCCGGTCGCGAGCCAGTGGCCGCCGAGCCGGTCCGCGTAGCGGCGCAGCACGCCGAACTTGATCTCGCGGTTGCAGAGCACGTCCGGGTTCGGCGTCCGGCCGCGGCGGCACTCGTCGAGAAAATACGCGAAGACGCGCTCGCGGTACTCGCGCGCGAAGCTCACGCGATGGAGCGGCAGGCCGAGCGCGGCGCAGACGCGCCGCGCGTCCTGGAAATCCCGCGCCGCGTCGCAGTAGCCGTCGTCGTCCTCCCAGTTCGTCATGTGGAGGCACTCGACCGCGTAGCCCTGATCGCGCAGGAGCAGCGCGGCGACGGCGGAATCGACGCCGCCCGAAAGTGCAACGATGACGGTTTCGGCTGGCATGGGTGCGCATTGTCGCGCAAATTTGGGGTCAGAGCCCTTCTCCACGCCGCCTGACGCTAAGACCGAGCCAATCCAATTCACGAAGAAGTCGGGCTCCGCCCGAGTTTTGTCGCCTGGACCGAGCAAAAGGGCTCTGACCCTGACAGGAGAAATCGGGCTCTGACCCCAATTTCCGCTCAGGCGAGGCGGACGCCCTCGGCGGATGCGGGGTCGAGGTGGGTCAGGCAGTCGAGCGGAAACCGGATGCCGGCGCGGTAGTCGTCGATGCAGCGCAGGACCATCGGGCTGCGGAGCTGACTCCGGAGGCCGAGGAGCTGGTTACGGCTCAGCCAGTGCACGGCGATGATGCCGTCGTCGAGCCGCGGAGGCGATGCCGGCGGCACGAACGCGCCCGTGAACGCGACGCGCAGAAACGTCGTGTCGGCCGCGTCGCTCCGCCACATGTAGATGCCGAGCACGTAGCGCGGATCGAAACGGAAGCCCGTCTCCTCGCGCGTCTCGCGTATGACGGCCTCGATCAACGATTCGTGAGGCTCGACGTGACCGGCAGGCTGGTTGTAGACGATCTGGCCGCACGCGCGTTCCTCGACGAGCAGGAAACGCTCGTCGTGCTCGATCACGGCAGCGACGGTCACGTCGATCGCGCGCGTCATGCCCTCGGCTCGTGTGTTCCGAGCCGGCATTATACGTGAAGCTGCCTCAGCTCAGGCTCCACCTCGCACGCGTGCCAAAGCTCGTCGAACGTCTCGAGATAGCGGCGCGCGACCGCGGGCTCGTACGTATCAGCGACGCCTTCCCAGCTTTCGGCGCGCGCTCGATAGACGATCGCGTGATCGTCGGCGATGCAGAACGCTTCCGGATGATTCCGGTACTGCGGCTTCACGTGGCGAAACTCGATGTAGCTGTTGAGCCGCCGGCCCATCGCAACGAATCGGTTGCCGTCCTTCATCGCGCGGACGGGATCGGCGATGAGGACGCGCACCCGCGCGAACGTGCGCGCGAGAACGAACCGCTTCAACGGCTCTAGAAAATCGTCGTGATCGTAGATGTCCGGCTCGAGATCGTGCGTGAGGATCGCGAGTGTCCTGTCGGCGAGCGATGTGATCTCGGAGACGGCCGCACGCACGTCGTCCACCGTCGTGAGCACCAGACGCTGACCACGCCGTTTTCTGTGTTCCATGGCCCCTGTCATGATCGTCTTTTCGGCGATTGTCGAAGTGAACGCCATTGGAAGAAGAAAAGACATAGTTGTTGTCGAGCGTCGCCCGCGGCGCGTTCGCAGTCCTCGGCGGACGACGCCCTGCAGTTTTGGATAACGTACCGCGGTTTGCTGTGCAGTGCGTCACGTTTCGCCGGGCGTCTCGACGTAAGACCCCGATTTTTCAGGGTTCTTTAGGTAGTCGCTAAGGGTTTCCCCCAAATTACGGGACCTCGCGCGCGAGGCGCGCGGCGAGGCCGACGTAGTCGGCGGGGCGTAACGCAAGGAGCCGCGCCTTCGCATCGGGGGGCAGGTCGAGCCTGGTGACGAACTCCTTCAGCGCGGCCTCGGTGATGCGCTGCCCGCGCGTCAGCGCCTTCAGCTGCTCGTAGGCGTCCGCGATCCCGTAGCGGCGCATTACGGTCTGCACGGCCTCGGCGAGCACCTCCCAGTTGTCCGCGAGGTCGCTTGCGATCCGGTCGCGGTCGGCGTCGAGCTTCCCGAGCCCCCGCTGACACGACTCGAACGCGATCAGACTGTGGCCGAGCGCGACCGCGAGATTGCGCAGCACCGTCGAGTCGGTGAGGTCGCGCTGCCAGCGCGACGTCGGCAGCTTACCGGCGAGGAAGGTCAGGAGCGCGTTCGCGACGCCGAGGTTGCCTTCGGCGTTCTCGAACTCGATCGGATTGACCTTGTGCGGCATCGTCGACGAGCCGACCTCGTTTGCGACGACGCGCGGACGGAAATAGCCGAGGCCGACGTATCCCCAGACGTCGCGGCAGAGGTCGATCACGATCGTGTTGAAGCGGGCGAGCGCCTGGCAGTACTCCGCGATCCAGTCGTGCGGCTCGATCTGCGTCGAGTAGCGCGTCGGCTCGAGGCCGAGGGCGCGCACGAACCGCTCGCTGATGTCGATCCAGTCGGCGTCGGGGTAGGCGGCAACGTGCGCATTGAAATTGCCGACGGCGCCGTTGAACTTGCCGAGCACGTCGATGCGCGCGAACTGCTCCTTCTGCCGCTTCATCCGGTCGACGAAGTTCGCGAGCTCCTTGCCGAGCGTCGTCGGCGACGCGGGCTGGCCGTGCGTGCGAGCGAGCATCGGCAGATCGGCGTAACGGTGCGCGAGGACCCGCAGATCCGCCGTCAGTGCGCGCATCAGCGGCAGCAGCACGCGCTGACGCGCGTCGCGCAGCATCAGCGCGTACGCGAGATTGTTGATGTCCTCGGACGTGCTCGCGAAGTGAAGGAACGGAACGAGGCTTCCGGCCGAGCTCGAGACGCCGTCGAGCTTCTGCCGCAGGAAATACTCGACGGCCTTCACGTCGTGATTCGTCTCGGCCTCGAGCTCCTTGACGCGCCGCGCGTCCTCGTGACCGAAGTGGTCGACGACCCCGTTCAGCACGTCCTTCACCGGTGCATCGAGCGGTCCGATCTCGGTCAGGGCCGGCTCGTCGGCGAGATGCTGCAACCAACGCACCTCGATTAGCACGCGATATCGGATCAGCGCGTACTCGGACAGGTAAGGACGGAGCGGGGCGGCCTTGTGCGCATAGCGGCCGTCGAGCGGCGACAGCGCGGTGAGCGTCGTGAAATCCACGGAGCCTATACAATGAGTTAGGGAGTGCGCATCATACACGCTTCGTTCGCGATCTCCGACCCGCGCCGTGACCGGCCGGGCGGTGTGCACTTGCAGACGAGGACGGCGGCCCGGAGGAAGGGATGACTGAGCATAGGACCGAGAAGGACAGCATGGGCGAGCTCGCCGTCCCGGCGAGCGCGCTGTGGGGCGCGCAGACGCAGCGCGCCGTGCAGAACTTTCCGATCAGCGGCTTGCCGATGCCCGGTCGGTTCATCCACTCCCTCGGCCTCATCAAGTGGGCCGCGGCGCGGGTGAACCGCGAGCTCGGCCTTCTCCCGGCCGACGTTGCCGAGGCGATCGAGGCGGCGGCGCTCGAGGTCGCCGCCGGCAGCCACGACGCGCATTTCCCCGTCGATGTCTTCCAGACGGGCTCCGGCACGAGCTCGAACATGAATGCGAACGAGGTCATCGCCCGTCTCGCTTCGCAGCGGCTCGGCAAGAGCGTGCATCCGAACGATCACGTCAACATGGGGCAGAGCAGCAACGACGTCGTGCCGTCGGCGATCCACGTGAGCGCCGCGCTCGGCCTGACCGAGCAGCTCTTGCCCGCGCTGAACCATCTCGCCGACGTCATCGAGGCGAAGGCCGAGCGGCTGTCCTCGATCGTGAAGACCGGCCGCACGCACCTGATGGACGCGATGCCGGTCCGCTTCGACCAGGAGCTCGGCGGCTGGGCTTCGCAGATCCGCAACGACTACCAGAGAGTCGCCGGCGTGATGACGCGGCTCTCCGCGCTCGCGCAGGGCGGGACGGCCGTCGGCACCGGCATCAACGCGCATCCCGAGTTCGGCATCCGGGTCTCGGCGGCGCTCGCCGAGCGGACGGGGATCGCGTTCCGGCCCGCGGACAGCTACTTCGAGGCGCTGAGCTGCCAGGACACCGCGGTCGAGCTCTCCGGCCAGCTCAAGACGACGGCCGTGGGCCTGATGAAGATCGCGAACGACCTGCGCTGGATGAACAGCGGTCCGCTGGCCGGGCTCGGTGAAATCTCTCTGCCGGCGCTGCAGCCGGGCAGCAGCATCATGCCGGGCAAGGTCAATCCGGTGATCCCGGAGGCCGTCGCGATGGTGGCCGCGCAGGTGATCGGCAACGACACGACGATCACGATCGCGGGCCAGTCGGGCAACTTCCAGCTGAACGTGATGCTGCCCGTGATCGCGCTGAACCTCATCCAGAGCATCGAGCTCACGGCGAGCGCCGCGCGCGTGCTCGCCGATTCCGCGATCGAGGGCTTCACCGTCAACACGGACCGGCTCGAGGCCGCGCTCGAGCGCAACCCGATCCTCGTCACCGCGTTGAATCCGGTGATCGGCTACGAGAAGGGCGCCGCCGTCGCGAAGCGGGCCTATCGCGAGGGCCGACCGATCCGCGACGTCGCGGCCGAGGATACGGATCTGCCGCCCGAGCGGCTCGCGGCGCTGCTCGATCCGGTCGAGCTGACGAAAGGCGGGATCAAGGGCTGATCCGCGACGCCTCCCGCCGATGATCGCGGAGCGGACACCGCCGCGGGCCGTCATCGAGCGGCGGCTCGCGCGCGTGGTGCCGCACGTCGATCCGATCGAGCGGCTGCTCGCGGACGTCGAAGGACCGGTCACGGCCGAGCTTCGCGAGTGGCTCGGGCGGCCGCAGCGCGACGCGGCCGTGCTGCTCGCGCTGATCGACCGGCCGGGCGGCCTCACGATGCTCTTCACCGAGCGCGCGCTCCATCTGCCGCACCATCCGGGCCAGATCAGCTTTCCGGGCGGGCGGATCGACGTCAGCGAGGATGCGATCGCCGCGGCTCTGCGCGAGGCCTGGGAGGAGGTGCGGATGCCGCAGAGCGCGGTCGAGGTCGCCGGCCGTCTGCCGACGCACGTGACCGGCACCGGCTTCGCGATCACGCCGGTCGTCGGCTTCGTCCGCGGCGACTTCCGCGCCGAGCCCGATCCCGGCGAGGTCGCCGGCGTGTTCGAGGTGCCGCTCGACGTCGTGCTCGCGCCGGGCGCGCTGCGCACGACGTATCGGGAGCGCCTGGGCACGCGCTTCAAGATGTACGAGCTCGAGCATTCGGGGCGGCTGATCTGGGGCGCGACGGCCGCGGTGCTGAAAACCTTCCGGGAAGTGCTTGGCGATGAGCGGGACTGACGCCGACGAGATCGCGAGGCTGCTCCAGATCATGGCGACGCTGCGCGACCCCGAGCGCGGCTGCCCGTGGGACCTCGAGCAGACGTTCGAGTCGATCGCGCCGTACACGATCGAGGAAGCGTACGAGGTCGCGGACGCGATCGAGCGCGGCGACATGGCCGAGCTCGAGGACGAGCTCGGCGATCTGTTGCTGCAGGTCGTTTTTCATTCCCGCATGGCGGAGGAGGCGGGCACGTTCCGCTTCCCGGACGTCGTGCGGCGCATCTGCGACAAGATGGTGCGGCGGCATCCGCACGTGTTCGCCGGCAAGCACGCCGAGCGGGACGCGCATGCCGAGACGTGGGAAGCGCTGAAACGCCAGGAGAAGGGCCCGCAAGAGCACGTCCTCGATGGTGTGCCGGTCGGCCTTCCGGCGCTGACGCGCGCCGTGAAGCTCGGGCGCCGCGCTGCTCGCGTCGGCTTCGACTGGCCTGACGCGCACGGGCCGCGCGCGAAGATCGACGAGGAGCTCCGCGAGCTCGACGAGGCGATCGCGAGCGGTGATCGCAGCCGGATACGGGCCGAGCTCGGCGACGTGCTGTTCGCGGTCGCGAATCTCGCGCGGCATCTCGACGTCGATCCCGAGCAGGCCGTGCGCGGCGCGAACCTGCGCTTCGAGACGCGGTTCGCCGGCGTCGAGCGCCGCGTCCGCGACTCCGGGCGGCCGTTCGACGCGCATTCGCTCGACGAGCTCGAAGCGTACTGGCAGGCGGCGAAGGCCGACGAGTCGCGGCGCTGAGCGGAACCGTTCCCCGCGTCGGCCGGTATTCAGCTTCGATTCATCGCTCCGCCCGTAACTTGCACCGCGAAGCCGGAAGGAAACGTCCGGCCGTCGATTGGAGGTGTGCGATGTTACGGAGACTCGGAACGCTCGCGATTGCGGTCGGCGCGCTTGCGGCAGGGACCGCGGCGGCGCACGGGCACGGTCACGGCCATGGTCACGGCCACAAGCACGGACACGAGTACGTGTACGCGAAGGTCGTCGACGTCGATCCGATCGTGCGTTACGTCACCGTCGCGCATCCCAGGCAGCAGTGCTGGGACGAGGTCGTCTACGAGCGCGATCGGCCGTCCAACGTCGCGGGGCCTGCGATCGCCGGTGGAATCATCGGCGGCGCGATCGGCCGCCAGTTCGGCGGCGGCAGCGGCCGCGACGCGCTGACGCTCGCCGGCGCGATCGCGGGCACGGCGATCGCGACCGAACGGGCGGTCCGCAACCAGTCGGGCGCGACGCGCGCGACGACCGTGACGCGGTGCGAGACCGTGCACGAGCATCATCGGGAGCGGCGCATCGACGGCTACCGCGTGACGTACCAGTACCGCGGGCGCCGGCACACGATCATCACGCCGGAGCCGCCGGGCTCGCGCATCCGCCTGCTCGTGAGCGCGATTCCGGTCCACTACTGAGCATCGGGATCGGAGGCGATGGGAAAGCGCGGGCGTCCGTCCTTGACGGAGGCGCGGTCGGACTCCAAGCTTCAGGCAGCTCCGTATGGACAGGGCACTGACGAGTGACGCCGATGCATCCCACCGCAAGCGTTCCGAGGCGCGGCCGCACCGGGCGATCGCGAATCGCATCGCGTGCGGTCGCGCCGCTCGTCGCACTTGCAGCGACCTTGGCGCTCGCTCGGCCGATACCGATGCCCGCACAGCCCGCGCCGGAGTGCCTGCTGTCCGAATGCGTGCCGACCGAGGCGATCGCGCAGCAGGGCGGCGTATCGCTCGAGCAGGCGCAGCGCATCGCGACGCAGCGCTACCCGGGCCGTGTCGTCCGCGCCGAGACGACGGTGCGCGACGGCCGGCGCGTTCACGAGATCCGCATCCTCGTCGAGGGCGACGGGGATTCGCGCATGCGCATCGTGCGGATCGACGCCGAGAGCGGCCGCTTCCTGTAGCGCTTCTCGCATAGGGAGGACGGCGATGCGCGTGCTGTTGGTCGAGGACGATCAGACGCTGAGCCGCTCGCTGCGCGCGCAGCTCGAGCGCGCCGGCTACAGCGTGCAGTGTGCCGAGGACGGCCGCGAGGGGCTCTACTACGCGACCGAGTTCTCGGTCGACGTGGCGATCGTCGATTTGGGGCTCCCCGGTCTTTCGGGCATCGACCTGATCCGCGGCGTCCGCTCGAAGGGCAAGGAGTATCCGATCCTCGTTCTGACGGCTCGCGACCGCTGGCAGGACAAGGTCGAAGCCCTGAAGCTCGGTGCCGACGATTACGTCGTCAAGCCTTTCCACGTCGAGGAACTGCTCGCGCGCGTCGACGCGCTCGTGCGCCGCGCCGGCGGCTGGGCGCAGTCGGAGCTCGTCTGCGGGCCCGTCACGCTCGATACGCGCACGCAGGAGGTCCGCGTCGACGGCAAGCGGCTCGAGCTCACGAGCTTCGAATACAAGCTGCTCGAGTACCTGATGCTGCACGCCGGCGAGGTCGTGTCGAAGACGCAGATCACCGAGGCGCTGTACGACCAGGACTTCGAGCGGGACAGCAACGTCGTCGAGGTCTTCATCGGTCGGCTGCGGCGCAAGCTCGACCCGGACGGCGAAATGAAGCCGATCGAGACGCTGCGCGGCCGAGGCTATCGCCTCACGCTGCCGCGCGGCGCGCCTTCGACGTAGACCTGCCGGATCGCCTCGGCTTCCGGGCGTCGACCTTCGGGAACGGCGCCCGCGTGACAACGCGTCCGACTCAAGCGAAACTCCGGACGTTCGGGCGGATTGACGGAGCGTGTCCATGAAGAGCGGGCGGATCGTTCCCTTCGGCATTCTGGCGGCGGCCGTGGCGGGCGCGGCGGTGTGGGCGCAGCCGGCCGGCAATCCCTTTTTCGACCGTATGCGCGAGGCGCTCGCGGAGCCGTTCGTCGGCATGACGCTCGGCGGCGCGGCACCCGAGCAAGGGCTCTTCGAAATCGAGCCGACCGGCGTCTCGACGGAGCCCGTGCGGCAGGCCGCGCTCGCGCTGATCGATGTGCTCGACGACGCGCAGCGGGAGCGGCTCCTGTTCCCCGTCGACGACGACGAATGGCGCAATTGGGCGAACGTGCATCGCTTCCCGCGCGAAGGCGTGAGCCTCAACGAGATGACGCCGGAGCAGCGCGAGGCGGCCTACAGGCTGCTCGAGGCGTCGCTCAGCGCGAAGGGCTACGAGACGTCGCGCGACATCATGCGGCTCAACCACCACCTCGCGGAGCTCGTCGACAACTTCGACGAGTACGGCGAGCACCTCTATTGGTTCACGATCTTCGGCGAGCCCTCCGCGACCGAGCCGTGGGGCTGGCAGATCGACGGTCATCATCTCGTCATCAACTATTTCGTGCTCGGCGATCAGGTCGTGATGACGCCGACGTTCATGGGCTCGGAGCCGATCACCGCCACGTCGGGAAAGTACGCCGGCACGACGATTCTCGAGGTCGAGCAGGATCTCGCGGTCGACCTGATGGCCGCGCTCGATCCCGAGCAGCGCGCCGCCGCGCTCCTGTCGAGCACGAAGAGCCGCGGCGAGAACCTGGCCGAGATGTTCCGCGACAACATCGACGTTCCGCTCGAGGGGCTTCCCGCGACCCGACTCGACGCGGCGCAGCGCGAACGGCTGCTCGCGCTGATCGAGGCGTACGTCGGCAACATGAAGGACGGTCATGCGGCCGTGAAGATGGACGAGGTCCGAGCGCATCTCGACCGCACGTACTTCGCGTGGAAGGGCGAGGTCGGGCCGGATGCGGTCTTCTACTACCGGATCGTGAGCCCGGTCCTGTACATCGAGTTCGATCATCAGGGCCCGACCGCGCTCGCCGGCCCGCGCGACGTCGCGACGCGCAATCACATCCATACCGTCGTGCGCACGCCGAACGGCAACGACTACGGCCGCGACCTGCTGCGCCAGCACTACGAGGCGTATCGGGACGATCCGTCCCATGGCCACGTGTCGTCGCCGGTCGACTAGCGTCCGCGCGTTCGGCCTCGCGCTGCTCGTGCTCGAGGCCTCTGCGGCCGGGCGCGTGGATGCGCAATCGGTGCCCGCGGCCGACGCGGCATTCGGCGTCGACGGGAGCTTCGAGCGGCCGGTGGCGGACGGTGCGCCGCCCGGCTGGAGCTTGGGCGCCGGCGCTGCGCTCGATGCGACCGTCGCACGGGACGGCGAGCGGAGCCTGAGGCTTCGCGCCGACGACGGGCGCGGCGCGCGGGCGACGCTCGACGTCGTGCCGCCGCGCGTCGACGGCAACCGGATCCGCTTCTCGCTCCACGCGCACGGTGACGAAGGCGCGGACGCGCTGGATCTCCTCGTCCGCGTCGACGGCCCCGAAGGCCTCCTCTACGTCGACCGCCGGCGCGAGGCGCTCGGCGGGAACGCGTGGCGCGAGATCGCGATCGACGTGCCGCGCTTCACGTCCGCGGAGCGTCTGCGCTTCGCGGTGTCGATCGAGCGCGGCACCGCGTTCGTCGACTCGGTGTCGATCGGCGGCGCGAGCACGGCCGCGCTGCCGCCCGCGTCCTCCGCAGCGCGCCGCTACGTCGACTACGTGCTCGACCTGATCGATGCACACTCGATCCATCGCGCATCCGTCGATTGGCCGACGTTTCGCGCGGCCGTGCTCGAGCAGGCGCGCGGCGCGGTGACGCCGAGCGATGCGTATCTCGCCGCGCGCTACGCGATCGGGGCGCTCGGCGACGTTCACGGGTATCTGCGGCCGCCCGACCGCGCCGAGGCGCTCGGCCGCGCGCCGGTCTCGAACGCGCGGACCGGCAGGCCGCCGATCCCGCCCGAGGGCCGACTGCTGACGGACGGCATCGGCTACGTGACGGTGCCGGGCTTCGCCGGCGGCACGCACGTGCAGCAGGTCGAGTTCGCCGAGGCGCTGCAGTCGCTGATCCATGCGCTCGACGAAGAGGCCGGCGGTGCGTGCGGCTGGGTCGTCGATCTGCGGCGCAACTCGGGCGGAAATTTGTGGCCGATGCTGCTCGGGCTCGGCCCGCTGCTCGGCGACGGCGACGCGTTGCACGCCACGTATCGCGACGGGCGCCGCGAGAGCGTGTGGTACCGCGGCGGCAAGGCGGGCCTGGGCGACTACGCGCGTCTCCGCGTGCGCGGAGACGCCTATCTGCCGCGCGACGCCGACGCGCGCGTCGCGCTCCTGATCGGCGACGACACGGCGAGCGCCGGCGAGGTGCTCGCGATGGCGTTCCGCGGTGTCGACGGGACGCGGAGCTTCGGCACGCCGACGGCCGGCGTGAACACCGGCACGCGGACGTTCGTGCTGCCCGACGGCGCCGAGCTCGTGCTCGCCGTCGTCACGATGAGTGACCGGACCGGGCGCGCGTATCGCGGCCCGATCGAGCCCGACGTCCCGGCGCCGAGCGCGCCGCGCGATGTGCCGCTGCCGGAGCAGCCGGACGTCCGCGCCGCGCTCGACTGGCTCCGCGGCGGATGCTGAGACGCTCGCGCACGCGGTTGCCGAGCGGCGACCCCTTCGTTCGGCAGGCACATTCGGGGACAATGCGGGCGGCTCCGCGGCAGGGTGATTCGCTTTTTCACCGATGGCCTTCCTTCGCTCACTTCGCGCGCGCGTCCTCCTTTGGGTCAGCGTCGCGCTGACCGCGCTCTTCGCGCTGACCGTCGCCGCGCTCGACGTCACGTTCCGGCAGACGACCGACGACGCGCGCCGCGAGCTGCTCGACGTGCAGCTGCTCGGGCTCGCCGCGTTCGCGGATCCGACCGAGGACGGCGGGCTGACGTTGCCCGCGGAGCTGATCAACCCTCAGTTCTCGGTCGCCGATTCGGGGCTCTACGGGATGCTGTGGGACGCGGACGGCAACGTGCTCTGGCGGTCGCAGTCGCTGCTCGACCGCGACCTGCCGATCGCGTCGCACGCGCACGAGCGCGAGCCGCGCCGCTACGTGCGGATCGACGACGCGTCGTTCCCGCCGCTCGAGGCGCTGCTCCGGCGCATCGACTTCGACGCCGACGACGACGGCGTCTTCGAGACGTACACGTTCGGCATCGCGGTGTCGCTCGTGCCGTACCTCGAGCGGCAAAGCACGTATCGCGGCTATCTGATCACGTGGTTCGCGACGATCACGCTCGTCACGCTGCTCGTGCTGACGGGGCTCCTCCGCATCGTGCTCCGGCCCCTCGCGACGCTCGAGCGGCAGGTCCGGGACGTCGAGGCCGGGCGCCGGCAGCGGCTCGAGGGCGACTTTCCGGCGGAGCTTCTGCCGCTCGCCGGGAATCTGAACGCACTGATCGAGACGGAGCGTCGCCGCCTCGTCCGCTACCGCAACATGCTCGACGACCTCGCGCACGCCCTGAAGACGCCGCTCGCCGCGATGCGGAGCCTCCTGACCGAGCTCGCCGCCCAGCGCGAGCCGCGCGACGACGTCGAGAACGCGCTCGCGCGCGAGGTCGAGCGGATGGATCAGCGCGTCTCGTATCAGCTGCGCCGGGCGCGCGCGAGCGGCGCGACGGGCCTAGGCGTCGAGCCCGTTTCCGTCGCACCGGTCGTGTCGGACCTGAAGCAAACGCTCGACAAGGTGTATCGCGACAAGCGCGTCGTCTGCACCACGGACGTCGAGCCGAACGCGGTCTTCCACGGCGATCCGGGCGACCTCACGGAGCTTCTCGGCAATCTTCTCGACAACGCATACAAGTACTGCAAGAGCAGAGTGCACGTGCACGTCGCCGCGAGACCCGACGGCGTCACGCTCGAGATCGGCGACGACGGCAACGGCCTCGATCCGGACGAGGCGCAGCGCGTCCTCGAGCGGGGCGTGCGCGCGGATGAATCGATGCCGGGGCAGGGCATCGGCCTCGCGGTCGTGCGCGAGACGGTGGAGCTCTACGGCGGTACGCTCGACGTCGGGCGCTCGAGCCTCGGCGGCGTCGCCGTGCGCGTGACGCTCGGCCGGGCCGGCTTCTCGCCGTGACGCACGCGCGGCAGGGACGCGCCATGAGCGAGCCGAAGGTCGATTGGAAGGCACGCATCGCGAACGTCGCGCGGGACGACCGCGCGGACCTTCGCGCGCTGCTCGGCGCGATCGAGCGGCGCGAGAAGAGCGGGCGTCCGGCGTCGCGGCTCGTCGAGAAGCTCGATGCGCGTCTCGAGGAGGCGGAGGCGCGCGCGGAGAAGCGCCGCGCGACGCGTGTGCGGCTCGAGTATCCCGACGAGCTCCCGGTCTCGCACGCGCGCGAACGGATTCTCGATGCGCTCTCGCGACATCGCGTGATCGTCGTCTGCGGCGACACGGGCAGCGGCAAGACGACGCAGCTGCCGAAGCTCTGTCTCGAGGCGGGCCGCGGTATCGACGGGATGATCGGCCACACGCAGCCGCGCCGCATCGCCGCGCGCTCGGTGGCGGAGCGCCTCGCCGAGGAGCTCGGCGTCGAGCTCGGCGGCGCGGTGGGTTACCAGGTGCGCTTCACCGACGAGACGAACCCGGCCACGCTCGTCAAGGTGATGACGGATGGCATCCTGCTGAACGAGATCCGCCGCGACCGCTGGCTCGACGCGTACGACACGCTGATCATCGACGAGGCGCACGAGCGGAGCCTCAACATCGACTTCCTGCTCGGGTATCTCAAGCGGCTCGGCGCGCGGCGTCCCGACCTCAAGATCGTCGTGACGTCCGCGACGATCGATCCGGAGCGCTTCGCCGAGCATTTCGGCGGCGCGCCGATCATCCGCGTCGAAGGACGCACATATCCGGTCGAAGTGCGCTATCGGCCGCTCGAGCGCGGCGTCGACTTGCCGCAGGGGCTCGCGGCCGCCGTGTCCGAGCTCGCCGACATCGAGCTCGAGTCGATCGGCGGCGGCAGCGCGCGCGACGTGCTCGTGTTCCTGCCGGGCGAGCGCTGGATTCGCGACGCGGAGCGGGAGCTCAAGCAGACGGGGCCGAAGCGCTACGAGATCCTGCCGCTCTACGCGCGGCTGACCGCGACGCGGCAGCACAGGATCTTCACGCCGGGCGCGGCGCCGCGGATCGTGCTCGCGACGAACATCGCGGAGACGTCGCTGACGGTGCCGCGAATCCGTTTCGTCGTCGACTCGGGGCTCGCGCGTGTCAGCCGCTACTCGACGCGCCATCGGCTGCAGTCGCTCGGCGTCGAGCCGATCGCGCAGGCGAACGCGGTGCAGCGCGCGGGGCGCTGCGGCCGGCTCGCGCCCGGGATCTGCACCAGGCTCTACGACGAGCGGGACTTCGAGTCGCGCCCGGCGTTCATGGAGCCCGAGATCCTGCGCACGAATCTCGCGGGCGTGATCCTGAAGCTCGAGGCGCTGAACCTCGGCCGCGTCGACGAGTTCCCGTTCATCGATCCGCCGCCGACGAAGGCGGTCAACGATGCGTATCGGCTGCTGCATCTCCTGGGCGCGCTCGACGCGGAGCGGAGGCTCACGCCCGACGGCGAGCTGATGGCGCGGCTGCCGGTCGACCCGCGCCTCGCGCGCCTGCTGCTCGCGGCGCATCGCCAGAACGCGCTCCGCGAGGGGCTCGTGCTCGCGGCCGCGCTCGGCGTCGTCGATCCGCGCGAGCAGCCGCCGGACAACCTCGGGGCGGCGCGCGCGAAGCACGCGGAGATCGCGGACGAGCGCTCCGACTTCATGACGCTGCTCACGCTGTGGAAGGCGTACGGCAAGGAGCGGCTCGGCGGCGCGAAGGCGCTGCGCAAGTGGTGCGAGAGCCGCTTCCTGTCGCTTGCGCGGCTCCGCGAATGGGAGGACGTGCACCATCAGCTCAAGGAGCTCACGCGCGGCCTCGGCTGGCGCATCGCGCCGCGCGACGCGGGCTACGAGCAGATCCACCGCGCGGTGATCGCGGCGTTCGTCGACTTCGTCGCCGAGAAGACGGACGACGGCAGCTACGAAGGGATACACGGCGCGCGGGCGACGATCTTTCCGGGCAGCGGGCTCGCGCAGAAGCGGCCGCGCTGGGTCGTCGCGGCGGAGCGCGTCGCGACCGAGCGCGTGTATCTCCGCACCGTCGCGCAGATCAAGCCGGCCTGGGTGCAGGACGCGGCGGCGCATCTCGTGCGGCGCGAGTACGCGGAGCCGCACTGGGACGTGCGGCGCGGCCGCGTGCTCGCGCGCGAGGTCGTGACGCTCTTGGGGCTTACCCTCTCGCGCGATCGGCACGTCGACTACGCGCGCGTCGATCGCGACGAGGCGCGGCGCATCTTCATCCGCGATGCGCTCGCCGCGGACGACCTCGGCGAGCGACTCGGCTTCGTCGAGCACAACCGGAGGCTTCGCGAGCGGCTCCATCGCTGGGAAGCGAAGCGTCGGTCGCGAGATCTCTACGCCGGCGAGCGAGCCGCCGAGGCGTTCTATGTCCAACGTCTGCCGCACGACATCGCCGACCGCGCGGCGCTCAGGCGCTGGTGCCGGGACAAGTCGAATGCGCGCAGGCTCGAGATGCACGTGCTCGACATCGCGACGCGCGATCCCGCCGAGTTCGACCCCGACGCGTATCCGGACACGCTCGAGATCGCGGGCCACCGCCTGCCGCTCCACTACGCGTTCGAGCCGGGCTCGGAGCGCGATGGGATCACGCTGCGCGTGCCGGAGCCGCTCGTCGGGCTGCTGCGCGACGAGACGCTCGACTGGCTCGTGCCGGGCTGGGCGCCCGGCAAGGCCGTCGCGCTGCTCCGGGGACTGCCGAAGGAGATGCGCCGCGCCCTCGTGCCGCTGCCGGACACCGTCGATGCGCTGTGGCCGGCGCTTCGGCGCGATCGGGGTGTCAAGACGATGCGCGCGGCGCTCCGCGACGTGCTGGCGGAGCGGTATGGTCTCGATGCCGGCGCGGCGCTCGATGCCGTCGCGCTGCCGCCGGAGCTCGAGATGCGCATCGAGGTGATCGGACCGGACCGGGCCGTGATCGCCGCGGGCCGCGATCTCGTCGCGCTGCAACGGCGCTTCGCCCGCGGCGCGCCGCGCATGCCCGCGCCCGAGTCGGAGTGGTCACGTCACGGCGTCGCGCGCTGGGACTTCCCGGATCTGCCGGACTCGGTGCGCGTCGAGCAGTACGGCACGTCGCTCGCGCTCTATCCGGCGCTGATCGACGTCGGCGGCCGCGTCGATCTCGAGCTGATCGCGCCGGGACCGGCCGCGGCCGCGCGGCATCGTTTGGGCGTGCGCCGACTACTGCTGAAGCAGCTCCCGCAGCAGACCGATCTGATTCGCCGCCGCGTGCTCGACGACCGCGAGCTGATCCTGTCGTTCCACGGCGTCGGAACGGGTGACGCGCTCGTCGACGACATCACGTGCGCCGCGGCCGACGAGGTGTTCGAGCTCGACGTGCCGATCCGCACGGCAGCCGAGTTCGAGCGGCGGCTGGAGCGTGGACGCGCGGAGCTCGTGCCGGCGGCGGAGCGGCTGATCGCGCTCGCGCGCGGCGTGCTGCGCGAGCATCGCGAGCTCAAGCGTCGGCTCGAGCGGGACTTGAATCGCCTGCCGCCCGACGCGGCGGACGATATCGCGGCGCAGCTCGACGCGCTCGTCCGCCCGGGCTTCCTCGCCGCGACGCCCGCCCGCTGGCGCGTGCATCTGCAGCGGTACCTCAAGGCCGTGGGCTCGAGGCTCGACAAGCTCGCGCAGCGCTCGCCGAAGGACGCGGAGCACCAGGCGATCGTGCACGAGGCGGCGGAGCGGCTCGAAGCGTGGCGGCGGCGCCATCCGCCCGACTGGCCGTGGCCGGATGCGGTCGTGGACTATCGCTGGCTCATCGAGGAGCTCCGCGTGTCGCTGTTCGCGCAGGGCCTCGGCACGTCGCGGCCCGTCTCGGCAAAACGCCTCGACGAAGCCTGGCGGAAATTGGGGTCAGAGCCCTTTTACTGAGTCTAAGGGCTCTGACCCCGATTTCAGGGCTCCGATCCCGCGCGGGCGTCGGCGGCGGCTTCGTCTTCCGCGAGGATCTGGTCGAGGTCGGGCGCGGGAGGCTCGTCGCGCGGCGGCGCCTTCGCCGTCGCGATGTCCATCAGCGGGCGGATCAGGTCGAGCGGCACCGGGAAGATGATCGTGTGCGAGTTTCGCTCGCTCGCGACGTCGGTCAGCGTCTGCAGGAATCGCAGCTGCAGCGCCTGCGGCTGCGAAGCGAGCACGCGTGCCGCGCCCGCGAGACGCTTCGACGCCTGGAACTCGCCCTCGGCATGGATGATCTTCGCGCGCCGGCTTCGCTCCGCCTCGGCCTGCGCCGCGATCGCGCGGATCATGCTCTCGTCGAGATCGACGTGCTTGATCTCGACGTTGGTGACCTTGATGCCCCAGGCCTCGGTCGCCTCGTCGAGGATCGCCTGGATGTCTGCGTTCAGCTTCTCGCGCTCGGCGAGCATGTCGTCGAGCTCGTGCCGGCCGAGGACCGAGCGCAGCGTCGTCTGCGCGAGCTGGCTCGTCGCCTCGACGCGATTCTCGATCTGGATCACGGCCTTTTCCGGATCGACGACGCGGAAGTAGATCACCGCGCTCACGCGCACCGAGACGTTGTCGCGCGAGATCACGTCTTGCGTCGGCACGTCCATCACGATCGTGCGCAGGTCCACGCGGACCATCTGCTGGACGAAGGGGATCACGATGATCAGGCCCGGTCCCTTGACGCTCTGGAACCGGCCGAGGAAGAAGATCACGCCCCGCTCGTATTCGCGCAGGACCTTGATCGCGCTGCCCGCGATCAGGAGCACGATCAGCAGGAGGAAGGTCGAGAATTCAAAGAACATGCCGTTTCCTTTCTGTCGGTTGAGCGAACCTTCGGGCGAGCGCTTCGCGTGCGCGTCAGCTCGAGAGCGCCGTTCGGCCCGGCGGCTCGTCCGATTCGAGCGGCTCGACGTAGAGCAGCAGGCCGTCGATCCGCGTGACGCGTAGCCGCTGGCCTTTCCGCACCGGCACCGTCGAGTGCGCGCGCCAGCGCTCGCCGTAGATGCGTGCGGCGCCGTCGCCGACGAAATCCTCGAGCGCGACCGCGGTCGCGCCCACCATCTGCTCGCGGCCGCTGACGATCGGCCTCGTCCGGGAACGCATCGCGAGCCAGATGACGCCGAGCAGGCAGAGCGCGGCCGCCGTCGCGATCGACGTGATCAACGCCAACGAGATGCCGAAGCCGGGCACGTCCGTGTCCATCATGATGATCGAGCCGATCACGAACGCGACGACGCCGCCGATCCCGAGCACGCCGAAGCTCGGCATGAAGAACTCCGCGATGATCAGCACGACGCCGAGCAGGATCAGCGCGAGGCCGGCGTAATTCACGGGCAGCACCTGCAGCGCGAAGAGCGCGAGCAGCAGCGAGATCGCACCGACGACGCCCGGCAGGATCGCGCCCGGGTTGTAGCCTTCGAGGACGAGGCCGTAGATGCCGATCAGGAGCAGGATGTACGCGATCGTCGGGTTGCTGATCACGGCGAGAAAGCTCGTGCGCCAGTCCGCCTCGACGCGCTCGACGGCGATTCCGGCCGTGTCGAGCGTGACGTTGCCGTCCGGCATCTCGATCTCGAGGCCGTCGATCTGCGCGAAGAGATCGTCGAGGTCACGCGCGACGAAGTCGATGACGCCGAGCTCGAGCGCCGCGGACGCGGTCAGGCTCTCGGCGCCGCGCACGGCGCGCTCCGCCCAGTCCGCGTTGCGGCCGCGCCGCTCGGCGAGGCTCCTGATGTATGCGACGGCATCGTTGATCGCCTTCCGCTCGCCGGCCGAGCCGGGGACCGCAGGTGCCGCGTCGCCGTCGTCGCCCCTCGGCTCGCCGTCGCCGTCCGACGCGGGCTCCCCGCCCGACGGCGAGGGCGACTCTCCGCCCGGCGCCGCGCCGCCGATCGGCACGGGCGTCGCCGCGCCGAGGTTCGTCGCCGGCGCCATCGCGGCGATATGGCTCGCATAAAGAATGTACGTGCCGGCGCTCGCGGCGCGGGCGCCCTGCGGCCAGACGTACACTGCGACCGGGACCGACGAGCGCAGGATCGCCTGAATGATCGCCCGCATCGACGTATCCAGGCCGCCGGGCGTGTCGAGCTCGATCACGACGAGCATCGCGCCCTCGTCCTCCGCGCGCTCGATGCCGCGGACGATGTAGTCGGCGGTCGCGGGCCCGATGGCGTCCTGCACTCCGAGGAGGAGCGCGCGCTTCCCGCCCGCGGGGCGCTCGGTCGACTCGACCTGGCCAACCGCCGACCACGCGGCAAGAACGGCAACGGCCGTCAGGACAGCCGCCATTCCGCGGCGCAGCGCAAGTAGCCGTGGAAGCATGCGTCCGATGATAGCACCCGGCGCCGGGGGCGCCGCTTTCGGCCCCGTCCGAGGTATAGTGCTGACCCCATGACGCACATGCCTTCCGAATGGCACCCGGCGAGCTGGCAGCGCCTGCCCGCCGCTCAGCAGCCGACCTACCGGGACAGGGCGCGGCTCGACGCGACGGTCGCGCGCCTCGCGGCGCTGCCGCCGATCGTCACGTCGTGGGAGATCGAGGCGCTCAAGGCAGAGCTCGCGACCGCGCAGCGCGGCGAGGCTTTCCTGCTCCAGGGCGGGGACTGCGCGGAGAGCTTCGACGAGTGCACGTCGGAGAACATCGTGCAGCAGCTCAAGATCCTGCTGCAGATGTCGCTCGTGATGCTCGTCGGCTTGAAGAAGCCGATCATCCGCGTCGGCAGGCTAGCGGGCCAGTATGCGAAGCCGCGGAGCGCCGATTTCGAGACCCGCAACGGCGTGTCGCTGCCGAGCTATCGCGGCGACATCATCAACCGCAGCGGGTTCACGCCGGAGGACCGGGAGCCCGAGCCGGAGCTGATGCTGCGCGGCTACGAGCGCGCCGCGCTGACGCTGAACTTCATCCGCTCGCTGCTCGACGGCGGCTTCGCGGATTTGCACCACCCGGAGAACTGGGATCTCGACTTCGTCGGCGAATCCGCGCTCGCGACCGAGTACCACCAGCTCGTTCAGCAGGTGTCCGATGCGCTGCAGTTCTTCGAGGCCGTGACGGGCGCGCCGATGCACCGCACGCATCGCGTGAACTTCTACGCGTCCCACGAAGGGCTGCACCTGCCTTACGAGCAGGCGCAGACGCGCTTCCTGCCGCACCGTAAGCGCTGGTACAACCTGACGACGCACTTCCCGTGGATCGGACTCCGTACCGCCGATCTCGCCGGCGCGCACGTCGAGTACTTCCGCGGCATCGCGAACCCGATCGCCGTCAAGATCGGCACCGGCACGAGCGACGAGCAGCTGCGCGGTCTGATCCGCACGCTGAACCCGAACGACGAGCCTGGCCGGCTGACGTTGATCACCCGCTTCGGCGTGAAGCACATCGAGGAGCACCTGCCGCGTGTGATCGAGGCGGTGCGGAGCACCGGGTCGCAGGTGCTCTGGGTCTGCGATCCGATGCACGGCAATACCGAGACGACGGCCGACGGCTACAAGACCCGCCGCTTCGACAACATCCGCGACGAGCTGCGCGCGGCGTTCCGGATCCATCGCGAGATGGGCAGCTACCTCGGCGGCGTGCATCTCGAGCTGACCGGCGGCAACGTCACCGAGTGCACCGGCGGCGCGCGCGGGCTCACGGAGTCCGATCTCGCGCGGGCGTACAAGACGCAGGTCGATCCGCGTCTGAACTACGACCAGGCGATGGAGATCGCGATGCTGATCGCCGGGCGCCTCGGCAAAAAGGAGGCAGAGGGCATGCGATAATGCCCGCGTCTGCCTAACCGCCCCCGGTTCCGCGATGCAATACGAGCACATCGAGCCGCCGCAAGGCGGTGAGGCCATTTCGATCAACGCCGACGGATCCCTGCGCGTGCCGGACCGGCCGATCGTCCCGTTCATCGAAGGCGACGGTATCGGCGTCGACGTCACGCCGGTCATGCGCGCCGTCGTCGACGCCGCCGTGGCGAAGGCGTACGGGGGGCGCCGCGCGATCGCGTGGATGGAGGTCTACGCCGGCGACAAGGCCGTCGCCCGCTACGGCGACGTGCTGCCCGAGGAGACGATGCATGCGCTCGAGCGCTACGTCGTCTCGATCAAGGGGCCGCTCGCGACGCCGGTCGGCGGCGGCATGCGCTCGCTGAACGTCGCGATCCGGCAGCGGATGGACCTGTATGCGTGCGTTCGGCCTATCCGCTACTTCCCGGGCGCCTCGACGCCCTCGCGCGTGTCGGACCACGTCGACATGGTCGTTTTCCGCGAGAACACCGAGGACATCTACGCCGGCATCGAGTGGCCGTGCGGGTCGCCCGAGGTGCAGAAGCTGATCCACTTCCTGCAGACCGAGCTCGGCGTCACCGAGATCCGCTTCCCGTCGAGCTCGGGCATCGGCATCAAGCCCGTGTCGCGCGAGGGCTCGCAGCGCCTCGTGCGTAAGGCGATCGAGTACGCGGTGCGCTACGACCGCCGCTCGGTGACGCTCGTGCACAAGGGCAACATCATGAAGTACACGGAGGGCGCGTTCCGCAACTGGGGGTACGCGCTCGCCCGCGAGGAGTTCGGCGCCCACGAGATCGGCAAGGGGCCGTGGCTCAAGTTCGAGAACCCGGTGACCGGCCGCGACATCGTGATCAAGGACGTGATCGCGGACAACTTCCTGCAGCAGATCGTGCTGAACCCGCAGAACTACGACGTGATCGCGACGCTGAACCTGAACGGCGACTACATCTCGGACGCGCTCGCGGCGCAGGTCGGCGGCATCGGCATCGCGCCCGGCGGGAACATCGGCGACGGCTACGCGGTCTTCGAGGCGACGCACGGCACGGCCCCGGACGTCGCCGGCAAGGACCGCGTGAATCCAGGCTCGCTGATCCTGTCCGCCGAGATGATGCTGCGTTATCTCGGCTGGGACGAGGCGGCGGATCTGATCCTGAAGGGGATTGCGAACACGATCGCCGCGAAGGAGCTGACGTTCGACCTCGCGCTGATCCGCGAGTCGATGCGCGCGCCGCTCGAGACGGCCACCAAGGGGCCGGTCACGGAGCGGATGGAGCACCTGATCCCGGGCGCGACGCTGGTCGGCACGCGCGGGTTCGGCGAGGCCGTGATCCGGCACATGGACGATTGAGCGCGCCGCCGCAGGCCGCGGACGCGGCCGGCAATCGGCCGACAGAATGGAGCTCCGTCCGACGAGTCGAACGGACGGGACTTCGCTTCATCGAGATGACCGAGAAAGACACAGCACCGACGACGACGGGCACCGAGGTTCGCGACGCCGAGCCCGGCTTCGACCGGCCGGCGACGTTCGACCCGACGACGCTGCTCCGCAACCTCACGCATCGCCCCGGCGTCTACCGGATGCTCGATGCGCGCGGCGAGGTGATCTACGTCGGCAAGGCGAAGGACCTGCGGCGCCGCGTGAGCAGCTATTTCTCGGGCCGCGCGCAGGACGCGAAGACGATGGCGATGCTCAGGGCGGTCGCGGACGTCGAGGTCACGGTCACGCGGACCGAGTCCGAGGCGCTGATGCTCGAGTACAACCTGATCAAGCGCCATCGGCCCCGTTTCAACGTCGTGCTGCGCGACGACAAGAGCTACCCGTACATCCACGTCGACCTGGGCGAGGACTATCCGCGGCTCACGTTCTACCGGGGGCCGCGCACGAAGCGCGGCAAGCTCTACGGGCCGTACCCGAGCGCGGGCGCGGTGCGGTCGACGCTCAACCAGCTGCAGAAGCTCTTCCGGCTGCGCTCGTGCGATGACACGTACTTCGCGAACCGCACGCGGCCATGCCTGCAATACCAGATCCACCGCTGCAGCGGGCCGTGCGTCGGCCTGATCTCGAAGGAGGAGTACGCGCGCGACGTCGAGAACGCGATGCTGTTCCTCGAGGGACGCGCCGACGCCGTGACGGCGCGGCTCGTCGAGCGCATGGAGCAGGCGTCCGCGGAGCTTCGCTTCGAGCTCGCGGCGCAGTATCGCGACCAGCTCGCGAAGCTCAGGAACGTGCAGTCGCAGCAGCTCATGTCCGCGTCCGCGACGGACTTCGACGCGATCGGCCTCGCGGCCGAGCACGGCGTCTACTGCGTCGCCGTGATGTTCTTCCGCGGCGGACGCTCGCTCGGCACGCGTCAGCACTTTCCGAAGGTCGCAGAGGGCGCGGACGATGACGAGGTGATCCGGGCGTTCCTGCTGCAGTATTACGGCGGGCGGGAGGCGCCGCGCGAGATCCTCGTGAGCCGCGAGGTCCCCGAGGCCGAGTCGCTTGAGGCGATGCTGAGCGAGCAGGCGGGCCGCAGGGTCGAGATCAAATGGCGGCTCCGCGGCGACCGCAGGCGCTGGGTCGAGATGGCGGTCACGAACGCGCGGCACGGCGCGGAGCTCCGGGCAGCGTCGGCGTCGAATACCGGCGCACAGCTCGCCGCGCTGGCGGACGTCCTCGCTCTCGACGAGCCGCCGAGCCGGCTCGAGTGCTTCGACATCAGCCATACCGGCGGCGAGGAGACCGTCGCGTCGTGCGTCGTGTTCGGGCCCGACGGCCCGTTGAAATCGGACTACCGCCGCTTCAACATCGGCGGCATCACGCCGGGTGACGACTACGCGGCGCTCCGGCAGGCGCTGACGCGACGTTACTCGCGCGTGAAGCGCGGCGAGGCGCCGATGCCCGACGTGCTGTTCATCGACGGCGGCCGCGGGCAGCTCAAGCAGGCCGAGGACGTATTGAAGGAGCTCGAGATCGACGGCATCACGCTGGTCGGCGTTGCGAAGGGCGAGGGCAGGAAGCCCGGCCGCGAGCGGCTTTACGTCTCCGGCAGGACCGGCTCGATCGCGCTGCCCGGTCATTCGCCGGCGCTGCATCTGGTCCAGCAGCTGCGCGACGAGGCGCACCGGTTCGCGCTCGTCGGGCACCGGGCTCGGCGCCGGCGGCGCGCGACCGCGTCGCCGCTCGAGGAGATTCCCGGGCTCGGGCCGAAGCGTCGTCGCGACCTGCTGAAGCAGTTCGGCGGGCTGCAGGCGGTCGCGCGGGCCGGCGTCGACGACCTCGCGAAGGTGAAGGGCATCTCGCGGCAGCTGGCGGAATCGATCTACCAGCATTTCCACGCCGAATGACGGGCCGGGCGAAGCCATGGTGTTGAATCTGCCGAACGCGCTGACGTGGTTTCGCATCGTCGCGATCCCGCTCGTCGTCGTCGTGTTCTATCTGCCCGTCGAGTGGGCCCGGCCGGCCGCGGGGCTGCTGTTCGCGCTCGCCGGCATCACCGACTACTTCGACGGCTACCTCGCGCGCCGTCTGAACCAGACGTCGAGCTTCGGCGCGTTCCTCGATCCCGTCGCGGACAAGCTGATCGTGTCGACCGCGCTCGTGCTGCTCGTGCAGGCCGATCCGCGCGTCCCGCTCGCGATCGTGGCCGGCATCATCATCGGCCGCGAGATCACGGTCTCGGCGCTGCGCGAGTGGATGTCCCAGATCGGCGCTCGATCGCGCGTCGCGGTCACGTTCTTCGGGAAGTGGAAGACGACGCTGCAGATCATCGGCATCGGCCTGATGCTGTACCGCGACCCGATCCTCGGGCTCGACGTCTATCCGATCGGCGTCGCGCTCCTGTTCGTCGCCGCGGCGCTCACGGTCTGGTCGATGCTCGACTATCTTCGCTCGGCCTGGCCCGTCATCCTGCGTCAGGGGTAAGGGTAGACGGGGCCGACACCCTTTCCCCGAAAAATCGTGTCTGACACCATGTTCCCACTCTCGGAACGGGGAGGGTGGACGATGAGACGTTGGATTCGCGCGGCGGCCCTCGCCGCGCTCACAGCGTGCGGTCTGATGTTCGCGGTTTCGGCTTCGGCACAGCAGACGGATCGGCCGATGCGCATCGGCATCATCGGCACGGGCAACATCGGCGGCGCGCTCGCGCGGCATTGGGTCGCGGCGGGGCACGAGGTGCTGATGTCGTCGCGGCATCCGGAGGAGCTCGAGCCGCTCGCCACAGAGCTCGGTCCGAGCGCACGCGCCGGCACCGTGGCCGAGGCTGCCGCGTTCGGCGACGTCATTCTCGTCTCCGTGCCGTACGCGGCCGTGCCGCAGATCGGCGAGGAGCACGCCGACGCGCTGCGCGGCAAGATCGTGCTCGACACGAGCAACCCCGTCGAGCGGCGCGACGGCCCGATGGCGCTCGAGGCCCAGCGCAAGGGCGCGGGCCCCGCGTCCGCGGAGCTCCTCGCCGGCACGCGGGTCGTGCGCGCGTTCAATTGCATCCCGGCCGCGACGCTGCGGAACGAGGCGAACCGCATGCCCGAGCGGATCGCGATCCCGATCGCGGGCGACGACGCGGAGGCGCTCGAGGTCGCGGAGCGGCTCGTTCGCGACGCGGGCTTCGATCCGGTCGTGATCGGCGGCCTCGAGGACTCGCGCCTGTTCGATCTCGGCGGTCCGCTCGCGTCCGGTGCGTGGACCGCAGCGGAGATGCGCGAGCGGGCCGCGGCGCTCAGGTAGCGTACGAGCCGATGCCGGCGCGCGCGCCCCTCCGCCGGAATGCAGGCCGCCCAGCAGCGCGCTGGGGCGTGCCGTGAGCGCGCAGACCGCACGGCGCGCGGTATCGCGCGAAGACTGGGCGGACTTCCTGACGAGCCGCCGGATCGGCTACTTCTCGATGGAGATCGCGCTGAGGTCGGAGATTCCGACTTACAGCGGCGGTCTCGGCGTGCTCGCCGGCGACACATTGCGCTCCGCGGCCGATCTCCGCATTCCGATGGTCGCGGTGACCCTCGTGAGCCGGAAGGGCTACTTCCGTCAGGAGATCGACCCGCAAGGTCGCCAGATCGAGCATCCCGATCCGTGGGATCCCGCTAGGTACGCCGTTCCGTTGCCCGCGAAGATCGTCGTGCCGATCGAGGGACGCGACGTGTGGGTCGGCGGCTGGCTCTACGTGCTCACGGGGATCGGCGGCGGGCGCGAGCCGGTCATCCTGCTCGACACCGATCTCCCGGAGAACGGCGACGACGACCGCGCGATAACGGACGTGCTCTACGGCGGAGATGCGGCGTATCGCCTGAAGCAGGAGATCGTGCTCGGCATCGGCGGCGTGCGCATGCTCGACGCGCTCGGCTTCCGGATCGAGCTCTATCACCTGAACGAAGGCCATTCGGCGCTCTTGACGCTGCAGCTTCTGCAGCGCCACGCGTATCCGCCCGAGGATCTGCGCCCGGGCGACCCGCGTTACGACGTGCCGCGGGTGCGCGACATGTGCCACTTCACGACGCATACGCCGGTCGAGGCGGGCCATGACCGCTTCCCGTACGAGCTCGTGCACCGCGTGCTCGGCGACGTCGTGGATCGCGACACGCTGCGGCAGGTCGCCGGGGCGAACGAGCTCAACACGACGCGGCTCGCGCTGAATCTCTCCGAGTACGTCAACGGCGTCGCGAAGCGCCACGCGGAGACGTCGCGGCGGCTCTTTCCGGGCTACGGCGTCAGCGCCATCACGAACGGGATCCATCCGTTCACGTGGGCGCACGCGGAGATTGCGGCGCTCTACGACCGCTACGTGCCCGGCTGGTGCGTGGAGCCCGAGCTCCTGATGCAGGCGGACCGGCGCGTGCCGGGGGCGGAGCTCTGGGAAGGGCATCGACGCGCGAAGCGCGCGCTGATCGAGCGGGTCGCCGCCCAGTGCGGCGTCGTGCTCGACGAGAACGTGCCGCTGATCGGGTACGGACGGCGCATGACGCAGTACAAGCGTCCGGAGCTCCTGTTCGAGGACGTCGCCGCGCTCCGCGCGATCGCGTCGCGCCATCCGTTCCAAATCGTCCTGTCCGGCAAAGCGCATCCGCGGGACGACTCCGGTAAGAGGGCGATCGAGCGGCTGCACGGCCTCGCCCGTGACCTCGCGGGCTCGATTCCGATCGCATTCCTGCCGAACTACGGCATGGACACGGCGCTCGCGATGACCGCAGGCTCGGACGTCTGGCTCAACACACCGCACCCGCCGCTCGAGGCCTCCGGGACGAGCGGCATGAAGGCGGCGTTGAACGGCGTGCCGAATTTCAGCGTGCTCGACGGATGGTGGGTCGAGGGCCACGTCGAAGGCGTTACGGGCTGGGCGATCGGCAACGGCGGGCCGAGCAGCAGCGAGAGCGATGCGCGCTCGCTCTATCGAAAGCTCGACGAGGTCGTGCTGCCGCTCTATGCGAATCGGTCCGCCTGGATCGACGTGATACTCGGCGTGATCTCGCGCAATGCGTCGCTGTTCCACAGCCATCGGATGATGCGGCGCTACGCGGCCGAGGCCTACCTGCGCTGACGTGCGGACGTCCGCGCTTGCGGACGCGGGCGGGCTACGAGAATCTACTCATTCAGCCGGCCGAGCCCGCCGGGTAACGTGAAGAGAAGCGATTCGAACCAGAACCGATTCCGCCAGAGGGAGCACACATGGCCGCGCCGAATCCCAGTCTCAGCCTCCGCAAGATATTCGTCATCATCGATCCTCGGCGTCTGGTCCAGGCGGCGCTCGAGAAGGGCGAGTGGCTCGCGCGTCGCAACGGCGCCGAGCTCGAGCTCTATTGCTGCGTCGATCCCGAGTCCGTCGCGGACGCCGAGGCGCAGGTGCGGCTGATCGAGCGCACGCAGAGCTGGATCGAGCGGCTGATCGAGAAGTCCCGCCAGGACGGGTTGAAGATCTGGGTACGGGTCGAGGCGAATCGCGACTGGCGGGCCGCGATCGCGCGTGCGGCCGCCGCATCCGACGCCGACCTCGTGATCAAGACCGCATCGCCGCGCGGGCCGTTGCGCCGCCGCTTCATGCAGACCGCGGACTGGACGCTGCTCAGGAACTGCTCGCGGCCGATCCTGCTCGCGAGCCCGACCCAGGTCGGTGTGCCGAAAACCGTGCTTGCCGCGGTGAAGGTGCGTCCGGAAGACGACGTGTACGCCGAGCTCAACCGGCGCATCGTCGATCTGTCTCACCGGATCGCCGAGCTCCTCGAGGCCGAGCTCTACGCCGTCACGGTGTACCGCGGCGAAGGCATCTTCTTCGACCGGCAGAAGTTCGCCGACGAATGCCGATTGCCACGGAACCGCGTCCACGCGGTCGAAGGATCGTCGTACGAGGGCATCGCGCAGGTTGCCGAGCAGGTCGGTGCAGGCGTCATCGTCGTCGGCAGCGCGCCGCGCCCGGCGCGCGGCAGCATTCTCGGCACGACCGCGGAACGGGTCATCGACGAGGTTCCGGGCGACGTCGTCGTGCTGCCGGCGTAGCGGCCGGCCTCAGACGGCGCGGATCGTCGCCGCTGCCGCGCCCGGCGGCGCGACGATCAGCAGGTCGCACGGAATCTCGTCGAGCACGCGCTCGGCCGTGCTGCCGATGCACGGCACGTCGCGTCGGCCGCGGGACACTGCGGCGATCACGAGGACGTCGACGTTCATGTCGCGGGTCCACGCGACGAGCAGCTGACGCACCGGTCCCTCGTGCACGTGCACGCGCTCGTGCGCGAGCCCGCGCGGGTCCGTCAGCGCGAGCACGGCGGCGCGATGCTCGCGCATCAGCGTGCTCTTCAAATCGCGGGCCGGCGCGGAGATCGGCGCCGAGAGCGCGTCGGCCGACACGGCGAGCGCGGCCGAGATGTCGAAGCCGTGGAACACGTGCAGCTCGCCCTGAACCGCACGCTCGAGCGCGAGGCCGGCGTCGAGGATCCGCTCGTCGATGGACCCCGGCCCGCCGAGATAGGGTCGCGGATCGATCGCGGTCAGGATCGTCGGGTTTTGCGCGATCGGGCGCGGCTTCACGAGCCACAGGTCGACCGGGCACCGCGTCATCAGGTTCCAGTCGGCGGCCGAGAAGAGCGTGCGGCCGAGCGCCGAGTGGTAGCGTGTAGACTTGAGCACGAGATCCGCGCCGGTCTCGGCGATCTTGCTCAGGACGGCCGCCTCGAGCGGATGCTCCCAGCGCACGTCGATGCGGACGCGAATGCCGCGGGCCGCGACGTGTCGGATCCGCGCCTCGAGCGCGTGCCGGTGGCCCGCGAGCACGCGCCGGCGCGCCGACGAGAGCGCGGTCGAATCGAACGGTCCGGACGCCGACAGGTCCTGGTCGTAGTCGCAGACGAGGAGCTCGAGCGCCGCTCCGGTGCGCTCGGCGAGCCAGACGCCGCGGTCGAGCGCGGGCTGATGCTTCGCATCGGCGTCCAGAACGACGAGAATGTGCGCGGGGCGTGCGGCCATTGGAGCAACGACGGTATCGAAAAGCCGCATTGTGGCGTCCGCGACGCCCGCCGCCGATCAGATGAAATCCTTAGCTGTATTCGGATAGTGCGTATGCCCCACCGGCTCGATCAGCGTGATGCGATGATGGCGAACGCGGAGCTCCGCGCGCTGTTCGACGCGGCCGTCGACGCGATGGTCGTCATTGACGAGGAGGGCACGATCCTCGCGTTCAACCGCGCGGCGGAGCGGATGTTCGGTCATTCCGCGGAGGATGCGATCGGCGGGCCGGTGGAGATCCTGATGCCGGAGCCCGACCGGACGATGCACAAGGCTTACATGCGGCGGTATCTCGAGACGGGTCAGGCGAAGATCATCGGCATCGGGCGGGAGGTCGAGGCGGTGCGGCGCGACGGCACCCGCTTCCCGATCATGCTGTCCGTCGGCGAGGCGATCAGCGGCGACAGGAGGCGCTTCGTCGCGATCATCCGCGACCTGACCGCGCAACGGGAGGCCGAGAAGCACGCGCGCTCGCTCGAGAATCGCCTGGCGCACGTCGACCGTTTCAATCTGATGGGCGAGATGGCCGCAGGCATCGCGCACGAGATCAACCAGCCGTTGAGCGCGATCGCGACCTACGCGCAGGCCGCGCGGCGGGTGCTGCAGCGAGAGCCGATCAACGCGGCGGCGCTCGACGAGATCTGCGCAAAGATCGACACCCAGGCACGGCGTGCCGGGCAGGTCATCGAGAACGTCCGCAAGTTCATCCGGCGGCAAGAGGACCGGTCCGAGCAGCTCGACGTGAACGACGTGATCCTCGACGTGCGGGACCTGATGGAGGCGGACGCGCACGCGGCAGGTGTACCGATCCGACTGAACCTCGCGAAGGGCCTGTCGCCGGTCCGCGCCGACGCGATCCAGCTCCAGCAGGTGCTGCTGAACCTGACCCGCAACGCCGTGGACGCGATGCGCGACGGGCCGGACAGGAAGCGAGGGATCATCGTAGCGACCGAGCGCGCCGCGGACGGCGGCGTGCGCGTGTCCGTGACGGACCACGGGCCTGGCGTCGCGAAGTCGTTAGCCGGAAACATCTTCCACCCGTTCGTGACCACGAAGAGCAACGGGCTCGGGGTCGGCCTTGCGATCAGCCGAACGATTGTTCAAGCTTTCGGCGGTACGCTCGATTACGAGGACAACCCGGAAGGCGGAGCGGTCTTCCGGGTCGAGCTGCCGGCTGCGCCCGAAGGAGGCGGCGAATGAGCAACGAAGAGCCGTTGGTCTACGTCATCGACGACGACGAGGCCGTGCGGGATTCGCTCGGCATCCTGCTCGAATCGGTGGGGCTCGCCCACGAGGTTTACGGCTCCGCGCTCGACTTTCTCGACGCGTACGATCCGGACCGTCACGCGTGCATCGTCAGCGACATCCGGATGCCCGGCATGAGCGGCCTCGAGCTGCAGCAGCGGCTGCTCGAGTCGCACAGCGAGGCGCCGCTGATCTTCATCACCGGGCACGGCGACGTTCCGATGGCCGTGACCGCGATGAAGCGCGGGGCGGCCGACTTCATCCAGAAGCCATTCCGCGATCAGGAGCTGATCGATCGCATCCATCAGGCGCTCGAGCAGGACCGCGCGCGCCGCGCGGCGCGGCGCGAGGAGCGCGAGATCCGCGAGCGGATCAAGACGTTGACGCCGCGCGAGGCCGAGGTCATGGAGCGCGTCGTCAGCGGTCAGGCGAACAAGGTCATCGCGATGGACCTCGGCGTGAGCCAGCGCACCGTCGAGCTGCACCGGGCGCGGGTCATGCGCAAGCTCCGGATGCGCTCGTTGGCCGAGCTCGTGCAGGCCGTCGGCAAGGTGTCTAAGGACGAGGACCGGGCGGAGATCTGAGCGCCCGGCGGAGGCCCGGGATGCTGCAGGACGATCTCTCCCGACACATCTGGTCGACGAAGTACCGGTTCGTTCGGCCGGACGGCTCCGCGGAGGCCTCGATCGAGGAGACGTGGCGCAGGGTCGCCGCCGCGATCGCGAAGGCCGAGCCGCACGGCGCGCACGAAAGCACGTTCCTCGATGCGCTCACCGGCTTCAAGTTCCTCCCCGCCGGCCGCATCCTCGCCGGCGCCGGCACCGGCCGGCGCACGACGCTCTTCAACTGCTTCGTGATGGGCTTCATCGAGGATTCGATCGAATCGATCTTCGAGCACCTGAAGCAGGGCGCGATCACGATGCAGTGCGGCGGCGGCATCGGCGTCGATTTCTCGACGCTGCGGCCGCGCGGCTCCGAGGCCGCGACGCGCGGCACGATCGCGTCGGGACCCGTGTCCTTCATGAAGGTGTGGGACGCGATGTGCGCGACGCTCTTGTCGACCGGCGCGCGGCGCGGCGCGATGATGGGGACGCTCCGCTGCGATCATCCGGACATCGAGGAGTTCGTCGACGCGAAGCGCGACCCGGGCGCGCTGCGCAACTTCAACGTGTCCGTGCAGGTCACCGACGAGCTGATGAAGGCGATCGAGGCCGATGCGGACTGGCCGTTGTGCTTTCCCGCCGACGAGCACGACGGGCCCGGCGAGACGAAGCCGATTCGTTGGCCCGGGCGCGCGCACGAGGTGCCGTGCCGCATCGTGCGGCGCGTCGGCGCCCGTGCGCTGTGGCAGCGGATCATGGACGCCGCGTACGACTCGGCCGAGCCAGGCGTCCTGTTCGTCGACCGCATCAACGCCGTCAACAACCTTCATTACTGCGAGCACATCACGTCGACGAACCCGTGCGGCGAAATTCCGCTGCCCGCGTACGGCGCCTGCGACTTGGGGTCGATCAATCTCGCGCTGTTCGTCCGTGAGCCGTTCACGCGGTCCGCGGCGCTCGATCTCGATGCGATCGAGCGGATCGTGCCGGTCGCCGTGCAGTTGCTCGACGACGTCATCGACGTCTCCGAGTACCCGTTGCCCGAGCAGGCCGAGCAGGCGAGGTCGACCCGCCGAATCGGGCTCGGCATCACGGGGCTCGGCGATGCGCTGATCATGCTCGGGCTCCACTACGGCAGCGACGCGGCGCGGGCTGCCGCGAGGGACGTGCTCACGCGGATTCGAAACGCGGCGTACCGGGCGTCGATTCGACTCGCGGAGGAGAAGGGGGCGTTTCCCAAGTTCGAGCGCGACGCGTACCTCGACGGCGAGTATGTGGGCGCGCTTCCGGCCGACATCCGCGACGGCATCGCGCGTGCGGGCATTCGTAACAGTCATCTGTTGGCGATCGCGCCGACCGGAACGATCAGCCTGCTCGCGAACAACGTGTCGAGCGGTATCGAGCCGGTCTACGCGTTCGAAGGCGAGCGGCGCGTGCTGAATCGGGAAGGTGTCGCCGAGACGCGGCGTACGGTCGATTTCGCGTATGCGCTATGGCGCCGCGAGCGGCGCGGCGCTCCGCTGCCGGACGTGTTCGTCACGGCCGAGGAGCTCTCGCCGGACGCTCACCTCGAGATGCTCGCCGCGCTTCAGCCGTTCGTCGACAACTCGATCTCCAAGACGATCAACGTCGCCGCAGACATTCCCCGCCACGACTTCGCGAACATCTACCTGCGCGCGCACGCGCTGGGTTTGAAGGGCTGCACGGTGTTCCGTCCGAACCCGATCACGGGTGCCGTGTTGTCCGCGGAGCCGGCGCAGGGGCCGTACTGCTGCAGCATCGAGCGAGAGGGCGATTAGGCCACGCGCGAGCCCGAGGCCGATACCGTACGATTCCTTTCCACGTATACTCCCGTGAACCGGACGGTCTCGCTGGGGGAGACGCGAATGTACAAGTCCTGGGGCATCGTGGTTGCTGCGGCGACCGTAGCGACGTCGGCATGGGCTCATCACGGCTTCGGCCGGTTCGATCCGAGCCGAGAGATCGAGCTCGAGGGGACATTGACCGGCATCGATTTCGTGAATCCGCATTCGTACATGTACTTCGACGCGGTGGCGGCCGACGGCATGGTCACGCCGATGCGCTGCGAGATGCGCGCCGCGACCGTGCTCCGTCGGTCCGGATGGACCGAGGAGATGTTCGTGAAGGGCGCGCACGTGAAGATCGCGGGTCGCCCGCATCGCGACGATCCGGCGTCGTGCTACATCGAGACGTTGACGATCGGCGACCGGCCGACCGTCGAGCGTTATCAGCAGTTCACGGAGGTCGCGCCGGCTGCGCCGAACCGACCGGCGCGGCTCGCGTCCGGGGAGCCGAACCTCTCGGGTGACTGGGCGCAGGAGCAGTACCTGCTCGCGCGGCCGCCGAACGGGCGCGGCGGGCTCGTTCCGAAGAGCATGGTCGAGGCCGTCGAATCGGGCGAGCTCTCGATGGACGACGTGCCGGATGCAGGCTGGGGCGCGCGTCCGGTCACGCTGACAGACGCCGGGCGCGCGGCGGTCGAGGCGCTGCGCAGCGCGCCGTCGGACGCGAACCCGCGGATGCGGTGCGAGATCACGAGCATCCTGTTCGACTGGGTGTTCGACGGGCCGATCAACCGGATCACGCAGCGCGGCGACCGGATCGTGATGGAGTACGGACGCGGGCTCACGCGGACGATCCATATGGGCATGGAGCAGCATCCGGCCGATCTCGAGCCGAGCCGGGCCGGCCATTCGATCGGGCGCTGGGAAGGCGATACGCTGGTCGTCGAGACGGTCGGGTTCCTGCCGGGCATCCTCGCGGGGCAGGTCGTGCACAGCGACCAGCTTCGCGTCGTCGAGCGGTTCACGCTGAACCCGGAGACGATGGCGTTGCGGCGGGAGTATGTCGCCGAGGATCCGCTGTACTTCGCGGACCAGTACGTCGGCGGGGATACGGTGATGCCGGCGGATGCGCCGTTCGCCGTCGATCCGTGCGAGGAGCTGACGTACATCAATTACGCCGAAGAGGCGACGAAGGGCGGGGAGGGGGAATAGGGGACCGGAGGCTTGCAGCCGGCGGTAGGCCGACTACAATAACCACCCGCGTAGCGATCGGCGTGGCGGCCGTGACTTCACGTGGAAAGTGAGGTAAGCTACGCAAGCTCCTGAAAAGAGCGGGAATAGCTCAGTTGGTAGAGCACAACCTTGCCAAGGTTGGGGTCGCGAGTTCGAGTCTCGTTTCCCGCTCCAATTCCTTCCCCCCTATGCCGAGCAAGGCCATTCGGCAACGCAGGCCCCGATGTACCACCCCGGCAACGGCCGGTAGCCAAAGACGTCGACGGGCGTACCGTTCGCTGCGCCGTAGGCGACGAGCCAGGTGCGAATCTCCTCGGCGCCATTACCGGCCTGATCGAGGTGGCTCTCTGAATAGGTGACGAGCGCGTCGTCGTCGCGCTGCGCGAGCAGCCGCAGAAACTCGCGGTCGAACTCCTCGTTGATCATGCCCATGCGCGGCGTACCGACATCGTGGCTGAGCCCGCCGGTCGCGAGAATGGCGACACGCTCGCAGCCCCGATAGGCGGCGAGCGCGCTGCGCAGGAAACGACCGAGGGCGATGCAACGGCGCAGCGTCGGCAGCGGCGGCTGCACGCAATTGATGAGCAGCGGCACGACGGCCATGCTGTTGTCGAAGCCTGCAAGCTCCAGCGGAATCAGTGTGCCGTGGTCGAGCGTCAGCTCCATAGAGAACGCCGGGTCGAATCCCGACTGCAGGGCTTCGCCCGTCAGGTAGGCGCCGAGGTCGGCGTCGCCCTTGAGCACACGAGGCTCCGCAGCAAGCCACGGCTCGATCGGCGTGCGGTAGCTGTCGGCCGCCCCGATGCAGAAGGCCGGTAGGTTGTCGAGGAAGAAGTTGTGCAGGTGATCGTCGGAGACCAAGACGACGGTATCGGCTCGAGACTCCGACAGGCGGCTGCCAAGGTGCTTGAACGCGCCGTAGACTTGCTCCCGCTCCGCGGCCGTAACCTGATTCGGAAAGTTCAGCAATACCGGCGTGTGGGTCGCGGCGTATATTCCGACGATTTGAGCCATGGCGGCTATCTCCGTTGTCTTCGGCAGCGACAAGCCTCACCGCGCGTGCAGCGCGACTCGAGAAGAATCGGCTAATAGAGGAAATCCGGGTTCTCGTCCGTCAGCATCATGAGTCCGAACGCTGAGCCCGCAACATCCCAGTTCGTGGCGACGTGCCCACATACGGCCACGATGTCCCGGTACTTGCGTTGTAGGGGGCTCGAGTCGTAGAGGCCCCGCCCGCCTATGGACGCGAAGATGAGCTCGACTGCGCGCCGGGCCATGACCAACGAGTAACCGTGATTGCGGCGGTTGGTGGCGCGCTGCTCGCGCGTCAGCGGCCTGCCCTCGATCGCCGCATCCATCGTGGCGCGTATGCCGCTCCGTGCGAGGAGCTCTGCCGACTCGACCAGCGCCGACGCCTCGGCGAGCTTGAGTTGTATGGTCTGCAGCCTGCCGAGCTCGACACCGCGCACGCTTTCGTAGGACCGCATCTGCGTCATGTAGGCTTCGACGGCACCCTTCGCGATGCCGATGCCCGGTGCGGCCAGGGTGTAAGGAAAGATCGACCAGACCGGCAGTCGGTAGAGCGGGCTCGCGCTCGCCCGTGCTCCCGGTGAGGTGGCATCGCGAAGATCGGTCCACTTCACCGTGCGGTGCGCAGGCACGAACACGTCGTCGACTGTCACCGACTTGCTGCCGGTTCCCGACAGCCCGAGCACGTGCCAATCGTCGATGATCCGGCAGCTCGTTTTCGGGACGAGGCCCATGACGAGTTCCTGCTTGCCGTCCCTTTCGACTCGCCCGCAGAGCTGGAGCCAGGAACAATGATCGATACCGCTGCAGAAGCCCCAGCGGCCGCCGAGCCGATAGCCGCCGTCGACGGCTTCGAAACGCCCCGTCGGCGCGTAGCTCGCGGCCATGAGTGTTCCGTCGTCGCGGCCCCAAACGTCGTGCTGCGCCTCGGCCTCGAAATGGGCGAGCATCATCGTGTGAATCACGTAGACCGCATAGACCCAGGCGGCCGAGCCGTCGCCACGGCCGAGCTCGATAACGATTCGAGCGAAATGCTCGAAGTCGCCTTCGAGGCCGCCGTACGCGGCCGGTTGCAGGACTTTGAGGAGTCCGAGCGATTGAAAGTCGGCCACGGTTTCGGGCGGAATCGATCGACGCCGATTCGTCTCGTCGCTCCGCTCCGCAAGTATCGGCGCAAGCTCGATGGCTCGCGCTACGAGCGTGTCGGCGGCGGCGCTCCGGTTTCTCGAAATGTCTTCGTTATGGCAAGGCGAGCGCTCGATCATGCTCTTTGCCTGCGGATTGAATCATCTTATCTAATTGTTCATGCCGTGCGCTCAAGAAAGCGACCGACGACTTCCGTGAACCGCGTCGACTGCTCGACGTTGCCGAGATGCGCGCTGTCGAGCATCTCGAGCTCGGCGTTCGGCAGTGCTTCGGCCATGGCTTGGGCAGCCTGCGGCGGCGCGCCGCCGTCGTGTCGCCCTGCAACGAGCAACGCCGGCTGCCCGCAAGCGGCCAGTGCGCTCAGATGGTCGAGGCCCTGGATCGCCCTGGCCGCCGCGATGAAGCCGCGCGGCGACGTTGCGGCAATCAGGCGCTCGATCCAGGTGACCGTCAAGGGCGCCGCCACGCGAAAATCTCGCGTAAACCAGCGCTCGATCGTGCTCTCGACCTGGCCTGCCATGCCCGTCTGCTCGACGGCGGCGATGCGTTGGTCCCAGATGTCACGCATGGCAGGGGTGGCCTCGGCGACCGTGTGAGCCAACACGACCGAGCGGACCCGGTCGGGATGGTGGATCATCAGGGCCTGCGCGATCATTCCGCCCAACGAGAGGCCTACGATGCTCGCTCGTTCGACCTCGTGCCTATCCATTGTCGCGCACACACCGGCTGCGAGATCGACAAAGCTTGTACGGTCCGCACGTGCCGGCGTCGCACCGTGCCCGGGAAGGTCGACGTTGAGCACTCTGAAGAACTGCGACCAGACGGGCACCTGCAGCGACCACATCTCCGACGAGGTTGCGATCGAATGCAGCAGCACGACCACAGGCCCGTCCCGCGGGCCCGTTGCGGTCGCGGCATAGGCGGGCTCGCTCACGGGCTGTCGGTGACGGCGCGCATCTGCGCAAGATAGTCCTCTTCCGCGATGCGCATCACGAGACAGTGGGCACGCAGAAGATACGGATTGGCGCCCGCGAGGTAGAGCGCCCCGAAGTCATTCGCTGCAAGCTCGGCCTTGCGTTCCGGCGAGAGCGGCACGGCACGCAGGTAGGCATGCGGATCGGCCTGGAATTGCTCCCGATGGTCGGCTTTGTGCTGCACGTCGAAGAGCACGCGGTCGATTTGGTAAGATTCCGGACTCGGCATCAAGAGACGCCAGTTCTTGCTCATCGGGTGGCGTAAGGTGAGGTGGAAATCACCGCCCTAGTGTGCCACTCGCGTTCTGCAGACGAAACCCGCCACATTCGAGCCTAAGAGCCGAGCGTACGTTTGATCCAAGCCGCGATAGTCGGCACGGTTTGTGGCCCGAAGCCCATGTGTCCGCCGGGGAACAATCGCACGGCCTTGGGATCGCCGTGCTCGGTCAGCAGGTGGATATCGGCGACCGGCACCTGCCTATCGTCTTTGCCGTTGACGAGCAGCAGCGGCGCCGAGGGGCGGTCCAGGAGGCCCTGATCGAGCAGCGAAAGCTTCGCGAACCCCTCGACGTACTCGGCATCGTTTGTCGCGCCCAGCATGCGCTGGCGAACCTCGACGAGCTCCATGAGATAGCTATCGGGGTAGCGGGATCGCTCGATCCACTCGCGCTGAAACATGTAATGTGCGCCGCCTCCCCAGCTCACGGCCGCGCCGATGCGATCGGGGTAAAGGTGTGCGAGCTTCGTCGCCCAGAGTCCGCCGAACGAGCGGCCGAGCACGGCCGGGCGAGCGCCGGATAGATCGCGTTGATCGGCGACCCAATCGAGCAGTGGCAGGAACTGACGTTCAGCGTCTGGAACGCCGCGCACGGGCGACTCGCCGGTGCCGGGGTTGTCGACGGCGATCGTTGCGAGGCCATGGCCGAGCAGCGCGTCCGAAAGCTCGGTCGCTTCTTCCTTCCAGGCATCGAGTCCGCCCCACGCAATTACGCATTTCGGCTTCTCGACGCCGCGCGGTCGGCGCACGTAGAACACGAGCTCCTTACCTTCGTCGGGCCGCCCCGAGAACGGTATCGTGACCCGCTCGATAGGCGGGTCGCAGAGCCTGCCGAACCTGAGGTAGGCGTCGAGCTCACATTCATAGCTGTGCTGCTTGGCAGGATGGTTGGGGACGGGAAAGCGGCCGAGGAAGAAGAAACCGTAGGCCTGATAGTAGAGGGCGCGTGCGGTTTCGACGTCGCCAGACCGTTCTGCATCCTCCGCTCGCGCAAGATACCCTCGCGCGGTCTCTGTCCAGGCGCCCGCCCAGTTCTGTCCGTCCAAACCCTCGAGACGGTCGATCGTGGCGGCCGTCGCCTCCGGGTCCGTGAGGCCGAGCGGGTGGATACGTTTTGCGAGCCGAGCGTGCATCCACTGCTTGGCATTCTCGAGCGTGCGCGGTCCGTCGGTGGGTCGTTCGCTCATGATGTTCTCGTCGACGGGCTCGTGGTGTGAAGCTCAGGAGACGAATTCGCGCTGCTGGTCGCGGATCAACAGGAACGACAGCGCGCAGACCATCGCGATGCCTGCGAAGATCCAGAGCCCGGGCGAAAAGCTACCGAAGGCATCGCGGCTGAACGGCAATGCGGCTGCGCCGAGACCTGCGCCGAACTGAAAGATCGCGAAGATCACGCCGTAGATCTTGCCGAAAGACTTGAGGCCGAATTGGGTGCGGATCATGTAGGCGAGCACGTCGAACTCGGCGCCGAACGCGAGTCCGATCAGGATTGCGCTCAGAAAGACGACGTTGCCCGCGGCACCCAATGCGTAGATGGTGCAGGCGAGGCTTGCGCCCAGCACGAACAGGATCATGACGCGCGAGGCGCGGAACTTGTCGAGCAGGTATCCCGTGACGAGGCGGCCCAGCAGGCTGCAGAACCCGTAGGTCGATTGAACGAGCACGGCGCGCTGCAGCGAGACGCCGGCGTCCTGAAGTATGGGCACCTGTTGCACGATGAGTGCCGTGTTGATGAGTCCGAGCAGCAGAAACGCGAACGCGAGCACCAGGAAGGTTCGTGTCTTCGCGGCTTCGCCGAGCAGCATGCCCGAGTACACGGGAGCGGTGGTGCCGGGCGAGCGGTCGGTGCCTTTCTCGCGCACGAACAGCCAGATCAGCGGGTACGCCAGAAACAGCACGACGGCCGCGTGCCACATATAGGCCGAGCGCCAGCCCGCGGCGACGATGATGGGCGTGACGACCAATGGAATCAGGAAGCCGCCGAGACCAATGCCTGCATTCGTGATACCGAGCGCGAGGCCGAGGCGCGTGCTGAACCATGTGCCCACCACCTTCATGAACGCCAATGGAAAGAGCCCCACGCCGAGCAGGGGTACGAGAATCCACGTCGCGTAGTAGATCGTGGGTATCGGCGGCAGCCTGGACAGGGCGAATACGCTCAATGCGAAGGCGGGAACGCACCAGAGAATCACGCGCCGGGCACCGAAGCGATCGACGAGATAGCCCTGCAGAGGCGACGCGACGACGATGGTGTAGGAGAGGATGGTGCTCGCGAGCGCGACGGCGGTGATCGTCCAGTCGAAGTCCGCGCGGATCGGGCCGATAAAGAGGCCGAAGTTCATGACGATCGTGCTCGGCCCGACCGTGAGCGCGAGCATCGACGCGAGCACGGTAGCCCAGCCGCGGTAGCTCAGTCGATTCTCGTCATCAGGATCGATCGCGATCAGATCGGCGTCAGCGACGGCCATACTCGAACTCTTTTCCGGCAGGCGTAGCGCGTTTGATTATCATCAGCCTGTCACTGAGCGAGATCGGCAAGGGCGACGACGTCGGCCAGCCAGCGCGGAGCCTCTCCTCGCGGCGCCGCCACACGGGTGCGACTTCGATCCGCGATCAGGGCTGCAGCGGGAAATTCCCGTCGTAAGGCGGCCAGTTCGGTACCGGCCTGTCCGGCGGCGCATAGAACATGGCGCCATGGACATGACGGATGAGACCGTCCTCGATGCTGATCGTGTGAGTGAAATGATTGCGCCAACGTTCGTTGCCGGGACGGCGCAGGAACACCACCGACATCATGACGACCTGTTGCTCCACATCCACCACCTGCACACGCCGCGCGGTGATTTGCGCAAGCCCGAAGTCGCCGACGGTGCGGCAGTCGCTGGTGCCGTTGAATCCGATCGCGCCCGGCGCCAGCGGGCCGCCGAAAGTGGGAAAGCCGTTCTCGTACCGCGAGCAACCCGGATGGCCTTTCACCACCTTGCTGTTCTTCGCGATGATGCCGTCGAAATAGCTGTTGGCGACGGCGATCAAGTCGTCACGGCTGTAGCGCCGGTCCAGCGGCACATAACCTTCGTTGGGCGGGTTGGCTAGGAGAGTTTCGACGTCGAACACGACGCCTCCGGGCTCGCCGGTGATGCCGGGATCGCCCTCACGGCCGATATGCCATTCGGCTTCGGTGATCATGCGATTCTCGACCTTTAGACGCAGCGCCACCACCGCGGGTTTGCCGCTTTCCTCGAGCAGGCCGAAGTAACCGGCGGTCTTGCCAACCGGGTCGTAGTAACGGCGCTGGAGCTCGCCCAGGGCCGTCACGGTTGACCACAGACCCTCATCATTGGGCGTCACGATGGAGTTTTCGGTCTGGCGGAAGCCATGGCTCAGCGGCGCGAGCGATGCGTCGTTGGCCACTAGAGCATTGAGATAGCTGTCGAGAAAACCCGCCAGGCAGCTGCGATCGCAGTCCTCAGCCTGTGCTGGAAACACGACGGCCGTGGCTAGCAGAAGAACGAGCACCCCCGAGACGCGCATAGACTTCTTCCTTGTTGTTATCCGACGGCGTCGATTGTCCTATCGCCGGGCACGAGACTCAACAACCGCAGCGTGACAGCGGCGGCGAGTACTATCCACGAACTCAGCGCGTCGCGGATTGCGGTAGAGGAGACGTAGGACTCGTCAGGATTTCTGCGGAACGGATCGTCTCACCGAGCCGCCTTCTCGACCATGTATTCGACTGCTCCGATAATCTCCTCATCGGACAGGTCGAGGCGACCGCCCTTTCTCGGCATGATGCCGGTGCTGCCCGAGTATCCGCCCAGCGCGTGATCGATCAGCGTCTCCATCCCTTGGGCGATGCGCGGAGCCCAGGCATCGCCGTCGCCGAGTGCAGGTGCGCCGCCGAGGCCGGGAGGGTGATGGCATGCGATACAGACGGCGTTGTAGACCTCCGGCCCCGTCAGAGCCGGGTCGGCCGCTTCGGGCTTCGAGGTCGGCGCGGTAGCCGGCTCTTTCGCATCTGCGAGCGCGACTCGTCCGACCGGCGTGAAGGCTACGCCGACGACGAATGCGAGGGCGAGCTTGAAGCTGCAAAAAGATCGCTGGTCCGGGTCGAGCAAAGTGCTGGTCCTGAGTTTCAGCCGACGGCATTATACCGTGCCGGCGGTACGAGCCGATCGGGCCGGCGCGGCGCGTGCTTCGCGCGTCTGCCGGCGGCCACGTCGCTGCTGCAATTGACAAGAATTGTTAACAATCACCTTCACGCTCTCGCCTGCTAGAGCGTGGCGGAAGGACAATCGCGCTATTCTGTCTTGCTCAGTGGGATTCGAAAGCCAGAGTCCGGGGGCTGGTTCCATGCGAAAAATCGATAGTCTGTCCCTCCTTTCACTGCTCGTTCCGGTCTGTCTCACGCTAAGCGCCGGCGCCGAAGCGCAGGAGCACGCCGTGGCGCACGAGCATTCCGCCGCGCAGGGCCGAGGTCCATCGGCGGTGAAGGGGGGAGCGTGGTCCGACCCATCCACGTGGTCCGGCGGCGCCGTTCCCCAGGAAGGTGACGTAGTCACCATCGGCGCTGGTCTGGACGTCGTCCTCGACGTCAGCCCGCCGGCGCTGCGCGGCATGAACGTCGACGGCAAGCTCAGCTTCGCGAAGGACAAGGATCTCGAGCTCACGACCGAGTGGATCCTGCTGCGCGGCGAGCTGCAGATCGGCAGCGAGAGCGAGCCCCACACGCGCAATGCGACGATCACCCTGACGAACGATGTTCCCGATGAAAACATCATGGGAATGGGTGACCGCGGCATCATGATCGCGGGCGGGACGTTGAACCTGCACGGCGATCGGACGAACGCGTGGACGAAGCTGGCCAAGACCGCCGAGGCCGGCAGCACGAGGATCGAAGTTCTCGACGCGCGCGAGTGGCGAGTCGGCGACGAGATCGTGCTCGCATCGACGGATTTCAACCCGAGGCAGGCGGAGAGGCGGCGCATCACCCGTATTCGGGGCAACGTCATCACGCTGGATCAGCCGCTCGAGTGGATGCATTTCGGCGAGATCACGTACGGCGTCGACGAGCGCGGCGAGGTCGGCTTGCTGACGCGCAATATCCGAATTCAGGCTTCCGCCGACGCCGAAGACACGTACTTCGGCGGGCACATCATGGCGATGGCCGGGAGCACGATGACGGTTTCCGGCATCGAGCTCTATCGCATGGGACAGCATCTGCACCTCGCGCGCTATCCCATCCACTGGCACCTGATGGGCGACGCGAGCGGGCAATACATCAAGAACTCGGCGATTCACGACACGTACAGCCGGTGCGTGACGATTCACGGCACTGATAATCTCCTGGTGGAGAACAACGTCGCCTACAACAACGTCGGGCACTGCTTCTTCATGGAGGACGGCATCGAGACGGGTAACCAGGTCGTGCGCAACCTGGGGATCCAGACCAAGTGCCATCCTACGCTGCCCTGTCAGCCGACCAACCTCGTGCTGGCGTACCAGTCCACGGAAGGCCAGAGATCCCCGCACATCCTGATCCCGTCGGACAACACGGTCTCCACCTTTTGGATCACGAACCCCGACAATAGCTACCGCGACAACGTGGCGGCGGGTTCGGACCAGATCGGCTTCTGGTTCGCCATTCCGACGCATCCGATCGGCGCCTTCGAAGGGACGGAGATCAGCGCCAACACCTGGCCGGGTCGGTCCAGGCTGCGGGAGTTCAAGGGTAACGTTGCGCACTCGAATTTCGACGGCCTCATGCTCGACCGCGGCCCGAGGCCGGACGGCACGTTCGGCATCGCCGGTCCCAACCTGATCAGCCGCGCGGATCCTCAAGATCCGAACAGCGAGGTGCTGGTGGCGCACTTCGAGGACTTCACCGGCTACAAGAACCGCAACGGCGCGATCTGGGGCCGCGGCGAGATGCACCTGTACTCGAATCTGAAGCTCGCCGATAACGCGATCGGTTTCACTCATGCTTCCGGGCAGCCCGGCGCTGCGCCTTACACGTCACGGGTCGTCGACTCGCTGTTCGTGGGAGAGACCGACAACATCGGCAACCCGACCAGGCCCGAGGAGATCGCGTACGGCCGGAGCCTCCCGCACGATGCGCCGGACTTCCCGATTCGCGGTTACGAGTTCTATGACTTCCACCACGAGCTCGAGAACGTCACTTTCGTGAACTTCAAGGCCAACGAGCTTCGCGACGCGGGCGCGCTCTCGTACCTGCTGTTCACGAGCTTCGGCATGAGCACGGAGAACCAGGTCAAGGGCCTAAAATTCGTCGACGCGAAGCCGGTCAGCTTCCCTCCGATGCAGCGCCGCTGGGCGTCCGACTTCGGACGCAGTGCTGCCTACAAGAGCGCGGCCTTCCATGATCTCGACGGCTCGGTCACCGGAAAGCCGGGTGCCTACATCGTCGTCGACAACGGCATCGCGGCCGACGAGGAGACCTGTGAGATGAAGCCGTCCTGGAATGCGGCCGTCTGCACGGGTGACATGGGCCGTTTGGCGATCGCTGGTAATTTCAGCGGATTCGAGTCGAGCCCCATCACCAATCCGATCATCCTCCAACGCAACGGCAAGCGGTTCGAATACGTTGGCGGAACGACGATCGGCAGTGGCGCGGAGCTCCGGGTCGAGACGGCCAGGGACGCGCTGACGTTCTCCTTGCAGGAAATGGACATGGGCTCCTTCGTGATCTTCGAGCTCCCGGAGTTCACCAGGGCGGAGAGGGGGCTGGAGCAGAAGAGCCTGGATGCGCTCCGCGCCGCCAGTCAGACGTCGTACTACCGCGACGACAAGTCGCTGTGGGTGAAGCTGGTGGTCGAGGAGCCCGGTCCAGGTCCCCTCGATGGTCCCGGCGGTCCGGGCTCGGGAGGGCCGGGAGGTAGAACCAGCATCACCGTCAGCAGGTAATTCAGCTCCGCTGAAAGAGGGAAAGCCCCTGGCCCAAGCCGGGGGCTTTCGCTTTTTATGGTCGCGGAACGCTCTGTTGCTCGAGGCAGCGATCGATCGAGGCCTGCTGGACCCGGCAGAAACGTGAGCGAGTCGTGTGATTTCATGCGGGTCCCAATCGTCGCAAGACGCATCGCCGTGAGGACACTAACAGCGCGCGCATTAAGGGGTCCCGGATCGACGCCGCCTGGCGGGGGCCGCCTCTAGCGGACTGACGTCAGCGCACGCCCATCGCGGACTGGATACGTTGCTGCTCGAGGAGCACTTGCCGCTGACGGCGCATTTCGTCGAGCTCCTGTCGTTCCCGCTCGTCGAGCGCCGCGGACCTGCCCGTTGGGTAGCAGCGGGTGATCGGGATCCGCGAGCCGACAGGGGCTTCTCGTTTGCAAACGACGGTTTCTTCCTCTCGCCGGTAGGCGTCGACGTCTAGCTGCGCGGTGATCTCCGCTGCATCGTCGGTGGGCGGCGCTGCCGAAGGCGAGGCGGCGCCTTGAGGTTCGGGCTCGCCGGTTCGCGTGGCGGCGCAACCCGCGAGGACGAAACAGGCCGCTATGGCTAGGCTTCTCACGCTCGCTCCTTTCCCACAGCCTACACCAAATCCTGTCCGCTCGCCGTTCCTTTCGCGCTACCCGAGGCGGCCGACCGCGACACTGCGCCACGTTGGCAACTCCGCGGCGACTGCACGCGGACAAGCGCGCCGCGGCGGAAAGCATCGACCGATCTCGGTGAGGACTGACCGCTCTCGCATTCAACTCTCATGCCATGAGCGATATAGTTGCCAAGGAGGTACGACCGGCTTCACTTCTCGGTCCTTTCGGGTCACGGACGCCGCCCTCAGTGAATCACTCGGTATCGCACCGGGAGCGGCGTGGAGGATCGGAGACGAGCGTAATGAGGCTCGATGCGCAGGACTTTCGCTTTGCCGTTCGCCGACTTGGCAAGCATCCGGGAGGAACGGCGGCATCCATCGCCGCGTTGGCCTGCGGCATTGCCGCCGTGGCGGTGACCTGGTCTTTGCTGTCGGCGGTGCTGCTGAAGCCGCTTGCGGTCGCAGAGCCGGATCGCCTGTTCCAGGTCGATACGTCTCTGCCGTCGCCGTTGATGAGCATGGGCATCGGACCGACATACACGTACGAGGACTTCGAGACGATTGCCGAGAGCGGAGCCTTCGAGCGCATCGCTGCGAGCGGAACCAGCCCGAATATTCCCCTGGTCACGGACGCAGGCGACATCCCGCAGCGGCGGAACATTCTGTTCGTCAATCACGAGTTCTTCGCGACGCTCGGTGTAAGCCCGACGCTGGGCCGGACGTTCGCCGAGGAAGAGGATAAGCGAGGTGCACCGCCCGTTGCGGTGCTGTCCAGCCAGTACTGGCAGAGCGCGCTCGACGCGGACCCCGCCGTGCTGGGTCGGAGCCTCCGCGTCGGAGATATGCCGGTGACGATTATCGGCATTCTTCCGCGCAGCTTCCGGGGGCTGAATCTCGCGCAAGCGCCTGACGTCTATCTGCCGCTGCACACTATCGATGATGTCGACGCCTTGGGCGCGAACAACCACTTGGGCGACGGTGGGGAGGACTATCCGGTGCGTTCGTCTCCCAGCCGGTGGATTCGGATCGTCGGACGTCTGCGGCCGAACGAGAGCCCGGCCGTCGCCGAGGCACGTTTGCAGGCGGCACTGGGGCGCGAGGTGTTCCTGACGAACGTCAACACGGCCGCGATTCCGGCGGCCGCACGACTCGGAATAAGGCAGTTCACGACGCTGCTCACGAGCACCGTCGGTCTGTTGCTGCTGGCCGGCTGCCTCACGGTCGGCATGCTGCTGTTGGTGCGCACGGAGGAGCGCCGCGACGAGCTCGGGATCTGCATCGCGCTTGGCGCGTCACGCCTACGGCTCGCCGGCGGCATTGCCGCAGAAGCCGCCGTCCTCTGTGCGCTCGGGGCGTTGCTTGCGCTGCCGGTGACGTGGTGGCTCTTCTCCGGTCTACGCGCGTTCCAACTGCCGGGAAAGATCGACATCGAGCTGCTCGACCTCTCCGCCACGCCGGCAGCGTGGCTCGCGGCTGCCCGGGCGGCGCTCGTCGTGACGTGTGTGGTCGCGCTGCTTGCGAGCGTGGTCGGGTTGGGATCGAGGACGAGCGCGCCGGTCCAATCGCGTACGGTTGCGACGTCGCCCGCGCGACGACGCCGATTACGCACGGCGCTCGTCGCGGCGCAGGTCGCGATCACGCTGGTGCTCGCGACGGGCGCAGGACTCTTCACGCGGAGCCTGGCCGCCGCACTTGCGCTCAATACGGGCGTCGACACGACGCGCGTCATTACGGCCGAGGTCGCGCTCAGGGAGCATGGCTATACGGCAGAACGTGCGGCGATCTTCTTCGAAGATCTGCTCGACCGGCTGCGGCAGAGCGGCTCGATCGAGTCCGTGGCGATCACTCGATTGGCAAGCCGCATCGTCCCCGGAGGCCGCTTCAGCGTGAACGGTGTGGAGACGGAGCTGCCGTCGATCCTCTCGGGAACGGCCGTAGACGAGGCGTACTTCTCGACGGTCGGGTTGCCGATCACCGAAGGTCGAGCCTTCTCGGCTTTCGACAGGGCGGGCTCGCAGCCGGTCGCGATCGTGTCCGACTCGTTGGGCAGGCTGGTCGCCGGCGACGCGAGTCCCGTCGGTCATCGCATCGGCAATCGGGCCGACCTGTCGGATGTCAGGGAGATCGTCGGTGTGGCGCGGGACTTGATCACCGACGTCGATTCGACCGAGCCGCTCGTGTTCTATATCCCGCTGTCGCAGGCGGCCGTGCCGCTGAGTCCGACCGCGGCCAACGCGCCGCGAACGACGCTGGTGGTCCGAGCCGCCGGCGATGCGGACGCAGCGATCCGCGAGGTCGTAGCAGCGATCAGGGCATTGGATGCACGGGTCTCACCCGGCTCGATCGTGACGCTCGACGAGGAAATAGGACGGCAGATGAAACCGCAGCGGTTCGCGATCTATGTGCTCGGCGCGCTCGGCGGCATCGCGTTGCTGCTCACGGCGCTCGGGACGTACGTCATGGCGGAATCGATGGTCGTCACGCGGCGGCGCGAGCTAGGTGTCCGCGCGGCGCTCGGCGCGAGCAGGCGCCACTTGGGCAGAATCGTGCTAGGGGAGGCCGCTCGGCTCGTCGGCCTCGGCCTCGCCGCCGGGCTGATCCTCGCGTTCGTCGGTACGCGGTTGATTAGCTCGCTTCTCTATCAGGTCGAGCCGGTCGATCCCGTCGTCCTCGCGGCCGTCTCGGTCGGGATCCTCGGTCTCGCGCTCCTCGTGAGCCTGCGCCCGACGCTCGAAGCGACGCGGCTCGATCTGACCCGTTCGCTGCGCGAGGAGTGAAGGCCCGAGGGCACGTGCGGTCCGCCTGATGACGTGGGACGGGCATTGTGCTCGTCGGGCGCCGCTCCCACGGACTAGCGGCCGGGACTTGCGAAGACTCAGTCGCTCCGATCGACGCCGAGCTGCTCCGCAATGCGAGCGAGCTGGGCAACGGACTTGACGAACATCTTTCGCATGACTCGGGCCCGATGCACCTTGACCGTCTTCTCCGAGATGCCGAGGTCGGCCGCGATCTGCTTGTTCAGATGGCCGAGCACGACGCGCTCGAACACCTGCCGCTCCCGGAGTGTCAGCGATGCGATTCGCTGACGCACGTGCTCGAGTCTTTCGCTCGTCTCTCGTGCCTCTTGCGCGCGACCGAGCGCATGCCGGACCGCTCGCAGCAGCTCGTCCTGGTCGAACGGCTTCGTGAGGAAGTCCACTGCGCCGGCTCGCATCGCTTGCACAGAAGAGCGGATGTCGCCGTGACCGGTGATGAAGACGATCGGACGTGTCACGTCCGACTCGGCGAGCCGGCGCTGCAGATCGAGTCCGTTCAGCCCCGGCATCGACAAGTCGGCCACTATGCAGTCGGGCGCGAGCCGTTCGACGGTCGCGAGCAGGCGCTCGCCCGACGAGAACGTCGTCGCACGAAGTCCGTGAATCTCCAGCAGGCGAGCGAGGCTGCTCAGCACGCTCAGATCATCGTCGACGATCGCGACTAACGGCCTGTCACCATTCATGGCGGATGATCCCCGTATGAGCAGAGCCATAGAGCTTGAGTAAAGGAGCGGGCGCGATCGCACGCGGACGTGTGACCGCATCCGCGTCGCCGCGCTAGCGGCGCTCTCGGGTTCCTGAGCTCGAGCGAAGAACGTATGAGGGCTGTTCGTGCTCTTACCATAACGCCCGGCTCATACCGAGTCCATGGTGGTTTCCCCCACGGAAAGTGCGTGAAGGTGTGCTCACGACGGGCGCAGCAGATTCTGGAATCGAGGGCGTCGCGTACGCCGATCGGCGCACGCAAGGAATAGCCTTCAAGCTCTGGCTTTGGCGTCGGCACGCTCGCTCGGAATCGGCAGCATCGCGCCGGCGATCGGCAGCGTCATCTCGAAGCGCGAGCCGCGTCCGACCTCCGACGAAGCGGAGATCCGTCCTCCGTGCCGTTCGACGATCAGCCGGCAGATCGCGAGACCGAGGCCCATGCCGTGGGCCTTCGTGGTGATGCGGGCGTCGAAGAGCGCGTCGAGCCTTTCCGGCTCGATGCCGCATCCCGAATCATGGATCGTGATCTCGATCGCCTCGCCGCGGTATCCCGTTTCGATATGAAGTGTTCGAGGCCTGTCCGTCACCGTACGCATCGAGTCGATGGCGTTGCTGACGAGGTTGAGAAGCACCTCCTGCAGCTGCACAGGGTGACCGGCGATTGGCTGAAGGGCGGGTGCAAGCTTCAGGCTCAGCTGAATATCGTTGTCCTCGACCTCTGAGCGCAGGAGCTCGAGCGTCGCGACGACGAGCTCGTTCACATCGAGCGCTTTTCGCTCCTGCTCGGGATTCCTGGCCAACGCGCGTATGCTTTCGAGCACGTTGGCGATGCGCGCGCTCTCACGTTTGATATCCTCGACGCTCTCCTCGGCGCCGGCAAGGTCCGGGGACGGCCGCTTCAAGAGGGTCTCCGTCGCATCGGCGTAGAGACTGACCGCGGTAAGCGGCTGCTTGATCTCGTGCGCGACGGCTCCGAGCAGCACTTCGACGTTCAACAGCTTGATCGCGCGCTCGCGCTCGAGGGAGCGAACGGCGAGCGACAGTCTCGCGTAAAGACGCGTCAACTCCCAGAGGAGCGCCACGAGCACGGCGCTCGAGACGACGACGGCGAACATGCGCCCGGAGTAGAACGCGACCGTGTAGCGGCTCGCGCCGATCAGCGTGACGAGCGCGGCTTCTGCGACGCTGGCGGACATCGCAAGCATGAGCCACCAATCGAGCATCGAGCTGCGGTTGGCCGAGAGCAGGGCTAGCGCGACGACCGCCGTGAGCAGGACGGGTGCCATGACCAGCGTCGTCGTGTCGGAAAAGGCCGTCTCGCTGACGATGAGGCGCGGCAGAGCGTCGTGCCAGGCGATCGTGATCCACATGATCGCACCGACGAGTCCCAGGACGACCGCCACGCCCCACGAGATCGCGGCCGGGATCGACCACGAAGGCGGTTCCCTCCTCGAGTCGCGCGACTTCAACGCGACGTAACCGATCACGGCCAACGGGAGGCCGAGATGCCAGGCGACGTAGATCCATGCCGACGTCTGCGGCCCGGCACCGAGCAGGCCGGTTGAAGCGAAGGCGCCGGGAAACGTGAGGGTATGCGCGACGACGGTGAGTGCGGAGAACAGGTAGCCGTAACCGAGCACGAGCATCCCGCGAGAAGGCGCGGTCGCGAACTGCCCGAGCACGAGGGCGGCCGTGACGAAGTCGGTCGCCGAGATGACCGCCTGGACGGCCGGAATGTAGCCGTCCGTCCGCGGCAACGGCACGAGCGCGAACGGAGTAATGCCGCAGAACGCTGCAACGAGCGCGATGATCAGCGCAAGGACGGCGCGGCGCTGCCCTTCGGTGGGCGGCACGGAGGCAAAGGAGACTCCGGATTCCTCCGCGTCGGTGTCCACTGCAACCCCGATGGCGCTCCGTCTCGGAATCTACTATGCCCTGCGGCCGATGCCCGATCAACGCGTGGCAGTCGGCGTTCGCGGCAGACGCGAGATCCAGAGTGGGGACGCCGCGTCGTTATTCCGCCAGGCTCAACTCGGCAGTCCGCGGCATTGGGCCTCGTTCGAGGCATCGCGACTAGCCTTTTGTGTCAGGCGAATCGAGCGGATCGAAGGCCGGAAAGTCGATGGTGATGCGGCCGCCGCCGGTCTCGTAGTTGCTGAGCTGTAAGCTTCCGCCATGCGCTTGGACGATGGACCTGCAGATCGTCAGGCCTAGGCCGAGGCCGTGCTTCTTGGTCGTGTAGAAAGGCTGCAAAACCTTTTCTGGATTGCTCATGTCGAAACCCGGACCGCTGTCCGAGACGATCATTCGAAGTCCGCCTTGCGGACCGATGCACGTTTCGATGTGCAGCTCCTTCCTTTCGGACGTGCTGATCGCCTCGCACGCATTGAGAACGAGGTTCAAGACGAGCTGCTGCAGCTGTATCGAGTCGCCGTAAACGAGCGGGAGTCCAGGCTCGAGCGCCTTGGTGAACGTCACGCCGCGGAGCAGGAAGTCGCTGCGGATCAACAGCAGCACGTCCTCGACGACCTGATTGAGATCGAGCGGGGCGAAACCCGACTGATCGGTGTGCAGCAACCGACGCACCCGCTTGATGACTTCGCCGGCCCGTTTGGTGTCGTTCTCGATTTCGCGCAGGATTTCAAGCAGCTCGCTCTTCGCGACCCCCTGGCGGCCGCCGTCGATCCCCGCCTGTGCGTTTGCGAGAATGGCGGTCAGAGGCTGGTTGAGCTCGTGGGCGATGGCGCCGGAGAGTTGGCCGAGCACTGCCGCGCGGGCCGTTCGTCCGAGCTCCGCTCTATGGAGCGCGCGCTCGCGCTCGGCTTGTCGGCGATCCGTGATGTCGTGTAGAACGATCACGAGGCCGCCCTCCGGACGTTGCAGCTGGGAGACTCTCAGGCCGTAGGAACGTCCGTCGCCTTCGACGCTGTACTCCGTCTCGAAATGCTCCGAACGGCCGGATACGACGGAGTCGATTCCGGCGGTCACTCGCGCCATCATCGAACGCTCATTGCGGTCCGAGGCCCGAAACGCATCGATGATGTTCGTCCCGAGCGATATGCGTCGACCGGGCACGAGCGACTGCGTGTCCGCGGCCGCTGCCCATGCGCGGTTGGTCTCGACAATCTCACCTCGCCCGTTGGCAATTGCGACTTGCTCGGTCAACGAGTCGAGGACCGCGGCGTAGAGGCTCTCTACGGACAGCCGCGCGTAGACCACCTCTACGACGAAGCCGCCGAGCCCGACCGTTCCGTCTACGTCGGTTCGAAGGCCACCCGCCGCAAGGAACCACGCGACGGTGTCGTCCTCGACGTACGCGCGCACCGGCAGCGCGACCGCTTGCGCGCCACTCTCGAGCGCCTCGCGACAGCGTGCGCTGAACCAGACCGCATCATCGGCATGTACTCTTAGCGACACGTAGACGTCGCCGGCCCCCCGACGCTTTGGACGCCGAATCGTCAAGCGCTCGGTGGCGAGAGTCCATTCCCAGATTCCGAAGCGGCGTGCCAGCAGCGTGCGCCTGATCGCTTCGAGCTCGGGAGCTTCCGGAAAATCGCGCGAGGCCATACGGATGCGCACCAGGCAATCGGCCGACTTTGGCCGGAGTGGGCTGAACGGGGGAGTGGACCAAAGTCCAATGGGACTGGGAGCACTCGGTCGATCACGCGAGCATGCGATCGATCAGCGCCTGCGCTTCCGCCTGGATGCGTTGGAGGTGCGGGAGGCCCAGAAAACTCTCTGCATAGAGCGTGTAGATTTCTTCGGATGCGGACGGACGGGCGGCGAACCAGCCGCTTTCCGTGACGACTTTTAGCCCATCGATCGGCTCGCCGCTGCCAGGCGCGCTTGTCAGCACCTCACGGACGGCATCGCCGGCAAGGCTCGACAGGTCGAGCTCGGCCGGCGAGAGTTGCAGCAGCCGCGCCTTCTGCTCGCTGGTCGCGGGCGCGTCGATTCGCTCATAGCGCGGCGAGCCGAGCTCGCGCTTGAGCTCTTCACACAGGTCGGCAGGGGCCTCCGGTGCGCGTCGTCATTTCCGCGGCGAGGAGCCCCATCACGATGCCGTCCTTCTCGGTCGTCCACGTGCTGCCGTCGCGTTGCAGGAAGGAGGCGCCCGCGTCTTCGTCTCCGGCAAGGCCGAGCGTCCCTGCGACCACGCCATGCACGAACCCATTGAAGCCTGCCGGCACCTCGATCAGGGGGCGACCTATCAGTGCAGCGACTCGGTCGATCAGGCTGCTGCCGACGACGGTCTTGCCGACAGCGACGTCGGGACGCCATTTCTTTCGATGAGTGAAGAGGTACCAGATCGACGTAGCGAGGTAGTGATGCGGCATCATCAGACCGGCCTCGGCCGTCACGATGCCGTGCCGGCCGGCGTCTGCGCCGTTGCCGAAAGCGATGTCATAGCGGTCGTTGCGCGCGATGAGCTTCGCCATCGCACAGGGTGAGCGACACTCCTTGCAGCGATGCTGCGAGCAACTCGTTGGCACGGTTGCCGATCCGGCGGGCGACGTGCTTGTCGGCGGGGCATCCGTGCGGCTGATCGTACTTGAGCCCGCCGTCCTCCGGAGGGCCGTCGGGTCATGACGATCCCGTCGGCCAGCCGTCCGCTGCGACCGCGGTTATGCATGAGTATTGCAGGGGAGACGGCGGACGTCGGCGTGTAACCGTCGTTTTCGTCGACCATCGTATGACGGCATTTGCCGCGAGCACCTCCAACGCCGACCTGAGCGCGCTTTCCGAAAGCGCATGCGTTTCTTTACCGATGTAGAGCGGTCCGGTGATGTTCGCGCTCTTGCGGTGCTCGCAGATCGCTTGCGTGATCGCAAGCACGTGCGCCTCGTTGAACGAGCTGCGGAGCGAGGATCCGCGATGGCCGCAGACGCCGAACGCGACACGCTGCGTCGAGACGGCGACGTCCGGACGTCGATCGTAGTAGTCCCCCAAGACCTTCGCCACATCGATCAGCCGTTCACGCGGCGCGGGCCGGCCCGGAAGCGGATGAAGCTGCCGCGCACTGTCGCGATGTGAAGCCGGTGCTTCGCGCTCGTTCACTGCACACTCCCGCCATTCCATTGAACACTTAGGCGGCGCGGACAGACGCGACCGCCGAGCAGTCTACTTATCGGCGCGGCGAGAGGTCGTGAGACGCAACAGCTCGTCGATGCCGTCGAAATGGCGGGACCACGCCGAATGCTCGGACTTCTGCATGGCTCGAGACCCGGTGAGGGAAGTGAATGAAATTGTCGATCGCTCGACCGAAACGGCAATCCGACCAAGGTCGGATATCGTTGCGCGTGATGCTGCCGTACAAGTCGGTTATGACTCGAGCGAGCGCAAGGAGCGGCGGTTTCGTGTGCGGCATCGTGAGCGCGACATTGGCCGTCGCCGCCGCTTGGTCGCAGCAGGCGCCCGACGCGGGAGCGCCCGCAACGACCGAGCAGGCGCCGGAGCCCGGAGAGTCGCCGTGGCCGTACCGCATCGAGAGCGACGAGACGAGCGTCCTCGTCTATCCGCCGCAGCTCACGTCATGGGATGGCTTCCAGCTGCACGCGACCGCGGCCGTGTCGGCGGCGACGGGCGAAGGTGCGAACCCGACGTTCGGGATCGTCGAGATCAGCGCGCGTACGCTGGTCGACAAGGAAAGCCGCGTGGTCACGCTCGAGGACTACCGCATCGAGGACGCGGATTTTCCGGCGGCGTCGTCTCGATCCGCCGCCTGGGTCGAGGTTCTCGAGCGCGACGCGGCGGGGCGTTCGCGTACGCTTGCGCTCGATCGGCTGGAGGCCGCGCTCGAGCTCTCCGGCACCCAGACGGTCTCCGAGCACGAGCCTCTGGTCAACGAGCCGCCGAAGATCATCTTCTCGCAGACGCCGGCGATTCTGGTTTACGTCGACGGCGAGCCGGAGCTTCGGGAGGTGGAAGGCACGAAATACGAGCGCGTCGTCAATACCCGTCCGCTGCTCGTTCGAGGCAAGCGCGATCGCATGTTCCTGCACGTATTCGATGGTTGGATGACGGCGGAGAGCATCGACGGGGAGTGGTCGGTCGACACGAGCCCGCCCGGAGCGCTGGACGAGGTGCTCGAGAAGGCAACGGAAACCCGTCAAGTGGATCTGTTGACGGGACAGACGAGCGCTGACGAGCCGCCGCCGACGTTGACCAAAGAGGCGGCGCCGACGATCTACGTGGAAACCTCGCCCGCGGAGCTCATCGTGATCGACGGCGAGCCGAGATGGGTGCCGATACCCGAGACCCAGCTCCTGTTCGTCGAGAACACCACGGGCCACCTGTTCAAGCTCGTCAGCGATCAGAGCACGTACGTGTTGATCTCGGGCCGCTGGTTCCGTGCTTCGTCGGAGGACGGGCCGTGGGAGTTCGTGTCCGCGGATCGGCTTCCGCCGGATTTCGCGAGCATTCCGGACTCGAGCGTGAAAGAGAACGTGAAGGCATCGGTCGCGGGGACGCCGCAAGCTCGGGAGGCGGCGATCGCCGCAACCGTGCCGAGCACGGCAGCCGTAGCCGCTAGCACGGCAGTGCTGACGCCGCCCGTCTTCGACGGCGAACCGAAGCTCGAGCCGATCGAGGGTACGACGCTCGCGTACGTCGCGAACTGCGCGACGCCGATCATCCAGGTCGACGCGACGAACTACTACGCGGTAGAGAACGCGATCTGGTTCCATGCGGGCTCGGTGCAAGGCCCGTGGACGGTGGCCACCGTCGTTCCGCCCGTCATCTACACGATTCCACTGAGCTCGCCGCTTCACTACGTGACTCACGTGAAGGTTTACGGCACGTCCGGCGACACGGTCTACGTCGGTTACTCGCCGGGTTACGAGGGCACGTACGTCGATCCGACGACGAACGTCGTCGTCTACGGCACGGGCTACTCCTACACGCCCTGGATCGGCAGCGTCTGGTACGGTCCTCCGGTGACATACGGTTTCGGCGTGTCGATCCGCTACACGCCTTGGACGGGGTGGGCGGTCGGTTTCGGCTTCGGCTGGACGTGGGGGAACGCAACGGTGTCCGTCGGCTGGGGCTGGGGCGCGTATCCGTGGTGGGGGCCGTGGGGTTGGGGCTGGTCTTACGGCCCGCCTGTCTATCCCGTGTATTCGCCGTGGTACGGGGCCGCTGCCGGTGCGGGCGGCGCTGCGGCCTGGGGGCCTGGCGGCTGGGCGGCGACGAGCGGCAATGTCTACGGGCGCTGGGGCGACGTCGGCGGCGTGGCACGCACGTCGGAAGGCTTCAACGCGTGGACCGGAAACAGATGGGCGAGCGAGGTCGGCATGGCGTACAACTCGAGGACCGGCGTCCTTGCCGCGGGTCAACGAGGCGCCGTGCAGAACGTCTACACGGGCGACTTCGCGACCGGCGCGCGCGGGGCCGCGACGGGCCCCGGAGGCGTCACGGCGGCGGGCCGCGCCGGAACGGTCGGCAACGTCAACACCGGTCGCGAAGTCTCGGGTGGGCGCGGTGTCGTCTACGATCGCGACACGGGGCAGGCAACGACGGGCGGCTTCGTGCGCGGGGAGCAGGGCGCGGCCGCGAGAGTCGATGACGACGTCTACGCGGGCGGCGACGGCAATGTCTATCGGCGCACCGATAATGGTTGGCAGCAGAACGTCGACGGCAACTGGCAGGCGACGCAGGCGCAGCGAGATGCGAGCCAGGCACAAAGCCGAGCTCAACGCGACGCCGCGCGAGCGCAGTCGGATGCGCGGATGCAGAGCCTCGAGCGCGATTACTCGGCACGCGCACATGGGGCACAGCGCTACGACGCTTACCGCGGGTCGACGGCGCGCATGAACCGTTCGTTCGGTGGCGGCGGGATGCGACGGCGCTGATCGCGTCCACGCGCCCTCCGGGACGGGCCCATCCAAGAGCTTCTCGAGCGGACCGAACGTACGCTCGGCGCAGACGACTACACGAGCTCTACTTCCTCCTTCACGCGTTCTTCGCGACTTGCTTCGAAGGTCGCTCATCGTGCGCCGCTCTCGTTGGCTTCGTCGCCGCCGATATCGTCATCGTCGGTTTCACGATCGCACTCTGCGGATGAGCCGCGATACGCCGAAGGTCGCATTGGCGCGCGTGCGAATACCTGAGTTAATGCCTTCGGAGGGTGCAGGCAACCGCGAGGACACGTTCATGGCAAGCCCAAATTTCAGTCGCCTTCTTCCGACGGCGCTCTCGTGCGTTTTGACCGTTGCCGTTTGGAGCACTGTGGCGGAGGCGGGAGGCCGGCCGGACGACGAGTCGAAGAACTGGTTCGGCGACTTCTCCGGGGGGTGGGCGTTTCCGGAAGGCAACTCGGGCGACTTCCTCGACGACGATTGGATGATCAGCGGCGGCGCAACGTATTGGCCGTCGGACTGGCCCGTCGGCCTCAACTTCGGTGTCGGCTATTCGAAATGGGATTTCTCCGACGACGCCGTCAGGGCGATCAACGCGGCGATCATTGCCGACCCGAGCAACAGCGGGACCATCGACGGCGGCGACGTCGAGAGCTGGCAACTCACCGTGAACGCGATCTGGGGCCCCGGAAACGAGAGCAACGGCTTCTATCTGACTGGCGGCGTTGGTGCGTATTTCCTCGATGCCACGGTCACCGAGACCGGGCTCGTGTATTACCCGCCGTTTTGCGACCCGTGGTATTGGTGGTGGTGCTATCCCGGCGGCGTCGGAGTCGGCTCGATTCCGACGGGCAGCGATTCGACGACCGAGATCGGCTACAACCTGGGCATCGGTTACAGCCTCGAGGCCGGTGAGGGTCAGTTCTTCATCGAGGCGAAGTACCACTTCATCGACACCGACACCGACGAGTTGACGTACGTACCGTTGACGTTCGGATTCCGCTGGTAGCGAAGGTCATCCTAACCCCGATCGTCGCGTCTGCATTCGATCGGGTCGGAGGCTCCCCCGATGCTGCGAGTCGTAACCTGCCTTTCCCTGGCGTTGGCGGCGGGCAGCGTGTGCGCCCAAGGCGCAGGCGACAGGGCGGAACGCTGGGAAGTCGGCGTCAGCGCGTTCAGCGGGTCGGGCGAAACCCTGTCCGGCGAGGGAGGCTCGGCGATCGACCTGGACAGCGGGATCGGCTTCGGGGCGGCGATCTCGTATAACGTGACCAACCGTCTGGCCGTCGGGGGGGAGCTCAATTGGAGCGAGCCCGATTACACGGCGACCCTGCCGTTCGCCGCGACTAGCGGGGTCGCGACGATCGACGCCGAGCTCTCCGCCACCACGATACTGCTGAAGGGTGTCTTCTACGTGTCCGACTCCGACTTCAGCCCGTATCTCGAGCTCGGCGTCGGCTGGACGCGGATCGACTCCAATATCGCGCAAGGCCCGCCCACTACCGAATGCTGGTGGGATCTGTGGTGGGGCTATGTATGCGATGACTTCTTCGAGACATACCACGACACGCGCGCGACCTATGTGACGGCGTTGGGCGTGCGCTGGGACGTGAACGCAGACACGCTGGTGAAGGTCAGCTGGGGCCTTCGTACGATCGATAGCGGAGAGCGCACCGAGGAGCTCAGCCAGGACGTGTTCAGAGCGGAGTTCGGGTGGAAGTTTTGAGAGCGGCTCGAAGGAACGGCCGCGCTCCTGAAGAGGGATTGCGCGTGAAGAGCAGTGACAGGCCATTGGTCGCGATCGTCGACGACGACAGAAGCGTGCTCGAGAGTCTAGTCCGTCTGCTCGAGCGAGCCGAGCTCGACGTGGCACCGTTCGCCTCGGGCGAGTCCCTGCTCGAGAGCCTCGAGGCGTTGGCGCCGGACTGCATCGTCACCGACCTGTCGATGCCGGAGATCGGCGGTCTCGAGCTGCAGCGCAGGCTCGCAGAGCGGCGAGTGGACTGTCCCATCGTCTTCGTCACCGGATACGGCGATATCCGCTCTTCCGTGCAAGCCATGAGAGCGGGCGCGGTGGACTTTCTCACGAAGCCCCTGGACAGGAACGAGCTGCTGCAGGCGGTACGTCGGACGGTACGCCTCGGTGCAAAGGCGCGCGAGGCGCGCCGACGGCGGGAGGATACGCTGCGGCGCCTCGCATCGCTGACGCCTCGCGAGCGGCAAGTGTTCGAGCTGCTCGTCATAGGCTTCACGAACAAGCACATCGCGTCCGATCTCGGCATTTGCGAGAAGACCGTAAAGGCGCACAGAGCGCGAGTGATGCGGAAGATGAACGTAAGGTCGGTGGCGCCGCTCGCGCGCATCGCGGAGCGCATCTCTGCCGAGCAGAGGTGCGGCCCAGTGCGCTGATGTCTACGTGCAGATGGGCCGTCTCGGCGCTTCCATACGCCCATGAAGGACGATGAACCGCTCGTGGCCGTCGTCGACGACGAGGAATCGATACGCCGGGCGCTGGTTCGCCTGCTGCGAGCAGGGCACTATCGGGCCGAAGCCTTCAGCTGCGGGGGAGCGTTCCTTGCTTCACTCGCTGACCACGTCCCGAGCTGCGTGATCCTCGATCTGCAGATGCCGCTGATGACCGGCTTGGACGTGCAACAGCGATTGCGCGACGCCGGGATCGAGCTCCCGGTGATCATCATCACGGCGCACGATGAGCCGGGGACGCGAGAGCGGTCTCTGGCGCTCGGCGCGAGCCACTACTTTTGCAAGCCGATCGATGCCGGCGTGCTCATGGCAGCCGTGCAAGGTGTGGTGACCTGTACGTGACGCGAGCTCCGCTCCGATCGGAGCTCGCCGAGCGTGCAGCATCCTGCGCCGCCATCGCCGTCGTGGTGTCAACGGACGTTGGCGTCCTCCCACGCGCGCACTTTCGTACGTGCGGCATCAAACAGCCGTTCGTAGTTGCGCTTCTTGACGTTTTCTCCGGCTTCCGGCGTCAGGGCCGCCCACAGCGGGGCATACTGCTCGTAGATCGCGAGGTAGTCCTCGACGCTCGTTGGCGCCACCGTGTCGGTGCCGAAGAGGAACCGATCGGAATGCGCATTGATGATCCGGGCCGAGCTCTGCGTGATCTCGGGCGATGCCACGATGTACTTCGCGACCTCGTCCCAGGAGATGTCGAAATGCACGTGCGCGAGCTCCGGATCCTCGAGGATGCCGGCGACGATGCTCGTCATCTGGCCGGGCGTGCGCTCCGTCGTCGGAGCCGAGGCGGAGGACTGCACGGGCCGCACGACGCGGCCGAGCCCGACGTGCGCCCAGATGATCGTCGTATCCGGATGCCGGCGCAGCAGATCCTTCATTTGCGTCAGATACACGGGCTCGGTCCCGGGCCGTGCGAACGGCATATCGAGGTCGTTGTGCAGGATCACGACGAGACCGACCTCGCCGGCGAAATCGAGGATCCGGTCGAGCGCGGGGTCGGTGAGGTTCGCCGTATCGCCTGCAACCTTCGACGAGACGAACTCCTTGTGGATCGTGAATTCCCCGATGCCGGTGAAGACGCCGGGGAACGTGCGCAGGACCCGCTCGATGTGGTCGACCGCGTACATGTCGGCCGGATTGAACCCGGTGATCATCGGATCGAAACGGGCGCGCTGCTCCGGGGGCAGCGACAGATAGACCGAGGCTATGTACGCGTCGACGAACGAGTAGTAATAGAGCGGAGCATCCGTTTCCAGATAGTAATCGGGCGCGTAGTTGCCCGAGTTTTCGTAGGACCACGTCTGCTGCAGCGGAATGCCGAAGAGCGCGACGCGCCCCACGCGGTCGCCCATGAGCTCGAGGAAGGCGTCGATGTCCGGGCCCTTCTGGACGTAGTTCGTGAGATGAAAGTGGGCGTCGTTGAGCTCGTACGCGGCTCGCGGCTGCGCGATGCTCGGTGAGATCGCGAGGCTACTGCAGAGCGCGAGCACCGCGCTCGAGGCACGGCAGAGCCGCACGGAGAAGGGGATTCGTGGAGGCGTCATGGCCTACCCTCAGAACAGCATCGATACGTCGACGGTGACCGTCGTGCCGTCCATGCCGCCCGTGTAATACCCGAAGGTGCTGCTGGCGGGCGAGTCGCGCACGTCGATGACCTGCACGTTCAGCCGCTGATAGCGCGAACCCCGCCAGAACCAGTTGGCGCCGACGATCACCTCCGAGCTGTCGTCGTAGCCGACGTCTCGGTCCGGACGCACTCGAGACGTCGCCGCGTAGAGCTCGAGCCGCTTCGGTACGGGAAAGAAGCTGCCCTGGACGTAGAAGCCTTCGTCGCGAATCGAGTCGACCGGAATCGGCAGGCTGCCGGCGGCGGGCTCGAAGGTGTCGAGCAAGCGTTGGTAGACCTCGGCCTGAAGGAAGAAGCCCTTGTACTTGAAGCCCGCGTCGAGCGACAGCACCTGGAAGTCGGCCTTTTGCACGGTGATCCCGTCGCCGAGCGCGCCGCGCTCGAAGAGCAGGAGGCTGTCGCCGAGGCGGATCTGCGTCGTGTCCGGCGCGTTCTGGCTGGGCTGCGCGGCACGGTCCTCCTTGGGGCTGCGCATGTACGAGAAGCCGAAGCGAGTGGCGGGCTCCTGGTGTTGCTCGAAGTCGCCCCAGCCGCCTTGGGGACCGAACTCGCCGGTCGTCGGCATCCACCAGAGCGAGCCGCCGTACGCGAGATCCCGCGTGTCCTCGCTCGCGTTCACGCCGAGCGAGCTGATGTTGTTGGCGACCATGAGCTTGTAGTTGAGCGTCGGTGTCGCCTTGCCGTCGAGCCAGATGCCGGTCGAGAAGCCGGTTCGAAAGTACTCGTCCGCCATGACCCGATCGTGGCCGAGCCAGAACGGATGCGAGCCGCCCAGGGATCGAGTTCCAGGCGTAGCACCGACGCCGCCCCACAGGGCGAGGTTGTCGCTGAATCGGTATCCGAGCGCCCCGATGAGACGCACTTGCTCGGTGTCGTTGACCGTCCACGTCGTGAGGTGATAGCGGAACTTCGGATCGAGGAACCAGCCGCGCAGGTGGATCATGACGCGGTGGAGCTGGACGTCCCGGCGCGTATCGACGACGAGCTCGCGGCCGAGGTGGTCGAATGCCGTCTGATCGGCGGGCCGTTGCGTCGTCGCCCTGAGGAGCGCGTAGACGCCGAGGCTGAGGGTGCCGGCCCGTCCCTCCGCGAGCTGAACGCCGTTGCCGAAGGCGACGGGCGCGCCGCTGTCGGCCTCCGCCGACTCATCGCTGCCGGGCTCCGGCGACCCGACGGCGCTGTCGGTGCCCTCGCTCTCGGCGGTGCTCGCGGGCGAAGCGGAGCCTGCGACGGGAGCGGAGTCGTCCGTCTTATCGGCGAGCGCACGCTCGAGCTCGTCGATCCGCTCGTCCCGCCGCTCGAGCTGTTGCTCGAGCTCTCGCTGGCGAGCCTCGAGTCGTTCGAGGCGCTCGTCGATCTCCGCGGGGCGTTGTGCTGCCGTCCATCCGGGCACGACCAGGAGCAGCGCCGCCGCGAGCCCGTTGAGTACCCCGGAAACGGGCTGAGCAGGGTGTCCGTGATTCCGGGAACGACGCGCGGCGCGTTCAGTTCGGCTCGACGGCGTACGGATTGGCATGCAGTGCCTCGGCGATGTCTCGAATGGCCCGCTGCGCACGCACGCTGTTGCCGGCTTCGTCCAGCGGCGGCGAGATCACCGCGATTCCGAACCGCCCGGGCGACACGGCGATGATGCCGCCACCGACGCCGCTCTTCGCGGGCAGCCCCGTGTCGTAGAGCCACTTTCCCGAATCGTCGTAGAGCCCCGCCACGGCCATGACGGCGAGCACCTCCGGAACATGGTCGGCGTCGAGCACTTTCTCCCCGGTAACGGGATTCACGCCGCCGTTCGCGAGGGTCGCCGCCATCGTTGCGAGGTCCTGCGCATTGACGCTGATCGCGCATTGTTCGGTGTAAAGGTCGGTCGCTCTCGCCGGATCTTCCTTGATGTGGCCGTAGGCGTACATGAGCTGCGCGATCGCCTGGTTGCGCTGGTTGGTCGCCGCTTCCGACTCGTAGACTTCCTGGTCGACGCCGAGCGGGCGCCCCGCGAACGCGCTGTGATAGCTCAGGATGTTGTCCCAGATTTCCTCTCGCGTATTGCCCGGCACCATGCTGGTCGCCGTGATCGCGCCCGCGTTCACCATCGGGTTCATCTCCGAGCCGCGGTTCTGCTCGATCGCGACGATCGAGTTGAAGACTTGCCCGGTCGGGTCGACACCCATGTTCTCGACGAGAGCCTGGGGGCCGTGCACCTCGATCACCTTCGCCATCGTGAAGACTTTCGAGATCGATTGGATCGACACCTCGGACTCGATATCCCCCCGCGTGTAGACGTCGCCGTCGACCGTCACGAGCGCGATCCCGTAGATGTCGGGATCGACCTCGGCGAGGGCAGGGATGTAGTCGGCGTTCTTACCCTCCTCGAGATCCTTGTACTCGGTGTACGCGGCGTCGAGAGCCGACTCGATATCCGATGCCCGAAGGCGTTGGGCTGCGGCGGGAGCGGCGAGCATCACGCCGGGCAGCATGAAGACGACGAGTGTTGCGGCGCGTTGCATGGGCATTCTCCGAAGCAAGACCACGAGCGTAGGCCGGCAACGCTCAGGGGGCCATTGGACCAATGGGCTACCAACTGCTCTCATCGCCGCTTGCTTGCTTCCGGGTTGCCACGCGGGAGCGAATCACGTCGACGTGGCTCGCGGTCGCTCGCTCACACGGGCACGAAGTAGAGCAGCAGCGCGATCATCAGGTAGACGGCGATCAGCTGCACGCCCTTGTACCAGTTCCCCGATCCGCCGACGGTGACCAGTGCGCCGATCACGAGGGAGAGAAACAGCAGCACGATGCCTCCGCCGCTGAAGGACAGCAGGAAGGGCTCCGGACCCACGAAGTAGCTTGCGAAGACGAGGAGCGGTGCAACGAACAACGCGATCAGAATGCAGCTGCCGAGGGAGATGCCGAGCGACAGATCGAGACGCCCCTTGCGCGCCATCGTGACGGCGGACATCCCTTCCGCGGCACCGCCGACGCTCGCGAGCAGCACGATGCCGAGAAACGCGGTCGACAGGCCGAGCGCCTCGCCGGTGCCCTCGACGGCGCCGACGAGGATCTCGCTCAGAACGGCCGCTACGACGGAGCTGCCTACGAGCACGGCGATCGAGACCCTCTTGCTCCAATGCACGTCGTGCTCCTCGGCATCGTCCGCGCCGGAGCTCGCGAAATCCTCCGGGTGGGTCACGACCATGAACCACAGATAGAGCGCGTACAGGGCGAGAAGCAGCCCCGCCAGTCCGAGATTGATCTTCTCCTGCTCGAGCGTCGGGCCGGCCGGGGCAAATGCGCGCTCGTATATGCTCGGCAACGCGAGGCTGATGACGGCGATGAACATCATCGTGCTGTAGACGCGCATCGCTTGCACGTTGAACTCCAGCCGGTGATGCCGGATCCCGCCGACGAGGAAGCTGATGCCGAGCACGAGCAGCAGGTTGAACAGGATCGCGCCGATGAGCGACGCGGCCACCATCGCATAGAGTCCGGCGTTCAGCGCGACGAGCGCGATGATCAGCTCCGGGAGGTTGCCGAACATGGCGTTCAGGAGCCCCCCGACGGCGTCGCCGGTGTAGCGGGAGAGCTGCTCCGTGCTGCGGCCGATCAACCGCGCAACGGGCAAGATCGCGGCGGCTGCGATCAGGAACTTGCCCGGTGCCCCGACGAACGAAAGCTGCTCGACGATCAGTGCGAGCGGCACGAGCACGAGCGGCCAGTATTGCGCCCACCGGAAGCCGTGCCGAGGAGGCACGTCGACGACATGCATGAGGATCGCTCCGTTTCCGACGGGCGCAGACGGGCTTTGCTGAAGGATCTCTCGCGTTCCTTCGTCAACGCGAAAGATCGTCGACGGACTCGAACTCGTCGAGCCGCTTGCGGACCTGCTTCCCCCACGTGTGGGCCAGCCTCCGGACCTCCGGCCAGACGGTCACGCTGCTCGCTTCGACCGCCCAGCCTTGCTGCTCGGCCGCGCGTCGGTCGGCGGCACGGGCGAGCACCTCGTTCGTGACGGAATCCCGCAGCTCGAGCACGAGGGTTGCCTCGCCGACGGACGACAGGTACACGTCGCATCGGCCGACGCACTGGTCCACCGGGGGGACTCTCGACACGACGTCGAGCAGCGCGACGGCGAGCAGGAGCACGCCTTGTCCCGGCTCTGCGACGATTTCGTATCGCTCGAGATCGGCGAGCTCTTCCAGGAACGCCGTGCGCATCTCTTCCTGAAGACGCATCTTGTTCTCTTCGCTGATCGGGAACTCGGTCTGATCGCTGCTCGTGCCTACGCCGGGCCACCAGCGCTGGCCTTCGTCGTCGACGGGCTTGAAGGTCACGCCCGCTGCTCCGACGAGGAGCTTCGTATAAGGCGTCAAGTCGAGATCGGGCTTCACCCAGGCGGCGTCCATCGCCGTCTTGTCGACGCGGTAGAGCCCGTCGTGAGTGATCTCGGCATCGGGACCGGTCTCGAGCTTCGGCTTGGCAGGCAACTCGGTGCTGAAGACGCCGAGCGTCACGACGCCGAGAACGGCGAGCGAGACGGCCGTCGAGGATCTGGTATTCATGTCGACTCTCCTCGAGCCGCAACGGCCGGCTCCACGTTGCGGTTCTCCGAACCCAACGCGATCGTGCGATGTCGCGATAGACCTGTGGGCCTACCGTGCCGGTGCTTGGTCCAGGTTCCCGCCCTCCGCGTCGTCGATGGATAGCCCTCGTTCGCTGAGCACTAGCTTGCGCAGCACGGAGCGGAGCTCTGCGTACTGCGCCTCGGCCGTCCCCGTGAGCCGATGCTGCACGCCCTGGAGCTCGATCACCATCGGCTTGACCTCGTCGTCGAAGCTCTGCGAGAGCTCCTCGAGCACCTGCATGTGGAGGTCTCTTCCTTGCAGGCTCTGAGCGCGCATGTTCAGCAGCTCGGTGCCGACGAAGAGCCCGGTGTCGCGCAGCATCGTCTCCGTGATGCTGGTCGGGTCCGCGCTCGCACCGGCGAGGATCGACGCCAGCATCATGAAGGCTCCGAGGCCTGCTCGCCAGCGCGCACTGCGCGTCGCGTCGCGAACCGCGAGCGACTCTTCGCGCGCATAGCTGCGCCAACCGGTGTACGGCTCGTCCGCGCGCACGACGAGCTCCTCGTAGTGCTCGTCGAGCACCTCGAGGAAGAGGCGCTCCCGCTGGCGGATTTCCTCGATTCGGCGGAACGTCGGATCGTCGAGCGCCGGCAGTCGCGCGGCGGAATGAATGCCGCGTCGCTCCGCGACGTAGCCGCCGAAGGCCTCGGGACTCAGGTCCGCCGCGTAGCGCAGGGCGCCAATCGTCTTGATTTCCTCCACGTCCTTTGCAGACAACGCGTTCCGCGCTGCCGAGAGGTCGTTGGCGATCAAGTGGAAGATGTCCTGATACGGATCGAGGTGCGCGTAGGTCGCGCCGCCGTATGCCGAGGCCGCCGTCTCGATCTCGTACTCCTCGTCGATCCACTCGCGGCCCGTCGCATCGACGGCTTCGACGGCGAGGCGCACGATATAGCCGTCCGATTCGAGTATCCGCGCCGTGACGAGCAAATCGCCCGCGCTCGATGTGTCCGGCGCGACCCATACGGAGCCCCAGTGACCGCTCCGTTGCAGCGCACCGCGCAGCTGCATCGCCATCTGAACCGATTCGGCACGGCGGATGTGCGGGAAGACGCCGTCCTCGAGCAGCTGCTCGAGCACAGCATGGTCGAGCTCGCCCTCCGGTACGCCGGGATCGAAGACGACGATGTCGACGTCGAGGAGCTCGCCTTCGGCTACCGCATCGCTCGCGGGCACCAGCTCGACTCGATGCGGGAGCAGAACGTCGGTCGTCGAGCAGGCGGTCGTGGCGGCAATCGCGAGCAGTGTGCACAGGCGATGCATCGAGTCTCCGTGTGCGGTTTCCCCTCGGTTCCGTCAGACCTATTGGAGCCGAGGCGGCTTGTCGGACCTATTGGACCTTGGTCGAATCGATTCGCCGAGAACGTGGCCGGCTCAGTACCGCCAGCCGACGCCGACGAGCGGCCCGCTGATTTCCACGTCGTACAGAAAGCGTTCCGCACCTTCGCCGTCGTCGTAATCGACGGCGAGCACGCGGTAGCCGAAGATCACCGCGAGATTGTCACTCGCGTGCCAGTTGAGGCGGGATACGAGGTGCCACGTCGAGTCGCCGACTCCGAAGCCGCCGACATCCGCGCGCAGGGTGAAAGACCAGAGCCGACCGAGCGGCACGGTGTACCGTCCGCCGATGTACGGATCTACCCAGCTTTCCCTCTCGCCTGCGAGGCTCGTGCCGCTCGGCAGCCCCGAGACGGCGAGATCCGCCTCGATGTCGTTGTAGCGGAGGCCCGCGAGCACCTCGAGGCGCTCGTTCAGACGGTACGCGAGGTCGCCGCTGATGATCGCTTGATTGGCTTTGGCCTCCGCGGTAAGACCGCCCGCGTCCTTGCGGGCTTCGAGGTTCAAGTAGATCGCGTCGACGCTTATCTTCCAGTCATCGCGCTCGGCCATATAGGCCATCATGAGCCCGAGCTCGAGGTGGTCGAGCAGATCGTCGAAGCTCACGTCGACGTCGGCCGAGAGCGGGCCGATGCCGACGTCGCCGTCGAGCCCCGCGCCCATCAGATACGTGGCGAAACCGTGTCGCCAGGGGCCGTTGGACTGCGCGTACGACGAGGGTGCAACGACGACGATCGCCGCAGCGACGAGCCGCGTGATGACGCCTTGGTCATGGTGTGATCCTCTTCGCCTCATGTTGTTTTTCCACTAAGAGCCCGACGAAAAGTCGCCGCCCAGAGCGAGATGCAGATTCACGCGCTGCACGCGCTGCTCGGCCAGCACGCGTATCAAACTCGATCGTGCGTTCAGGTATGCCAGCTGCTGCTCCTGCACCGTCCGAAAGTCGTCGGAGCCGACGCGATAGCGTGTCTGCGCGAGCTCGAGGGCCCGCTCTGCATAGATCACGCCAGATTGGAGAATCTCCTCGCGTTCCTGCAGTGCCCGCTCGGCGGCGAGCGCGTTCTCGACGTCGCCGACGGCGGTCAGGGCCGTGTCGACGTACTCGGCAAGCGCCTGCTCCTGCTCGGCGGTGCGGATGTCGACCTGAGCCGCGAGCTCTCCGCCCGTGAAGATGGGAGCGAGCAGCCTGGCTCCGAGGCTCCACACCGGGTTGTCGCGTTCCTCGAGCACGAAGAGCTCGCTCGTGATCCTCGAGACGCTGCCGGTGAGCGACAGGCTCGGCAGGCGCGCCGCGCGTGCCTGCTGCACGAGGTCGAATGCCGAGGCGACGCGATTGCGGGCGGCGATCACGTCCGGCCGGCGCTCGAGCAGCTCCGACGGCAGCCCGGCGGGCACGGCCGCGACGAGGTCCCGAAATTCCACCGGCACCGCGATCTCGGCGGTCGGATAGCGTCCGATCAGGAGCTCGAGCGCCCGCAGGGCCTGCTCCTCCGCGAGCTGCACCTCGCGCAGGTTGTCGCGGCGGGCCTGGAGATTGACGCGGGCCGACGCCGCGTCGAGATCGCTGCCGATGCCGACGTCGAGCCTCTGCTCCGAGAGCTCGAGGAGCTCGGCCGACGCCGCCACCATCTCCTCGAGCAGCTCGCGTTGAAGCCTGGCCTCGGTGGCGAGGAACCACGAGCGTGCGACGAGCGCGGCGAGCGACTGGCGGGCGAACTCGAAGTCGGCCTCGGCCGACGCATATTGCTCCGTCGCGCTTCGCGCGCCGTAACGAACCCGGCCCCACACGTCGAGCTCCCACGATGCGCTCAGCAAGCCGCCTTCGAGGCCCGAGTTGTCGCCTGACATCTCGCCGCCGCCTCGGGCGAGGGCCTCGACCGCCGGATAAAGATCGGCGCCCGCCGCGCGTGCGAGGGCGGCGGCGCGGTCCACACGCGCGGCGGCGGCGCGGAGGTCGGCGTTATACAGCAACGCTTCCGAAACGAGCTGGTCGAGCTGGGCGTCCTGGAACGTCGCGAGCCACCCGTCCTCGACGGAGCTGGTGCGTGCTTCCGGCACCGACCATGCGGCAGGGATTGCTGCGCGCGCGAGCTCCTGCTGCTCGAGCTCCTGGGACGTAGGCGAGGGCACGAGATGACAGCCCGCGACGAGGACGCTCGACACGGCCACGAGCGGCCGGCCGACCGTTCGCGGAGCATCCGAGATGATGCACCTCTTGCTCATGCGTCAATGCAGCTTCAGCACCAGATAGTCGAGGAATGCACCGACCCGTAGGATGACCTTGCGCAGGATGTGCACGTGATGGCCGTACTGCGTGTAGATCGCGCCGTGCCCGACGGCGCCCGCGGCCAGGAACAGTCCCTGGTCGGGGGGAGCGATGTCGAGCCGCACGGCGAAGCGTCCCGGAGGCAGCGGCGCAGGGCGCGTCTCGGGCAGCGTGCCGCTCATCGGAATCTGCCCTTGGCCCTGTGCCCACACGATCGAGTCCACCGTCGCCTTGATGATCCGGCCGGGGTAGGTCTCGAGCGCGATCTCGGCCTCGTCGCCGGGCCGCACCTTGTGGAGCTCGTTCTGCTCGAACAGCGCGATGACCTGGAACTCGTCCTCCACGAAGGTCATCACGGGCTGGAAGCCGAGAGCCGTGGCGAGCTGACCCGGCCGCAGCTGCAGGTTGATGACGGTGCCGTTTGCGGGCGCGCGGAACACGGTCTCGCCGAGCTCCCAGCGAGCCGTCGCGAGCTCGGCCTTGATCTCGGCGATCTCGGCCTGATCGTCGCCGGCGGTTGCGCCGAGTCGTGCCCGAACCTGCGCTTCCGCGGCCTGGTTCGCGGCGAGCTCGGCTTCGAGCGCGGCCATGTCGGCCTCCGCCTGCTCGAGCGCGAAGCGGTCTCCCGCGCCCGTTTCGGCGAGCTCGCGATGCTGCTCGACGCGCGTGCGGGCGAGCCCGAGCTTGCTTTCGACCGCAGCCGTGCGGCTGACCGCGGACCGGAGCTCCTCGTTGAGCTGTGCGATCGTGCCCTCGGTGCTCGCAAGCTGCGCCTCGAGCGTCTCGACCTTGAGCTCGAATGGCGTCGGGTCGATCCGAAACAGCACGTCGCCTTCCCGCACCGGGCTGTTCGGCTCGATCGGCACCTCGATCACCCGGCCGCGCACCTCCGGGACGACCTGCACCACGTACTTGATCACGCGCACGTCCGCCGTCGAAGGCGCAATGACGTTGAGGAACAGGATCAGCGCCGTCAGCGCGACGATCGGGATCACGACGACGGTCACCTGCGACGTCGTGTTCCACGGCAGCCATTTGAGCTTGATGAAGATCAGCCAGACGAAGAACGAGTAGATGCCGAGCAGCAGGATTTCCATCAGCGCAGCCCTCCGCTCATACGGTTCGCAACCGTGCAGTCTTCGAGCTTCACGAGCCGATCATGGATACCCTTGAGGTCGTCCGAGAGGCCGCCCTTCTTTTCGAGCTCGTCGAGGTCGTGCCGTAAGCGCGCGAGCTCCTCCCGCACGGTCTCTTCCTCTGCGGATGCACGCGCGGCCGGTTTCTCGCCCTCCGTTGCCGGCTCGGCGTAGAAGTCGTCGTGCCGGTCACGCCCGTAGGCCATCCTGTACAGCACGGGCTTCGAATAGGCCCACAGCCAAGCGAGCGGCCACAGCAGCCCGCCGAAGACGAGCGACAGCAGACAGAGAGCGTGGATGGCGTCCTTCTGCGGATGCTGGCGCTTCTCCGCGATCTTTTCCGGCAGCACGTGGACCAGCCAGAAGAGGGCGATCGCGACGATCGGCACGACGATGATGACGATGACGGCGAGCACCGTCGCAGCGGTGTCGATGAACTCGCTCGCAGCGAGGCAAGGCTCGGCTGCGTCGGCGAGCCATGCCGCCAGCGCAGCTCGGCCGATCGGCGGGGGGCGATTCACCCCGGCCGTGCTTGTCATGCCGAACGATGGTCCGAGGTGAAGTAGCCTCATGGCGTGCCTGCCGTCAGTACTGATAAGCGACGAAGAACATGCCGTAAGCGAAGTTGTCGGTGCGGCCGGTCGATTGCTCGAGCGCCTCGCCGGGCTCGGCGAATGCGACGACGAAGCTGAAGAGGAAATGCTCGTTGGCCTGCCAGTCCATGTACCAATCGATCTCCTGGCCGATCTCGTCGGAGGTGACGAGCGGGTCGAACGCGGCTCGCTGGTCCAGCTGGAAGTCGTAATAGATGAGGCCGGTCGAAATGTTCTCGCGCGGCTTCGTGTGCACGCGCAGCTGATGCGAGATCAGGTTCGAGTTCGAAACGAAGTACTCGCCGGCGATCTCACCTTGCCACCAGGAGCCCCAGTCCGAGAAACCGGTGAACAGCGGGTCGAAGGCTTCGCTTTCCGGTGTCGTGACGTCGTCGCCTTCAAAGAGCGCGTAGCGGTAGGAGAGGCGCGGCTGCCAGCCCCGGTCGAGCTGGTAGCCGACGAGTGCATTCCACGCGGTGGAATCGAGGATCGGCTCGTTGTCCTCCAGCGCGTACTCCGCCTCGAGGACCGGGCCTGCCTCACCCTCCGCAGGTGCGAAGAAGGCGCGCAGATTGTAGACGTCGAGGCCGTCGCGCTCGGGTCTCACGTTCGGATCCGCGTCCCAGCTCATGTACGTGATCCCGAGCGAGCCGTTCTCGCCGATTCCGTACTCGTAGTTCAGCCCCCAGAGCTCGCTTCCCGAGTCGGCTTCGGGCAGATCGTCCTTGTCGAGAAAGAAGCCCTCGACCTTGTGGTTGCCGGGCTGTAGGCGGGCGATGGCCGCGAACTCGAAGGCCTGGCGCGCATTCGTCCAATATCCGCCCCGCGTTCCGCCTTCGGCGGACCCGTCCCAGAGCAGCATTCCATGACCGAGCCGATAGCGCGTGCGTCCCATCGTGAGATCGACGACGTTCTCGTCGTCGCCGATGCTCGTTCCGGACCGCCAGCCGATATAGGCGTCCTCGATCTCGAACGACGACGCATCCTCGCCGACGAGCGTCGGCGCAGCCCCGTACGTGCGCTCGCCGACGGCGCTCAGGCCGCCGTACACCTCCGCGGCCCCTTCGGTCGTGTACACGCCGGTCAGAGCGGGCTTGATCGATCCCTCGAACCAGTCGTCGGTCAGGTTGCCGGACGGCTGCTCCGGTTTCGGGTCGAGATAGAGAGAGTCGCTGAAGTTGAAAGCGCCCCAGGTCGCACCGAAGTTGAAGGTCCAGTCGACCTCGCTCGGGAGCCCGAACGGTGCCTGCTGCGGCTCGGTCTCGGCCTCGGCCTCGGTCTCGGGCTCGGGCTCCTGGGCGAGGACGGGCGCGGTCGCGCCGAGCAGCACGATGGCCGCGAATCCTGGCGGCGTCGCCGCAGACAGCGTATCAGTCATCGAGTAGCGCGGTTCCATGGAAATCCCTCTCTCTTGGCCTCAGGTCCCTAGCACGCCTCCGGGGAGCGACCGTGCGGTCGCCGCGGAGGCCGAAGCTGCATCGGCAGCAGACGTGGTGGCGGCGGCTCTCGTCGCCGCGGCCTCCATCGACCGGATGAAGAACGGATAGAGCGGCACGCTGGCGAGAAGCGCGACGAGCGCGTGCACGACCGTCTCGGGATCGCCGCCCAGCACGGCCCACAGGCAATAGACGACGGCGACGAGCGCAAGCCACTTGTATGTTCGGAACGTGGCAGGCGAAGCCTGCCGATCCGATAGCACCTTCACCACGGCGATCGACGAATAGACGTACGGCACGATGATGAGGATGACGGCAAGATCGACGATTCGACTGAACTGCTCCGCCATCGTCGGCGAAGCAGTGGCGAAGAGCACAACCGTCATCAGGACGGCCACGATCACGAGCCCGATGCCGGGCACGCCGTTCCCGTTGAGGCGCGCGAAGACGCGCGGGAACATCCCGTCGTCGGCGGCCGCCTTTGCGGATTGCCCGACGAGCAGCATCCAGCCGCCGAGCGAGCCGACCGATTTGAGGACCGCGCACACGCTGATGACGATCGCGCCCGCGGGCCCGAGCGCGAGGCGCGCGGCATCCGCGAACGGCGCGTGGGACGTTTGCAGCTCGTCGTTCGGCACGATGCCCATGATCACGGTCGAGCTCAGCACGTAGACGATTGCGGCGAGGACGAGGCCGATCAGCGTCGCGAGCGGAACGTTGCGCTCGGGATTCTCGATGACGCCCGCCGACACGGCGGCGCTTTCGATGCCCATGTAGGCCCAGAGCGCCATCGACGCGGCCCTTGATACCGCATGCGCGTCCGATTCGCCGGTGACGTTCCAACCCGACAGGAACGTTGCGGCGTCGAACCACCACCAGCCGAGCAGGGAGATCGCGAGGATCGGGACGACCGCGAGCAGCACGGTCCAGGCCTCGAGCGCGCCGATCACCCGAGGTCCGAGGATGTTGGCGACGGTGAGGAGCCAGATCACGGCGGCCGTGACCAGGAGGCTCGCCGTCGGAGCGGCGATCGACGGCAGGAGGTCCGCGAGGTAGCCGACGGCTGCAACCGCGATCGCGATGTTGCCGATCCAGTTGCCGAACCAATACACGTAGTTCGTCTGGAAGCCGGCGTAGGGGCCGAGGAAATCGCGGGCGTAGGCGTACGGTCCGCCCTGCTGCGGGTTGACCTGGCCCAGCTTCGCGAAAACAAGCCCGAGCGCCGCGACGCCGGCGGTCGCGATCAGCCAGCCGAAGATCGCGATGCCGCCGACTTGCGCGAGGTTCACGGGCAGCAGGAAGAGACCGGTGCCGATCATGTTGCCGGTCACGAGCATCGTGGCCTGAGAAAGCGTCATCTTGCGGCCGGCGGCGCTCACGCGGCGGCGACCTCGGCGGTGCTGTCGTGTCGAAGACCGCTCTTGCTCTCGCGCGTCCTCACGCATTGCACGTAGTAGGTGCCATCCCGATTCTCGACGCCGTGCGTGTCGTGCCCGAAGCCGGGGAAGCGACGGTCCCATGCCCAGAGCGCCCGCAGGTAGCCGAGATACGGCCCGTCGTCGGGCCCGGTCGACTCGCCCGGCATCAGCATCGGAATCCCCGGCGGATATGGCACGACGCTGGTCGCGAGCACGCGGTCGGCCAGGCTTTCGAGCGGCACGTGCTCGATCTCGTCGCGGATCAGACGCTGAAACGCGTCCCGCGGCGTCATGACGGGGGTGGGGAGCGTCGAGAACGCACGGGCGAGCCAATGCGTCTGCTGCGATTCTGTCAGCTGCGCGAACATGCGGTCGGCCAGCTCGCGTAAGCCGAGGCCGCCATAGACGTCAGGGTGGCTACGGGGGAGGTAGGGCAACACCTGGGTCAACGGCGCGTTCCTGTCGTAGTCACGCTTGAACTCGAGCAGCGCGTTCAGCAACGTTCCCCACTTTCCTTTCGTGATACCGATAGAGAACAAGAACAGAATCATGAAATCGGTCGTCTTCTCGACCTCGACGCCGCGATGGTGCAGGTACGCGGTCACCAGCGTGGCCGGAATCCCGTGGCTCTTCAGGCCGCCGTCTTCCGCGACCCCGGGCGAGACGATCGACACCTTGATCGGATCGAGCATGCAGTAGCCGTCCTCGAGCTCGTCGAAGCCGTGCCACGAGTCGCCCGGATGCAGCACCCAGCAATCGGGGTCGGATGCGAGCCGATCCGCGGGGACGTCCTCGAACGGTACCTGGGTGCCGGAAGGCTGGCCCGCGATGCTCGGCGCGTTCCAGGTCTCGAAGAACCATTCGCCCTTGTCGGCGAACTGGCGATGGACGCGTGCCATCGTCTGGCGGAAGGACACGGCCTCCTGGATCGACTCGTTCGTCAGCGTCGCGCCGCCGGGCCCATCCATCATGGCCGCGGTGATGTCGTTCGAGACGACGATCGGATAGAGCGGCGACGTCGACGCGTGCATCATGTACGACTCGTTGAAGCGCGCGTGCGGGATCGCGCCGCGGCCGTCGCGGATGTGGAGAAACGACGCCTGCGACAACGCCGCGAGCAGCTTGTGGGTCGAGTGCGTCGCGAAGACCGTCGGGCCCTTGTGGTCCTTCGGATCGCCGTGCATCGCATGGCGGTCGCGATAGAGCGGATTGAAGCGCGCGTACGCGTACCAGGCTTCGTCGAAGTGGATCCGGTCGACGCTCGGGTCGAGCAGCGCCTCGACGCGCCGGGCGTTGTAGCACAAGCCGTCGTACGTCGAGTTCGTGATGACGGAGTAGACGGCGCGTTTGTCGATGCCGTTCGAGGCGAGCGGATTCGCCTCGATCGCCGCCGCAATCGCTTCCTTGGCGAGGCGAGCAGGCGAAATGGGGCCGATGATGCCGTAGCGGTTCCGCTGCGGCACGAGATACGTCGGGATGCCGCCCGACATCACGAGCGCGTGCTCGATGGACTTGTGACAGTTGCGGTCGCAGAGCGCGATCTGATCGGCGCCGACGGCGGCCATCATGATCACGCGGTTCGACATCGACGTGCCGTTCGTCACGCAGTACGTGCGGTGCGCGCCGAACACGCGTGCAGCGTACGCCTCGTGCTCGCCGATCGCGCCGGTGTGATCGAGCAGGGAGCCCAGGCTGCCGACGCTGATCGACAGATCGGAGCGCAGCAGGTTCTCGCCGAAGTAGTCGAAGAACACGCGTCCGACGGGTGACTTCAGGAATGCCGTCCCGCCCGCATGACCCGGGGTATGCCACGAGTACTCGTAAACCTGGCTGAACCTCATCAGGGCGGCGGCGAGCGGCGGCAGCATCGCTTCCACGTAGCGGCGGATCGCCGCGACGACGCGCCCGCCGACGAACGCGGACGTATCCTCGAGCGTCCAGATGAACTCGTCGACCATCTCCATCACGTCGATGGGTATCTCGGAGGCCTGCTCCCTCTCGGCCATCAGGAAGATCGGGATCGTGTCGTTGCGCGAGCGTACGAACTCGAGAAAGCCTCTCGCCCGCTCGTGACCTCCGTCGCTGCCGAGCGTCCAGTCCATGAGCACGGCATGAATCGCGGAGTCGGACGTGAACACCGCCCTGCCGTCCTCCGCGGAGATGGCCTCGACGACCTCGACCGTGCGGTTCTTCAGCTCCTCGACGAGCGCTTGGGCCGCGCGCCCTTCGGCAGTGGCAGTACCGAGCTCGTCGTCGACGATCAGCGCTCGCATGTGGAGTCGCCTGACGCTCCTCTGAATCATTTCCGTTGCTCCTGGTTTCGCGTGCTCCTTCGCGAGCGCGCTGCTTTGCGAAGGGTCCTCACTCGGGAAGCGCGTTCTGGTCGAAGAACGTGCGGGTCGTCTCGCTCATGTCGCCGAACCAGCGGATGTAGAGCTCGGCGAAAGCCTCCGTCCTGTAGAGCCGGCTGAGCGCGGCATCCACGACCGACCGGAAATCGGAGTCGTCTCGCGGCAGCGCGAGCCCGGCCTGCTCGTGGGTGAAGAGACGATCGAGCATCGTGAAATCGCGACGCCCGAGCTCGTGCATCGCTTCGACGATCAGTGCTCGTTCGCCGAAGACGACGTCGACGCGGCCGTCGGCCAGGGCTTCCAACGCCGTTGGGAAATCCGGAACCTTCAGGACCTCGGCGTCGATGTGGAACGTCGACCTCCGCTCCGCGATCCAGCTTTCCGTGGTCGTGCCCGAGACGACGGCGAATCTTTGTCGCTGCAGCAGCGTCTTCGCGGGCGAGCCGCGCCAGACGGGCCGGATCGGCTGTGCGCCGCTCAAGACGTTGCGCAGTTGCGCCGGCGCGGTCTCGCGCAGCACGGCGCTGGTCCCGCCGAGAAAGACCGGGATCGAGAAGGACACGGCGCTTCTCCGCGTCAGTGTCACGTTCATCGGCGAACAGAGAAGGTCGACGCGTCCGTCGCGGACGGCGCTCTCGCGGTCGTCGACCGTTACCGGCACCCATTCGACGCGGAGCTCGCCGAGCTCGAGCTCCGTCCTGACCTGCTCCGCGATGTGCGCGCAAAGCGCCGCGCCGTAGCCTTCGACGTCCCCAGCCTCGGTTCGGGCCGTGAACGGCAGCGCGTCGACCAGATAGCCGAGCCGGATGCTGCCGGATTGTGTGATCCGGTCGAGCGTCTGCGCGCTCGCGGGCAGCGCCGCGAGCGCAGACAGGACGACGAAAGCCCAAGCCTGACTCCACCTGCCGGGACGAGCCCGCGAGCTTGCGATCGGTTCGAGTTGCATGATTTTTCCTCCTTGGCTTTCCGGTACGCCGAGGCTAGGCGGCGTGTCCGGGGATCGCCGGCGCCGGCTCTTTGGTCACTTCTGGGCGCACCGGAGCGGCGTCCGCCGCGGACACTGCTGCGGGAGCCATGAAGCGCGGCGCGATGAATCCCCAGATCACGTATGCGATACCGAGCGCGAGCGCACCGCCGAAGACTGCGTCCTTTCCGGATGCGTAGATCGCGAACACGCTGTAGGCCAGCGCGATCACGAGGATCGCCGTGTTGCGGCGAAAAATCCGCCGACCTACCCCCGCCGCTTTCATCATCACCACGAGCGCCGACAGCGAGACGATGTACGGGATCACGTTCGTGACGACGGCGAGGTTGACCAGCGCGCTGAACTGCTCGCTCAACGTCGGCGATATAGTCGACAGCGCGAGGGCGGTTTGCACGACGCCGAGCACGATCATGCCGGTGACCGGCGCGCCCATGCGATTCACCTTCGAGAAGAACGCGGGGAACATCCGGTCTTCCGCGGCCGCCTTGCCGGTCTGGGCGATCGTGAACTGCCAGCCGAGGAGCGATCCGAGGCACGCGAGGACCGCGAGCGCCATGATGATCGAGCCGATGGTGGGGTTGAACATCTGGGCGTAAGCGAGCCCGAACGGGCCCGTCGAGTTCGCGAGCTCGGCGTTCGGCACGATGCCTTGGATCACGGTCGTCGACAGCACGTAGATGAACGCCGCGCCGAGCGTGCCGAAGAGGCACGCGAGCGGGACGTCGCGCTTCGGGTTCTCGACGGCGTCCGAGTTCTGTGCGGCGGACTCCATGCCGAGGAACGCCCAGAGGGTGAGCGCGACGCTCGAGCCCATGCCCTGCGTGAGGCTCAAGCCCTGCGGATTCCACGACGCGGCGAACGTGTCGGGGCTAAACCAGAACCAGCCGATCAGCGACAGCGCGCCGACCGGTATGATCACGCCCCAGACCGTGACGGACCCGATCCTCCCCGTCACGCTCGGACCCCCGAAGTTCGCGACCGTCGTGAGCCACAGCAGCGCGATGACCCCGATGCAGGTCGTCACCGGCGTCGACGACAGCCACGGGAAGAAGCCGGCCAGGTACCCCACCGCGGAGATCGCGATCGCGACGTTGCCGATCGCGAGCGACAGGAAGTACAGCAGGAAGACCTGGAAGTAGCCCGACTTGCCGTACGCGTCCTCGGCGTACGCGGCCATGCCGCCGCTTCGTTGATTGAAGATGCCGGCTTGCGCGAAGCCGTACGCAATCGCCATCGATCCGACGGCGGTCACGAGCCAGGAGAGCAGGGAGATCGCGCCGACCTGCGCCATGTTGGTCGGGAGCATGATGATTCCCGACCCCATCATGTTGACCGCGACGATGAACGTGAGCTGGATCAGGCTCATTTTGCGCTTCTCTTCCATGCCGCTGCTCCTCGTCCGGCTTCGTCACTCGCGGACGACGTAGGTGTAGAACTCGATACGTCCGTCTACCTGCTCCTGATAGACGCCCTGCACTTCGTAGTTGAATCCCGGAAAACGGTTGAAGGACTCCTCGAACGTCGAGAAGTACTCGAGCATCGGCCGCGCTCTCTCGTCCCAGCGCTCGCCGGGCACGATGACGCCGATGCCGGGCGGGTAGATCAGCGCGAGCGTCGCCGCGATGCGGCCGTCGATGCTCTCATCGAGCGGCACGTAGTCGACCTCGTTCGCGACGAGTGCTGCATACGCGTCCTGAGGGAGCATCGCGAGCTGCGGGAAGCTGCTCGCGCGGAAGCTCTGCTTCTGGAGTTCTTTGACGTTCGCGTCCCGATAGAAGTCGTGCATCTCCTTGCAGACCTGTCGCAGGGAGTAACCCGCATAGCGGGTGCTGTTCTGCGCGTACAAGGTCGGCAGAACCTCGCCTAGCCCCGCGTCGCGATCCCAGAGGTCCTTGAACTTGACGAGCTTCGCGATCAGCGTATTGATCTTGCTTTCGTCCTCGGCCGGGGTCATCAGGAACAGGATGCTGTTGAGATCGCACTTCTCCGGCACGATCCGCTGCTCGCGCAGGAAGTTCGCGAGCACCGTCGCAGGCACGCCGAAGTCGAGATACTCGCCCGTCTTGCGGTCGATCCCCGGCGTCAGCAGCATCAGCTTGTTCGGATCGACCATCGCGTAGCCGTCCGCGTACCCCGAGTAGCCGTGCCACGTGGCTTGCGAATCGAACATCCAGCATTGCTGCTCGCGCTTGATGACCTCGGTGGGCAAGTCCTCCCAGCGCACCTCGGCGTCCTCGGTGAGCTGCGAGCCGCGGATCGTGACGACGTCGGGCACGAACGGATCGAAGAACCACTGCTCCTCGGCGGTGCGGCCTGTCTGCGCGGCGTGGCGGCCGAACTCGCGCAGCTTCTTGCGCGCCTCGATGCCGAGCTCGATGCAGCGATCCCACAGCATCTCGCCGGCCTTGCCTTCGTGGACCTTTGCGTTGACGTCGAGGGACGCGAAGAGCGGGTAGAACGGCGACGTCGAGCAGTACAGCAGGAACGCTTCGTTGAAGCGCTTGTGCTCGATGAAGCGCCGTTGCCCGCGGATGTGCGCGTCGCGCTTGTGGATCTGCGAGGCCTGCGAGAACCCCGCGCCCTGCTTGTGGACCGACTGGGTCGAGAAGAGGCCGGCACTGTCGGGCCCGAGGACCGGTAGGCGCATCGGGCTGTGATCTGCGAAGACAGGATGGAAGGCGTTGTAGCCGATCCATGCCTCGTCCCACAGCACGTAATCGCACAGGTGACCGATCTTCTCCATCACCTTCCGTACGTTGTAGATCGTGCCGTCGTAGGTCGCGAGCTGGATGCACGCGAGCCGGAACGGACGCTCACGCTTGTGGCGCTCGGGATCCTCGACGAGCGGATGGTTGCGAATCTGCTCGCGCAGGTACTGCTCGTCCCACGCCTCCCAGTCGACCGCGCCGATCATGCCGAAGGCGTTGCGGGCGGTCGGCAGGAAGATCGGGATCGCGCCCGCCATCACCAGCGCGCCCTGATGCAGGGACTTGTGGTTGTTCCGGTCGAAGAGCACGAGATCCCCGCGCCGCAACGTCGCTTGCGCTACGACCTTGTTGGCGGTCGATGTGCCGTTCAGGACGAAATACGTGCTGTCGGCGCCGAACACGCGGGCGGCGTGACGCTGCGCCTCGACCGCGGCGCCGACGTGAATCAGCAGGTCGCCGAGCTCGACGTCTGCATTGCAGAGGTCGTTGCGAAAGATCTGCTCGCCGAAATGCTTGCCGAAGAGCTGGCCGGCCGGGGATCGCCTGTAGAATTCGCCGCCCTGGTGTCCCGGGCAGGCGAACGACACCTTCGCCTCGGCGTCGTAGGCCATCAGGCGGCCGAAGAAGGGCGGCAAGAGGCTCGTCCCGTACGAGACGATGCTCGCGACGACCTGCTTCGCGTAGAACGCGGGTGTCTGCTGGCCGAGGTAGATGAAGCCCGTGACTTCGCCCATCATGCCGAGCACGGACACGTCGGAGATGCGGCTCGCATCCGCGAGCGCCCACAGCGGCGTGCCGAAGCCGAGGCCGCGGACGGCTCTTCCGAGCGCGCGCGCGGGCTCGCGCCGCTCGCCATCCACCGCTGCGATGTAGGCGCCCACGGCGGCGTCCTCGGAAACGTCGCGATCGTAGCGGTCGTTGATCTCGATCTCGAAGTTCTCGGCGGCGATCCGGTCGAGGAGCTCGCGGACCTGCGGGTTTGAGTCGTCGACGAGCGCGACGATCTTCAGCAGCCGATTGAAGGGGATCGGGATGGCAGGAAGGTTTGCGGCGTACTCGATCATTTTTGCACCGGCTGAGCAGCCGTCTCGCTTACACAATAGACGTAGTAGACGCCGTCGCGCTCCGCGGTGCCCTCGACTTCCTTTCCGAAGCCCGGGAAGGCGTGGCCGTAGTCCTGCAAGGTTCGCAGGTAGGTGAGCCATGGCTCGTCGTCGCGGCCGACGGACTCTCCCGGCATCACGATCGGAATACCGGGCGGATAAGGGATCACGCCGACGGCTACGACGCGTTCCTCCATCTCGTCGATCGGGACGAGCTCCGCGTCCCCAGCCATCAGCCGCTGAAAGGCACGGCGGGGCGTCATCTTCGGCTGGGGCAAGGTGTTGTAGGCCTGTTCTTGCCAGTACCCCTGCCGGCTCGTACGCAGGTGCTCCCACATCTCGTCCCCGAGATCCTTGAGGCCCATCCGGGCATACCGCTGCGGCGCCGTGGCGCCTACCGCGGGCAGGACATCCGCGAGCGGCGCGTTACGGTCGTAATCCGCCTTGAAGTCGAGGAGGGCGTTGAGAAGCGTCCCCCATTTGCCCTTCGTGACGCCGATGGAGAAGAGAAACAGGACCATGTGGTCGGTCGTGCGCGACGGCACGATGCCCTGCCGGCCGAGATACGCGGTCACGATGTCGGCCGGAATACCGGAGGCATCGAGCTGCCCGTCGGCTTTCATGCCGGGACAGACGATGCCGAACTTGATCGGATCGAGCATGCACCATCCGTCCGGCAGCCCCTCGAAGCCGTGCCAGGACTCGCCAGGATGGAGGATCCAGCAGCTCGGCTCGGTGGCGAGCAGCTCGCCCGGGCACTCGTGGAACGGAATGAGCCGGTCGGTCGAGGGATCTCGCACTTCCTCCGCGTTCCACGGCGCGAAGAACCAATCCTGCTTCGCCAAGAACTCCTGCCGCACGCGAGCGACGGCGAGCCGGCACGCGACGGCCTCGTCGATGCACTCCTGGGTGAGCACGCGGCCGCCCGGTCCGTCCATCATCGCCGCAGCGACGTCGTTCGACGCGATGAGGGCGTAAAGCGGCGACGTGCTCGCCTGCGAGCAGTACGCTTCGTTGAAGCGTCCGTGGTCGATCGCGCCGCGGCCGTCGCGGATGTGGATGTAGGAGGTCTGCGAGAGAGCCGCCAACAGCTTGTGCGTCGAGTGCGTCGCGAAGACCGTCGGCCCGTCAGCAGGATGAGCGGCCGGATCGCCGCGCATCGCGTAGCGGTCGCGATAGAGCGGGTTGAAGCGGGCGTAGCCGTACCACGCCTCGTCGAACTGGATGCGGTCGACGCTCCTCGCAAGCCGCGCTTCCGCCGCCGCCGCGTCGTAGCACATCCCGTCGTAGGTGCAGTTCGTGACGACCGCGTAGACGGCTTTGTCGGCACCCACGGCCTTGGCGAGCGGATTCTCCGCGATGCTCTCAGCGATCGATTCGCCTTCGAGGCGCTCCGGCGGAATGGGACCGATGATGCCGTAGCGGTTGCGAGTGGGCCGAAGGAATACGGGAATTCCGCCGGTGATCGCGAGACCCTGCTCGATCGACTTGTGGCAGTTGCGATCGCAGAGCGCGACCTCGTCGTCGCCGACGCAGGCGGACATGATCGCGCGATTCGACGCCGAGGTGCCGTTCAGAACCGAGTACGAGCGCTGCGCGCCGAACACCCGCGCCGCGTAGCGCTCGCTTTCGCCGATCGGGCCGGTGTGGCCGAGCATGGAGCCGAGGGCGGCGCGCTCGATGCCCATGTCGGTGCGAAACAGGTTCTCGCCGTAGAAGTCGAAGAACGCGCGGCCGATCGGCGACTTCAGGAACGCGACGCCGCCCTGGTGACCGGGCGCCGCCCAGGAATACTCTCGCTCGCGGTCGTAATGCGCCAGCGCCGCGGCGAAGGGCGGCAGCAGGCCGCGTATGTAGCGCTCGGTCGCCGTCTGCACGCGGCCGGCGATGAACGACGCGGTATCCTCGAGAATCCAGATGAACTCATCGACGAGCGTGGCCACCTCGACGCTGATGGTGCCGGCCACGTTGCGGCTCGCCATCAGGAAGATCGGCACTTTGGCGTTGCGGGCGCGAACCGCGCGCAGCAGCCCCGTCGCCTGCTCGTGCGTGCTCGCGTCGTTCGCACCTTGCGACCAGTTGAGCAGGATGCAGTGGATGCCGGCATCCGATACGACGTTCGCGAGCCCGTCCTCACATGACGTCGCCTCGAGGACGTCGAGCCCTCTGGCTCGCAGCTCCGCTGCGAGTGCGCGCACGCTGCGCCCGGCCGCGCCGATCGCCTCGCCGAGCCCGCTGTCGACGACGAGCACTTCTCTCGTGAAACGTTTCGTGCCGGATCGTTGCATGATCGCTCCGCCTCGGACGCTGCGGTCGCACGGTGTGAGGGCCGCGGTTCGCAGGAGCATGTGTTCGTGTCGAATGCGCGGCAATGAGACCTTGGTCGGATGAGCGTGAGCCGGCGGTACCCACTTCGCCATGCGATCGCTGCACGAGGCCGTCGATGAAGACGGAGCCGCCATGTAGCGGCATCGGCGCAATCGGGATAGAACCTCGACGGCCTGCTAACGCCGCGCGGCGCGTAGACGGACCGAGTCGACCCCGGCGTCGAGCCACGCGTGAGGCTCGATCGTGTCGAACAGGCGGATCAGCGTCGCGACGAGCCCCGTCCAGCCGGTCTGATGACTCGCTCCGAGCCCCGCGCCGTCGTCGCCGTTGAAATACTCGAAGAAAAGGAGCCGGTCGCGCCATTCGGGATCGCGTTGGAAACGCTCCGCACCGCCGAACACGGGACGCCGACCGCTGGCATCCCGCTCGAAGATCCGCACGAGACGCCTCGTGATCTCACGCGCGACCTCGAACAGGTTCATGAGTCGACCGGAGCCCGTGGGACATTCGACGCGCAACGAGTCTCCGTAGTACTCGTAGAACTGCAGCAACGCACGGATGATCAACGCGTTCATCGGCATCCAGATCGGGCCGCGCCAGTTCGAGTTACCGCCGAACATTCCGGTATCGGACTCGGCCGGCAGGTAGCCCACGCGATACTCCTGGCCGTCGACCCAGAAGGAGTACGGGTGCTGCAGGTGATAACGGGACAGCGAGCGGATCCCGAAGGGGCTCAGGAACTCTTCCTCGTCGAGCATCTTCGCGAGAATGCGTCGCAGTCGATCCTGATCGACGAGGGCCAGAATGCCCCGCTCGCGGTAGCCGAGGTGCTCCGATCCCGTCGGGTGGATGGTTTTCATCAGCTCCGGCTTCTGCCGGATCCGATCCCGCAGCCGCTCGGTGAGGTTCGGTACGCGCCGTCGTTGCCAAGGCTCGATGATCGTCGTCGCGCAGAGGGGCAACAGCCCAACCAGCGAGCGCACCTTGAGGCGCTCTCCACGGCCATCCGGCAGGCGGAGGAGGTCGTAGTAGAAGCCGTCCGCATCGTCCCAGAGGCCGTCCGCGCCGGGGCGGTTCATCGCGCGCGCGATCAGCAGGAAGTGCTCGGCGAACCGCGTCGCCATGTCCTCGTAGACGGGATCTTCGGCAGCGATCTCGATCGCGAGGGACAACATGTTCTGGCAGAAGAACGCCATCCAGGCCGTGCTGTCCGCCTGCTCCAGATGGCCGCCGGTCGGCAAGCGGGCGGAACGGTCGAAAACGCCGATGTTGTCGAGACCGAGGAAGCCGCCTTCGAACACGTTGCGACCCGCGGGATCCTTCCGATTGACCCACCACGTGAAGTTGGATTCGAGCTTGGCGAACGCGAGCTTCAGGAACTTGACGTCCGGCTCTTTTCCTCGCAGTCGCTCGAGGCGGTGCACGAACAGCGTCGCCCAGGGGTGCACCGGAGGATTCACGTCGCTGAAGTTCCATTCGTAGGCCGGGATTTGCCCGTTCGGATGCAAGTAGGCGTCGGAGAGCATCAGCCGGAGTTGCTGCTTCGCGAGCTCGGAGTCGACGTTGGCGAGCGCGACGGCATGAAACGCGAGATCCCAGGCCGCATACCACGGATACTCCCATTTGTCGGGCATCGAGATCACGTGGTCGTTGATCATGTGCGCCCACTCGCGGTTGCGGGTCGCGTTGCCGCCTGCCATTCGGAGCGGATCCGTGCCGTGCTCGCCAAGCCACTTCTCGACGTCGAACAGGAAGTACTGCTTCGTCCAGAGCATTCCGGCGAGCGCTTGACGCATGATGAGGGCATGATCGTCCTGAGACGATCGCGGTGTGATCGACGCATAGAAGTCGTCCGCTTCCGTCAACCGGGTCCGTAGCAGGTCGTCGAACGCCGCGAAGGGCCACACGTCCCGGCTCGGTTTCGTGTCGTTCAGCCGCAGTCGCCAGGTCGCGCTTTCCCCGGGCTCGAGGACGGCCGTGTAATGGGCCGCGGCCTTGGTCCCGGACCCCGCGGGATTGACGGCGTCCGTGTCACCGTGCAGCACGTAATCGTTGATCCCGTCCTTCACGTAGGGAACGGCGTTGGAGCCGCCGAACAGGCGCGCGACGTTCGTCTCGTTCTCGGTGAAGAGGAGCTCCGGCGAGCCGTCGAGATAGAGCCATCGATCGCCGAGCTCCGCGTGAGAGGCGCACATCACGGCCGTGGGGGAGGCGAGGCTGCGAATGAGAGGCCGGGGCTTCTCCGGCCACCAGCTCCATGTGTTGCGGAACCAGAGCGTCGGGAGCACGTGCAGCGGTGCGGCCTCCGGGCCGCGGTTCACCGCGGTGATCCGGATCAGAATGTCCTCCGGCGACGCCTTGGCGTACTCCACGAAAACATCGAAATAGCGGTCGTCGTCGAACACTCCGGTGTCCAGGAGCTCGTATTCGAGGTCGTTGCGGGATCTGTGCCGGTTCGTCTCGACGAGGTCCGTGTACGGATAGGCACGTTGCGGATATCGGTAGAGCCATGTCATGTAGGAGTGGGTGGGCGTCGAGTCGATGTAGAAGTAGAGCTCCTTGACGTCCTCTCCGTGATTGCCCTCGGCGTTAGTCAGACCGAAGAGGCGTTCCTTCAGGATCGGATCGCGCCCGTTCCACAGTGCGAGCGCGAAGCAGAGACGCTGCCGCTCGTCGGAGAAGCCCGCGAGGCCGTCCTCTCCCCAGTGGTATGCACGCGAGCGGGCGTGATCATGGGGGAAGTAGTTCCACGCGTCGCCGTTGTCGCTGTAGTCCTCGCGCACCGTTCCCCACTGGCGCTCGCTGAGATAGGGCCCCCACTTTCGCCAGGGGGCCGTGCCGTCGTCCGCGGCGGAGAGCCGCTTCTCTTCTGCCGTTCGGTCCATGTCGTCCACCCTGCTTGCACGATTCGTTCTGCCGCGTGGTGCCGGCGCTCGCTCGACTTAGCGCCGTCGCTCGGGCTGCTGTCTATGCGTCCTTGGTCGAACGGGCTTCGGCCGGCGACGGAGCCTTTGGACCAAGGGCCAATGGCCGACCGGGTGCGTCCGGGATTCAATGGCCTGCTGGTGCCGCCCATGCGGCACTTCGCGTGGGTCGAGGAGGAGCGGCCGATTGAGGTCAGCCGATTGAAGTCAGCCACGTACGGTCGGCGCCCGTGAGCACGATGGCCATCACGTTGGGCCCGCTTCCGCGCGCGTTTACGCCGCTCTGCGTGGCGCTGCTCACGACGCAGCTGAGCGCGGTGCTCGTGGAGGAGTCGACGGCGCTGTCGTCCGTGCTGACGACGATGTTCCTGCTCGCGAGCCTCCTGGCGCTCAAGGCCTCTCGGGGCCTGCGTGCGGCGGCGACGATCGGGATCGTGGCGATCGTCCTCCTACGCTGGGCATCGATGAGCGGCCCGACGGAGTCGAACGCGGCCAAGATCGCCGCGGCAGTGCTGATCGCGGTGTATTCGGCGCTGCTTGCGGTTCACGTGCTCTCCGCGGTGCTTCGGGAGCGCTACCTTTCGTTCGATGCGGTGAGCGGAGCCGTGGCGACCTACCTGCTGGTCGCGCACGCGTTCGCTCTGTCCTACTTCGCCCTCGAGGTCGGCCACAGAGGCTCGATCGAGGGCATCGCGATAGACGCACGTGCGGACGGAACGGTCGAAGGCTGGCCGTCGGCGGGTTTCCTTTATTTCAGCTTCGTCACGTTGACCACGCTCGGGTATGGCGACCTGTCGCCTGCGACGTCCGCCGCTCGTGCGCTCGTGATGCTCGAGGCCACGAGCGGGCAGTTCTTCTTCGCCGTTTTCGTCGCGAGGCTCGTCGGTGCGGTGAGGCCGGCCGAGTCTCCCCGCGGGTGACGAGCGTTTGCTCTTGCCGGCTTTACGGATGCCTGCGTAAGGCGGCGACGCACGGCTCCGGAGGGGCGCTACGGCGTTGGCTCGGGGCCGCCTGCCCATTTGGCATCGAGCGCCTCGCGCAACGTGCTTGCCCAGCCGAGGAGGATGCGATCCGCCTCCTCTTTGTTCGTGATTTCATCGGAGATCAGAAAAGTTTCGACCTCTCGGCCCTCCTGTCGGTCGATCGCCCGCCCAATCAGCGCGCCCGTCACGGAGTCGTAGAGGTCGAGGCTCAGCGTCATTTCACCGGTAGAGTCGACGTAGTTGATGATCGTGCCCGGCTCGTCCAGCACGGGCGCGGTGACATCGAGGTTCACTATCGACGGCTGAAGCAACAGCACGTCCTCGGCCGCCGAGTCGACGATCTCGTAGCCGCCTCGCTCCTGTAATTCCTGCGTGAACACCGCGCGAAACTCCTCGGCCAGCAGGCCGCGAATGCGCTCCATGTCCTCGGCGTCGGCCCGATACACCTTGCGCCGCTCCTCCTGATTGAGCTCCCAGTCCTTGACGAACGACACCGAGCAATCCCGCAGCAGGATCCGCTCGTAGGGAGCGAGGCTCGCGCCCGGCCGCCAGTAGACGGCGTCCATCCGCTCGCTCTCGACGCGTACGAGCCCGTCGGGTGTCGTCTCGGGATACGGTTCCTGTGCAATGGTCACCGCGGATGCGAATACGGCGGCGAGCAGCGGGAGGAGAGCACTGCCTCGTGCAAACGTCGTCATGGTCATCCCCTGTGCGTTCGGGTAGCGCAGGATTGACGCACCGCGCCACGGCCGCGCCAATGCGACCTTGGGCGTAGTGCCGCGCGGTTGGGCCGAAGGTCCAATACGATCCCGACCGATGTCGGTGCATATTGCTTGCGTGTCGATCGAGAGGGCGCTTCCGTGAAAGACTCGACGCGGACGATGGCTGCAGTCGGAGTGGTGGCAGCCGGATTGAATCTGGCGGCATGCAGTCCTGGTTTGGTCTCCTCGTGGACGGCACCGGGCGCGGCACCGCTGCAAATGTCCGGCTCGAAGGTTGCGGCCGTCGTGATGACGCCCGAGCCGTCGTCGCGGCGTGCCGCGGAGGACTACCTCGCGGAGCTGCTGACGCAGGGAGGCGCCCAGGGTATCCCGATGTATACGCTTGTGCCGGACGGGGAGGCCGACGACGAGGAGGCGGCGCGTGCCGCCGCGGAAGAGGCCGGCATCGTCGGCGTCGTCGTGATGCGGTCGGTCCGAACCGACAAGGAAGTGGTGTCGACGCCCACGACATACGTCGGTCCGGCGTACGGCGGGTACTGGGGAGGCTACTACGGCTACGGCTGGGGGATGACGACCGGAGGCGACATCCGCACGGACACGATCGTGTTCGTCGAGACGCTCGTCTATTCGCTGCGCGAGAATCGGCTCGTGTGGGCGGGGCAAAGCAAGACCACGAACCCTTCGAGCGTCGACGACCTGATCGAGGACACTGCCGACCAGGTCGCGGACGAGCTCGAGCGGGAAGGTCTGCTCGGAAGCTAGCGTACGATCGCCGGCCGCTCGTCGAGTGAAGCTGCACAAACATTTAAGCGTCGTGGAGCCAAGAGAACGGAAGCCGGACACGCCATAGGAGTGCGCCTGCATGATGGTCCAACACAAGGGCTCGCCCCGCAGCGATGCGGCAAGCGGCTCACGGCGATGCTCGAATGCAAGTCGTTTCGTTCTCGAAGCAGTGCTGGCCCTTGGCTTCGGCGTCACGGCGGTGCCGGCGATGGGCCAGCAGGACATCGGGCATGCCGAGCGGGGCAGCGTGATGATCGGCGCGTTCGTGACCGGGCCCGACACGAGCGCCCGTGTCGATTCGATCAACGGCAGGGGCACGGACATCGATCTCGAGGACGACCTCGGTCTCGATACGACCAAGACGGTTGCTCGACTAGACGGCTATTACTGGTTCAGCACGCGTCACAGGCTGGATTACTCGTTCTTTCGGTTCTCGCGGGATGCGACCAAAGTCCTCGAAAAGACGATCGAGGTCGGAGACCGTACCTTCGCTCTGAGCCGCACGATCGACGCGGAATCCGACATCGGCGTCTTCAAGGTTGGATATACGTTCGCGCCGATCGTCCGCGACCGCGGCCATCTCGGGATCACGATGGGGCTCTATACGGCGAGCATCGATCTCGCCATCCGCGACCGCCAGTCCGGCGAGGAGGAGTCCAGGGACTTCACGGCGCCGCTGCCCGTAATCGGATTTCGGGGACAATACGACGTGACCGAGCGGATCGCGCTGCGCGGGTCGCTCGAGCTCTTCAGTCTCGACGCCGGAGACGCGGACGGACGTCTGAGCGACGCCACGATCGGCGCGGACTACAGCTTCAACGATCGAATAGCGCTCGGCCTTGCTTACAATCTCGTGTCGGTCGACATCGACGCGCAAGACACGGGCGGCTTCATCGGGCAGATCGATTGGGGTTACGACGGCGTGATGCTGTACCTCAAGGCGAACTTCGGCCGCTGAGAGGGACGGGGCGGCGAGACTCGCGCGTCAACCGATCGCTGCCGTCGAGGGTTGTGGTGCCGTCGACGGTTGCGGCCCCAGGTTTCGATCCAGGAAGTCCTTGAAGAGCAGCGCCCAGCGGATAGCCGCGGCTTCGACCTGTGCCCAGCTCGCCGCTTCGTCCGTCGCCGCCGTCAAGCTGCCGTGGTCCGACTCGCCTGCGCGGGCGAGGACGCGGCCAGTGACGGAGTCCTGAAACTCGAGAAGCAACGTCACACGGCCGTTCGCGACGACTTCGCGCAGCCGGCCGCTCGGCTCGTACGTGCCGCCCGCACCGAGCACCTTGAGGTCGACGATCTGGCCGATGACGAGCATCACGTCGGGCGCGGGCTCGGTGACGATCTCGTAGTCGTCGCCGAGCGCGTCGAGGAACGCGTCGCGAAAGATCTGGCGCAGGCGCTCGAGCTCCTCCGCGCTGGGAGGGGTGACGTTGTCCGGATAATAGACTTCGAGCGGCCGCGTCATGAGCCTCTTGTACGTGCGGAAATCGGCACTGGGACTGAGATACGCCTGTTCCACTCGGGCGCTCTCGGGACGGAAATACGGGTCCACGATCGTCGTCGTCGTGCAGGCGACGGCAACGGCGCAGAGCGATGCGGCCAGGAGCAGATCGGGCAGCCTTGGAGTGACGCCCGATAGCGAAAGATTTCGGTTGGTCATCGTGATCGGTGAGGCCATTGATGACCCGATTATCGGAGCCGTGCGGGCAGGGGGGTACGGGACCATGGTCCTATGGCGCTCCGATTGCGCGCTGCGGGCAGGGCGAAGCTCTCGTCATCGCAATCCGTGCGGCTCGAGCTCCGGCAGCGCGGTAGCGGTCGCAGCCGGGATGGTGCCGGCGGCGATCGGCACCGAGACCGACGGCTCGATCACGTGCCCCGCGGCCGTGAACGGCATCGTCGGCATGAAGCCGACGGTCGGCCTGGTCAGCCGGCGGCACATCGTGCCGATCAGCCATAGCCAGGACACGGCCGGGCCGATGACGCGGACGGTAAGGGACGCTGCCTTGTTGCTCACGGCGATGGCCGGGACGGATCCGGAAGACCCCGCGACGGCCGAAGCCGACCTGCACCGCGAAGACTATGCGGCCGCGCTCTCGCCCGACGCATTGCAGGGCCGACGCCTCGGCGTGCTCCGCTTCGCGTCCGGCTTCGGCACCGACGAGCCGTTCGACGAGGCGCTCCGCACGCTGCGTGCGCGGGGCGCAACGCTGGTCGAGATCCGGCAGTTTCCCGGCCGGCAGGAGATCGCCCGCAACGAGTTCCTCGTTCTCCTCATCGAGCTGAAGCACGACCTGAACGCCTATCTTGCGACGACGCCCCCGACCGTTAAGACGCGCACGCTCGCCGACCTGATCGCGTTCAACGAGGCCCACGCCCAGGTCGAGATGCCGCTCTTCGGCCAACGCCTGTTCGAGCAGGCCGAGGCGACGACGGGCCTCGACACGGAGGAGTACCGCAGGGCGCGCGCAACCAGCCTGCGGATGGCGGGCGCGGACGGCATCGACCGCCTGCTTGCCGAGCATGACGTCGTCGCCCTGGTCGCGCCGACCGTGTCGGCTGCCTGGCCGAGCGACGCGGTCCACGGCGACCGGGTCATGGGGGGCGGCGCGGGCGGGCTTGCTGCGGTGGCCGGCTACCCGCACCTGACCGTGCCGATGGGGCACGTGCGCGGGTTGCCTGTGGGCTTGAGCTTCATCGGCCCGAAATGGTCGGACGGGCTGATCCTCGCGCTCGGCTATGCTTACGAGCAGGCGTCGCAGAAGCGCATCGAGCCGCGCTTTCTCGAGTCGATCGAGGCGCAGCCGGAGGTGGCCCGACACCTCGCGCCTGCGGTGAGATAGTCTCGCTGATCACAACACGAATCTTGGGAGGGGAGCATGAAACGACGAGAGCTGCTTGCGTTGGCCGGGATCGCGACGTTGGCCGGTTCGTCTCTGAGCAGGGCGCAAACGTCGAGCGATGAGTTGAAGGCGCGGCTGATCCACATCTACACGTCGCCCGATGGCGAGTCCCATGTCGGGATCGTCGAGATCTCGAACGATGCGGGCGAGATTCCGGTGACGAGCATGACGGCCCGGGCCTACGCACGTAACAGGGCGAACTCGGCCGAATGGCATACGGCGCCGCGCCGTCAGTTCGCGATCAACATGACGGGCACGCTCGAGGTCGAGGTCTCCGACGGATCGCGACAGCGCATCGGTCAGGGGGATCTCGTCTTCCTCGAGGACGTCACGGGGAAGGGACACGTCACGCGCGTGCTCTCGCCCGTCACGAACTTGTTCATCCATGTGCCGCAGGACTGGGACATGCTGAGCTGGGCACGCGGACGAGGACGCGCCTAGTGAGAGCACGTTTGCTCGAATCCCAGTAACGGCGCCCGACGCGCAAGGCAGCCCACAGGGCGGGTCGAGCGTTCTGCTCGTGCTAAAGGAACACGCGCTCGACCCCGCTACCAGCTGACGCGAAAGCCGGTCGTCCATGACCAGCCGCTGTAGCTGCCGCCGTCTCGGGCCCGATCGTTCATGTCGGCGTATTGCAAGCCGGTCTGAATCTTCAGCTTGTGGCCGTACAGGTAGTAGTTCAGACCGACGTACATCTCGCGATAGTCGTCGCCGCGCCCGTCGACGATCTCGCTTTCATAGCGTGCAAAACGAACGCCGTTGGGGTCGCGGCTTCGAACGCGGGTGTAGCGCGCTACGACCTGTAGCGAATCGTTGAGGTCGTAGCGGGGCATGACGAGGAATGCGCTGAGATCGCTCTGACCCGAGTACCCGCGTGCGGATGAGAGGTCGGTGCCTACGCCCCAACGGCCCCAGTCGAGATCGAACGTCAGCGACGCGATTCTCTCGAGAGGCCGTGTGAACCCATTGCGCGCGTCGGGCTCGTTGCCGACGAGGTTCAACCGCAGCAGCGCTTTCTCCGCGCCGAGGCGGGCGGCGAAGTCGTAACCCACCGTGCCGAGCCAGAACTCTCCGCCGTTCGAATCGCCGAAGCCGCGATTGCGGTCGCCGGACGAGTAGACGCCCAGGTGATAGGTCCAGTGGCCGATGTCTCCGGCGACGCTCACTCCGGGGATGTATTCCTCGGTGAACCACATGTTGTTCGCGAGGTTGCTGCGGTCGATCGTCGCGAGCCTGGTCGATGACGTCATGCCGTCGAGCGTGAACGGTGCGCTGTGCTTCCCGACGCGCACGTTCACTGCCTCGCTCGGTCGCCATCCAACGTACGCATCCGTCAGCTCGTTGTAGACCGGATGTCCGTCGGTCCATCCGTAATCGGCTTCCGCATGAAGCACGAAGCCGTTTCGAAACACGATCTCGGCACCGAAGCGCAAGCGGCGGAGGTCCAGGTCCGAGAATTCGTCGTCCCCCGAATCGACGGAGGCGTGATCGAGCTGCAGGCGGCCTCGTAGTCGTGCGCTCCGGACGATCGCGGCGCCCTGCCCGGTATGTACCTCCGCAAGAGACCAGAGCTCGTCATATCGGCTCTCCTGACCGGTCGCCGGCAGAGCCGCCAGCAAGCATGCGAGCAGAGCGGCCGCGTGGAGCCCCGGGCGCCTGCAAACGGGGAGTGTCGTCACGTGATCCTGATACCCACGACGGCTCGATTTGGGTGGCTGGACGAACGAATGTGGCGGAGCTGTTACCGAACGGCGACGGCATTGTTGCGGGCCAGTGTTACGAAGCCGTTACAGGCATGTCCTGATGCGCCAGGTACCGGCTCCCGTCGGTGTCAGGCGCAGGACTCGAGCATCCCGGCCCTAACGGGCGAACACGCGCCTGGTCCCGCCCCGGTCACCCGGGTCGCAGCCGGTCGAATGGCGGATTCCGCCCGCTGAGTTGTCGTTCGAAAGGGGATTGTCGCTGGACCCGCTCGAGGCGCGCGCCGAAGGATCCCCCCGCGCGCACGAATCGAGCCGAGGGTATGTCAAGTGAATGCAAGAGTGTCGACAGCAGCCGCACTTACCGTGGGCATTGGAGTCTCGTTATCGGTGTGCCTCGTATCCGGGCCGTTCTCGGCGGCGACAGCGCAGGAGGAAACGGGCCGCGCGAGCAGCAACGAAGGCTGGACGCATCCGATGACCCCGTGGGGCGATCCCGATCTGCAAGGCATGTGGCCGATCAAGCACCTGATCGGCACGCCGATGGAGCGGCCCGATCGGTACGGCGAGCGCCGCTTCATGACCGACGAGGAGTACGCCGAAGTTCTGGCGCGCGTCGCCGACCGCAATACGCGCTACGACGAGGAGATCCGCAACAACAGGATGGGCGGCGGCCACTGGGCCGAGCCGACGCAGGCGTTGCGGCTGACGTCGCTGATCGTCGATCCGCCGAACGGAAAAATCCCGCCGCTGACCGAGGCGGGGCGCGCGAAGGCCGCGACGATGAGCGGCACGTATTACCAGGACGAAGATTTCGACGACATCTCCGATTTCGACTCGTGGGATCGCTGCATCACGCGCGGTCTGCCGGTGTCGATGCTGCCGCGCAACTACAACAACGGGATCCGCATCGATCAAACGCCGGGCTACGTCATCATCAGCCTCG